>Ga0181528_10001595_pt1 | contig 14059 bp, 17 predicted proteins | sample PEATcosm2014_Bin_47_FD_119742 | JGI IMG/M metagenome (GOLD analysis project Ga0181528, IMG submission 119742) | Peatland microbial communities from MTU Mesocosm Facility, Houghton, MI, USA - PEATcosm2014_Bin10_10_metaG | ecosystem: Environmental > Terrestrial > Soil > Wetlands > Peat | place...
AAGATCACCGCCTGCTCGGCGGGGCGGGTCTCCTGGTGGCGTGCGGCCAGCGCGCGGTACTCGCGCATCGCCGCCTTCAGCCGCTCCCAGACCTCTGTCGCCTCCCAGGGCTGCAATCCGATCTTCTCCGGACGCTGGCCGGATGCGTAGACGCTGGCTTCAAAGTCCAGACGCCGGTGCGGCAAAGCTCCAAGCGCCTCGGCCAGCTCCAGATCGATAAAGTGCTCCGGCGCCTGTGCGGCGCTCAGCTCCGGTTCGGCGGGCGAGCGCCAGCGGTCCGGCTCGGGGCCCAGGTACTCGATCTCGGCGATGGCTTCCGGTGCGCGCAGAAAGGCTGGCACGTCGGCGGGCAGGGAGGTAACCGCCAGCCGGTTGATCATGCGATGGCCGCCATTGCCCCAGGCACGGGCCGATGCCGGATGAGCCAGAAGGCAGAGCAGAGCGGCTGTGGCCAAAGCTGTCGATAGCGGACGGAAGGGTGCTGGCAATGAGAACATGACCCCAGTATAGGTCTGGCGTGGAGAGCAGGATTTGAAAATCCCGCTACATGGCCATTTGCCGGCCTCATCCCTTCTCATCGCTGAAGATCGCCTCAATGGGGATTTCAAAGAGGCGCGCCAGCTTGAAGGCCAGCGGCAGGCTGGGGTCGAATTTTCCTGTCTCGATGGCGTTGACCGACTGGCGCGAGACCTCCAGCCGCTGGGCCAGATCGGCCTGCGACCACTCCCGTTCCGCGCGCAGAACGCGCAGCCTGTTCTTCATCTGTACCTCGCCAGCAGCACGGGGATGGAGAGGCCGAGAAATATCCAGAAGATGGTGAAGATCAGCATTGGATCCAGGTGCCGGATGTGAACAAAGTCTTCCAGAAAGCCCCAAACGCTCGTCACCGTCAAGGTTCCGCCGATCCCGCAGAGCATGGCCTGGATTCCGATGGAGCGCTGGAATTCATCCTTCTCTTCAGCCAGGTAAAGAGCAAAGATGGCCAGCATACCAATCATGGGAATTGCGGGAAGAACCGCCAGCATCCAAGCCAGTGGTCCGGTCGGATGGTAATGGATAAAGCCCCGAATCGTCAGGACCAGGGTCAGGGCGTAAAGCAGCATGGTGACGACGAACCGGCGGTAGTAGCGACGTGCGGCGGGGTTGCTGGTAAGGCATTTCATGACAAGTCTCCTTTTCTCTATGACAACTATACTTTACATATAATACCAGGCTGTGTCAAGTAGCATTGACATCAATTTTTGATTGGAGGAATCCTGCTTATTTATGCCTCAAAGCTGTGCCATCCCCTAGCCCCTCTTCGGCCGGAACTAATCTAAATCCTCCACATCCACTTCCGATTCAACCGGTCTTGCAATATTCAGCTTACCTACAAAGTCCTCAATGTTTACTGATTCGATAGAATGGGTCAAGTAACCGCCCATCTCGGATTCCTTCATCGTCAAAAGAGGATGCGAATATTTGCTATCCCACTTCCAAAGTTTGGCTGCAAGTTCACGGGGCCAATATTTATAGCTCATTTGAACAATTTCTGTTCCAATCCCCGCTGCGGATATCTCCGTGGAACCCTTCTTTGGGAGCCTGTCCACGATAATAATAGACTTCGATGACGTTCTTCTTCCTTCCATCTCCAGCGCCCTGCTGAACCGGCTGATCTTATCTTTTGTTATCTCCGGGTTTCCTTTGCCGATGAACCCTATATCAAAGCGAACAATCTTGCCTGGGTTAATGATTGCAGTTGCGTCACACTCTCGGTCTGCTGTGCTATCCGATAGCCAGAAGACCATTTTCTTCGATTCGGAATCATCGCGTTTTACAAAATCAAAGCCCAATATTGATAACACCGATCCAAGCACGAGACGCTCAAAAATCTTTCCGTAGATGGATTTATCGGAACCTCGTATTGTTAACGCGGCGCATCCGATCGCTGTCGTCAGCCGGGTAATATCGCTCCAATTGAGGTTCTTGGTTGACTTTCCAATACCCGGCATCGCAAATTGCATCGAAATCCGTCCGCAATCTTCAAGAATGCGGTCAGCGGAATCTGTAATGGCCGCCTCAAAAGACGCAAGATATTTAGGAAGCTGTTCCGCGTCTCCGCGTAGAACATTGTCCGCTAGCTTGTCTGTCAATCCAAGCGCCCATCGCGCAGGCCATGCATCCGCCTTGGCGCTTCGCTTTGCTGCCATTTCAGATGCTGCAATCTTCGATAATTCCGATGAAAAGTTCTCATCCCGAATCCAGCCATTTGCAAACATGGCGACAAGAGCTCCACTGATTTGTGAAAGCCTCCGCCGAGTGAGTGGTTCGGTCTGATCGCGCAGATTCTCTCCGCACAAAACCTCCGCAGTAACCTTCTTGATTGCGGCAACGCCAATGCGATTGACAAAATCCTTACCTGTCCCAGATAGAAGAGTTCTGGAATTTTTCGGCAACAGATCGCTGAGGTTAGGTATCCCCAGATTGCTCATTGACTTACTCCTCAGAAAAGTGACATTGCCGCTGGTTTTGGCGTGAAACCAGAAAGGATGGTCTCAGAAGAAACATCCTTCCATCGCTGTGTATTCTCATGAATAAGTGCTATATATTCTGGATTGATTTCAAAAAGCACGAACCTGCGATCCAGTTGCGCCGCCGCCGCTCCCGTAGTTCCCGACCCGGCAAATGGATCCATCACCACATCTCCTTTGAAGGAGTAATAGGAGATCACTTTCTTGGCAAGTTCCATAGGAAATGCCGCCGGGTGCCCCGAATTGGTAGAAGGATTGATCCGCCAGATATTTGTCTTTTCGTAGTCATCGCCGATTTTCGACTCGGCAACTATCTTCTGATCGGGATGGCTGCGAATATGCCAGTCGATCAATTGTGAGGGTTCCTTGCGATAAACCATCACGTATTCGGTAACAGGAACAGCCTTGTATTGGAGCGGATTGCGATCAGCTGCGAATCTGCGGCCACGGCCTGTCGCCCATCCCGCTCCCTCCGGTTTCACCCAGATAATGTCGTCTATGAACTCGAAGCCTTCCTTGATCAAAATGGCATGAAGATCGAAGGGAACTGCAATCCGGCGCGACGCCTCATTGCGGCTAGCTCGTCGAATAAGAACGGGCGAAGTATTGATAACCAGAAACCTGCCATCCTTGAGAACTCTGTGTGACCGGCTGATAACCTGTCGCATCCGGAGCAGATATTCATCATATTCCTCATATTCCGAATACTCCGGGCGAGCGTTGAAATATGGGGGCGATGTAAATATCAGATCGATGGAGTTGGCTGGCAGGTCGTCGATAAGTTCAATGCAATCTCCAAGCGCTATCGTGTCACGCAGCGGAGTATCCATATATTCATGGACGGGGGGCGGCAACTTCTGGTTTTCTGCCTTTGTCTTCTTGAGCAGTCTGGCCTCAATGACTTCAATATTGGTGCTCTTTGAACTGTCGATCTCCGTCGTGTATGCATCGATGACAATCTCTCCCACTTGCATACGATTGAGACTCCGCAGCGGAACCCTCCAGATATGATGACGGTCGTCAATCTCAGGCAAGCCAAGTTTAATTGCATTCCGAAGGTCTGCCTCCTCAAGCCAACTCTGAGTGATTTGTTTGGCTTCAGCGACAGTCCGCACTCGATATTGCCTGTCATCCGCAACGAGGCTTTTTCTTCTTGGCATAGACAGAATCATATCCCAATCAAATGAATTCGCAATTGGCCGTGCCCAGGTTCGGCTATTTGAACTCGCCGAAGTGCACATCTTCAGGGGCGCTCGGAGTGTCGAGGAACTGAATCGTCGTCGCCGGTCCCAGTTTGGCCGGATCAGTCCAGGACGACAACTCCCAGACCACTTGCTTGGCCGGGTTTACCTCGATGGCCTGCGTACTGCCAACCATATCTTTGGGGTCCATGTTCCACTCGTTCAGCCAGTTATTGATGACAGTATCGCCGTTGGGCAGCCGCCAGGCATTTTGCAGGGAACCGAATTTGTACTGCGGCGTATCGGTTCTGCTCCAGCTCCAAACCACATCGCCGCGGCGCGTCACTTCGCGCGTGCCCAGGCTGTCTGTGATGAGCACATTGCTGTTGGCCAGCGGCGTCACGCCCCAGATGCCGACGCCAGGGAAGGACCACAATTCATTGCCGTTGGAGTCGTACTCTGAGACCTTGTTCAGATCCATGTGGCCCACCAGCAGCGTGCCTTGCGGCGTGAGACGCGCGTGGCGGAACTGTCCGTGCGTGCTGGGCGGCATCTTGGTCTTGAGCTTGATCTCCTTTTCGGTCGCGCCGGTGACGATATTCACCACGCGCAAGAGAGCCGGATCGCCGTTCTGGATGTAGAGCACGCGCTCCGTGCCGATGGGCACTGCAGTATGCACCTCGAAGCCGGCGGGAGCATCATAATTCCACAGCACCTTCTTCTCCGGCGTAATCAGCGTGACGCCGAACTGATGCGCAAAGAGGATGTTGCCATTCGAGAGCATCACTGCGTCGCTGATCTCGCCGCGCCCCGTGGGGTCCGAGTAGCTCCATACGATCTTGCCGCCGCGCACAATGTACATATTGCGCTGATGCGACTCCCCGGTGTAGAAGAAGTCGTGCTGTGCGAGGCTGGTGGATGGAGGCTTGACCTGCGCCTGCGCAGTGATCCCGCAAAATACTCCTAAAAGAACCAATGCTATTGCTGATTTCCGCATCATTCGAGCGTCTCTCCTGGAATTTCGGTCAATTTTCCCGCCCGGATGCAGGCGGATTTTGCTTCGTTCACGAGAATACAGGATGGTGCGGCGGTTGGGCATTCTCGACACCGCGAGTCGGATGCTCTAGGCTCGAAGTGTGGGCTTTTCAGATTTTCTCGGCAATTCGGCCACGGTCAACCGGCTCCGCGAGAGCATCGGCGCGGAGCGTTTTCCGCAGTCGCTGATCCTGGCCGGACCGCGCGGCGCGGGAAAGTACACGCTGGCGCTGATGCTGGCCCAGGCGGTCAACTGCCTTGAACCCATGAAGAGCGACGGCCTGCCCGACTTCTGCGGCCGGTGCGCCAACTGCACGCGCATTGCGCTCTCCGCCAACCTGGATGCATTGGTGGCCGAGGCCGTTGAAGCCCGCGAGCAGTTGCGCGACACCGACAAGCGCGAGACCCGCATTCTCATTCAGACTCATCCAGATCTGCTCATCGTCCCTCCCGATCCTCCGCAACTGCTGATCAAGCTGGGGCAGGTTCGCCAGGCGATTCATGTGGCCCACTACCGTCCGCCGGTGGAAGCGCGACGCACATTTACCATCTTTACCTCGTCGGCCTTCATGAAAGAGGCGGCCAACTCCCTGCTCAAGATTCTGGAAGAGCCACCGTCGCATACCTCGCTGATCTTGCTCACGGAAAACCCTCAGGAACTGCTGCCGACGATCCGCTCCCGCGCCGTCGTTCACCGGCTGGGCGCAATTCCCGCTGCCGAATTGGAAGCACTGCTGCTCAAGCGCCGTCCCCTGCTCAAGCAGCAAGACCGCGCTCTCACTGCGCGCCTTGCCGAAGGCGCAGTGGGCCGCGCGCTGACGCTCGACCTTGACGTTTATCTGGCCAGCCGCCAGGATGCGCTGATCCTGCTGCGCACGGCGCTGCGCGAGCCGGATTACTCCACGCTCTTTCACGCGACGGAGAGCTATCGCGCCGGCGCCGATGGCCAGGAGAAGACCGTCAACCTCCTGCGCGCCCTCAGCAGCCTCATCGAAGATCTGCTGCTGATGGTGGCGGGTACGCCGAGGCTCATTCGTAATCTGGACATCGAAGCCGAATTGACGCGCATGGCGCAAGGCTTGAATCTGGATTGGATCGAAAATGCCGCCACCGCTCTGGTCAACGTGGAACAGGGAATGCGCCGCAATCTGCTTCGCTCGCTCTCGCTCGACGCCATGACTGTTACGCTCGAACGCAGATAGACAAGGAGAATGGATTCATGAGTCTTCGCCCCACACTGCCCCGCGCCGGCAACTCATCCGCTGAACCCTCCGCTCGCGTAGCCTATCGTCCCGCTTCGGCGCTCTTCTCCAGCCATACTTCGGAGGCGGAGACGGCCCGGCGGCAGGCCGAATCCTTCTACCTGCAAAAGCAGATTCAGGCGCAGACGCCTATGATTGTCGTCCTGGAAGATGGCGAGCAGATTGAAGGCTGCATCGAATGGTACGACCGCGACTCCCTCAAGATTCGCGGCCGCCAGAAGACTCTGGTCTATAAATCCGCAATCAAGTATATGTACAAAGCCGGCGACGCCGGACTATGACGCGCAGATTGAATCCTTGGTGTTGAGAGAATTACCCCTGCACGCCATGCCGCGCGTCTTCTGCATCCGCAAAAGTCGCGTAAGCAGAACCTAAACGTGAATCAGTGTCCAGAGGATCGCTGTGATCGAGGGTGTCAGCAATGCCGTCAGAAAGTACCGGCCGATAAAAATCATGAACAGATAGCTGGCCCAGATAGGAATCCGGTCGTAGGCTTGCACTGCGCCATAGGGCAGCATATTGCGCACCACGCGGCTGCCGTCGAGTGGCGGAATGGGAAGCAGATTGAAGAAACAGAGCGAGAGGTTGATCAGAATCGCCAGCGTGCACAGCATCACCACCGGATGCGGTATATAGTTGGTCCCCGGAACAATAGTGGCGACAAAGGAACGCACCACGATCTCGTGGCCGTTGGAAATCACCAGAGTCATCCCAGATAAAATTGCCAGAGCGGCCAGCACAAGCAGGAGATTCGAGGCCGGTCCGGCCAGCGTGACCAGGTTGCCGTCGCGGACAATCCTGCGAAAGTTGCGGGAGTTGACGGGAGTTGGCTTGGCCCAGCCCACCAGCATTCCGCTAAAGGCGCTAAGCCCGATGAAAGGGCCGAAGATCATCATCGCCGGAAACAGAAGCGTGCCCACGGGATCCACGTGAGCCGCGGGGTTGAGCGAAACCCGTCCCACCATGCGAGCGGTCTGGTCGCCCAGACGCGAGGCCATCCAGGCATGCGCGCACTCATGCACGCTGAGCGAGAAAAGCAGGATCACGAACTCGAAGACGGCTTTGACAAACTCAGCCTGTTGCAAATGGACTCCCCACTGGTCTGAAATCTCAGGTTAGCATGGTAGACCATGAAGATTTTTTGCCGTAGCGGGAACAAAGCAATCAGCGGTGTTGTCTAAGCAAGCAAGGGACCATTCTGTCCGGGAAAGAGGAACGATTATGCGGAGATGGATTGCGGGAGCAAGTCTTTGTCTGGCGCTGTTGAGCCTGCCCCTGGCTGGCGCTGCGCAGGAAGACGAGGCGGCCAGAGCCAATGCGCTCTACAAAGCGGGCAAGCGAATCGACGCTCTGCCCCTCTATGAGGATTTGGCGAAAGCTTTTCCGAAGGAGCAGTTTTATGCCGAGCGGCTGGCCGACTGCCTGGGCGCCGAGTCTGTGCAACTGAGCGATCCGGCCGAGATCAAAAAAGTCAGGACGCAAATGCGCGACGAGGCCAAACGCGCCGTCGAATTAGGCGACGAAGCGGAATATATCAAGCTGATGGCAAACTCCGACCCCGATGCGCCGCTCTATGGCGGCATACAAGGTCCCGGCAAGGCCTTGCTGGCAGAGGCAGAAAAAGCCTTCACGGCGGGAGATTTCACCACGGCGATGGCCAAGTATACTGCCGCGTACGAGGCCGATCCGCAACTCTACGAGGCGGCTCTCTTTGCCGGAGACACCGCCTATACGCAGAAGGATTTGAAGACCGCCGCTTTCTGGTTTGCGCGGGCAATCGCCATCAATCCGAACCGCGAGACGGCCTATCGCTACTGGGGCGACGCGATTCTCAGGAACGGAAACGATCCGATGGCCGCGCGAGAAAAGTATATCGATGCCATCGTTGCCGAGCCATATAACCGTCTGGCGTGGCAGGGAATTCAGCAGTGGGCGCAGCTTGAAAAGGCGGTGCTCATGGCGCCGAAGATTGACAGGCCTGCGGGACCAGTGGTCGACACGAAGAAGCCGAATACCATCAATATCACCTTTGATGCCGATGCAACCGACGACAAAAAGCATCCCGGAGCATCGGCGTGGATGATGTACTCGCTGATTCGCGCTGGTTATCGGGGCGATGAGTTCAAGAAGAACTTTCCCAATGAGAAGGAGTACCGGCACTCGCTACGAGAGGAGAGCGCAGCGATGAGTGGCGTTGCTGAGGGCATCAAGAACCAGGAGGTCAAGAAGGGCATCCTGGACGAAAGCCTGCGCAATCTGGTTGAGTTGAACAACGCGGGAATGCTGGATTGCTGGATTCTGATCAACGGAGCCGATGAGGGAATCGCGCAGGACTATGACTCCTATCGCAATACGCACCGCCAGCTACTGCACGACTATCTGAGCCGCTTTGTTGTGCATGGCGGGGTGACTACAACACAGTAAACGTGAAAAAGGCTTCCGCCTGAAGGCCTTTTTCGACTCGCGTAGAGACTTTCGACTTCACACCCGCTCCGCAGGAAAGTTGCCCACCAGCTCTCCGGCGGCGACGTTCCGTCCGGCCAGCACAATCGCGTGGCTGGCAATCCTGGCCGCAGTGCCGATGACCGTGGGAGCCAGCATCACCTCGCCGAAGTCGTGCGCGGCATGGCTGTGCGAGTAGATGCGCGCAAAGGAGCCGATCACCGCGCCTTTGCCGACGGTAATGCCGCCGCGGTCGTTGAGCATGGCATGGTGGCGGATGGTGGCACCCTCCTCAACGGTCAGATTGTAGCCGAAGGTCAGCTCGACGCCATGATAGATCTTGACGCCAGCCCCGATGCGGGCAAAGATGTGGCGGCCCAGCATCGCGCGGAAGCGCAACCCCAGCCAGTGGTTGATCCCGATGGGCGAGCGGTCGAACATCTGCCAGAACCACAGCAGCGGCTTGCGTTGAGCAAAGAGTTCGGGATCGGTATCGGCAAAGTGCTCGGCCTCCAGCGTCACGTTCTCCGGGTCCAGCGAGAGCGAGAGCACGTTTCCCGGCAGCTCCGAGGTAAGCGTCAGATTCAGCTTGCCGCCGTGCGGACGTCCCAGATAAAGCTGGCAAAGCTGGTCGCGCACGATCTCGGCGCGGCGCTCCGGGGCCTGGTGACGGGTGAACTCTTCATCGAGAAACTGAATCCAGCGGCGATAAACCTCTTCAGCTTCGGGGGCGGGATGCGGGGCGTTGTTCTGTGTTTGTTCCATACGGATTGAACAATACAACACCAGGCCCCCATACTGCGAGGGGGTTGGGGCGAGCGGGGGCCTGCCAATCCGTTACGCTCCCGCCGCTACGCATTCGCAATCCTTGCCGATGAACTCGATGCGGGTGATCATCAGCTCAAGACAGGCGTGGTTCTCACGCCCTTGACGAGAAACCAGACACCGATGACGAATTCAAAGGGAATATAGGGAATGACGACGTAGAACGATAGGTTGATGCCGAGGACCGAGAGCGCGGTGGCAAAAAAGAGAGGGATGACGGTGATGAGTCCCCAGAGTGAAAGAGCGCGAGGGACGAGGCGCGACTTGAAGAGGAGCCAGTAGAAGAGAATGGCGCCGGGACCAAAGGCAAGCAGGAGGAGAGTATAGCCAAAGTTCATGGAAGCTAGGGCGCGGTCTGCCTCGGCGAGAAGAGACGCGGAGGGTGTGGCGGCGAATTGGCTGGAGAGGGCGAGAAGCGGGAAGGCGGCGAGGCGGCTGACGGCGCCGAGCACAGCCTCAAGGAAGTAGAGGGCGCAAGCAGTAAGCGCAGAGACACGGCCATAGGCGCGAAGAGCCTCATAAAGGACCACGCCGAGCCAGATGACACCGGCGACGGCGACCATCTCGTCGAGGATATCGACGCGGAGAAGCCATGGCCGGGCATTGATGCGAAGAAGGGCGGCGGCGGTGTCACCGGGAATACCGAGGCCCATCATGAGAATGAGTCCGCCAGCGAGCGAAGCAAAGAATTGAAGGAGGAAGGCGAACCCTAGTATGCGAGAGCTGGGTTGAGGTGCATTCATGCGGGCACTGTCTTTCTGCGCTTGGCGCGAAGGTCTTTCGATGCTGAAAGTGGATATGCTGTCGCCGCGTGACAGGTCCCCGCTCCGGCCTCCAGCAGCTTATTGTCGACAGGCAGTGCGTGTAACCCGGCGCGATCAGGTCGGCTCGTTGGTCTCTTCGGAAGGCCTTCCGCAACCGTGCCAGCGCGAGCGCATATCCGTGCGAAACTTCTCGCGCTCTTCGGGTGTCATCTTCTTCCATTTCTCGTCCGATGGCCGTTGCCATCTGGAGTGATCGTTGCCGCCATGATGCCAGCGTCCGAAGAGAATCCGGCAGAGCAGCATCAGACCGAGCGCCTGCCAGAAGGTAATGATCCTCCATCCGAAGAGCGCCGGCAGCAGCCAGTTCCACAGATGCATCACCACTTCACCGCCAACCCAGATGAATGCTACGAACGCCAGCGGGCCTGCAACAAATATCCACTTGTTTCGTTTGACCCATTCATTTCCCATCATTCTCTCCTCAAATTCCCGTAAACTCATCGTGAATGCGCTGCAACCTTTTGCGCAGACTGAGCACCGCATAGCGTTTGCGCGCCAGCAGCGTATTGACGTTTACTCCTGTTTCCGTTGATAACTCCTTGAAGCTGCGCCCCTCGAATTCGTGAGCGATGAAGACCATGCGCTGCTCATCGGGCAGTTCATTGACCGCGGCTTCCAGCTCATCCAGCAGACGTTTGCGCAGGTAGAGCGACTCCGGCCCGCCCGCTGGCGAGATCAGCAGATCTTCAATTTCCAGCCCTTCGCCGTCCTCGTCCTCGAAGGCGGTGTCGGTAAAGTTAACCGCCCTCTTCTTGCGAAAGAGGTCCGTGATGCGATTGCGCGCCACGCGAAAGAGCCAGCCAGTCACATAGTCAATCGGCATCAGCAGCCGGTTGGCTTGCACCAGTTCATAGAAGACCTCCTGAAGAAGATCTTCCACATCCGCCTCATTGGGCACCCGTCTGCGGATGAAATTGCGCAGACGGCATCGTTCTTCCGCGATGATTTCGGAGATACGCAGGTCTTGCTCGATCATCGGGGAGATGCGCAACGGCTCTTCCTTCCATTCCTGTAGACGAATGGCGGCTGCAGATATTGTAGGGCTATCTGGGCAAGATGCGATCCCCTCCGCTGAGTTGCGCGGAACTTCAAGGACTCATACGATGATAGGCATGGAGACAGCCACCATTGCCGGAGTTCAGGTTTCGCGCATCGGCCTCGGCACCTGGGCAATCGGCGGCCTGGACTGGGGCGTCATTCCCGATGATGTTGGCGTCGCCACCTGCCTCAGCGCCATCGAGCGCGGCATCAACCTGATCGACACCGCGCCCATCTATGGCCGCGGGCGCGCGGAGGAGATCATCGGCAAGGCGATCCGCGCTCACGGCCGCCGCGACGCCTTCTTCATCGCCACCAAATTCGGCCTCGATTGGCAGCAGGGAAATGACCGCGGCGTCTTCGCCAATTCGACTGCCGCACGGCTGCGTCTTGAGATCGAAGCCAGCCTGCGCCGCCTGGGAACTGACTATATCGACCTCTATCAGGTCCATTGGCCAGACACGCGTACCCCCATCGCCGAGACCGCCGCGTTGCTCTCCCAATTTCAGCGCGAGGGCAAGGTGCGCGCGCTCGGCGTGAGCAACTTCAGCATCGCGCAGATGAAGGAGTTCCGTAGTGCAGCCCCGCTGGCCTCTGACCAGCCGCCCTACAATCTCTTCGACCGCCAGATCGAGTGCGGCGCGCACGGCGAAAATATCTTGTCGTGGTGCGAGACCAACAACGTCGCCATTCTCTGCTATAGCCCGCTCTGCCGCAGCCTGCTGGGCGGACGGGTTACGCGCGGCATGAACTTTGAAGCCGGCGACATTCGCCGCGTCGATCCCAAATTTCAGGAGCCGCGCTTCTCGCAATACATGACCGCTGTCGAAAAATTGTCTACCTATGCGCGCGAGCGCTACGGCAAATCGGTGCTGGAATTGGCCGTCCGCTGGGTTCTCGACCGCCCCGGTGTCAGCGTTGCTCTCTGGGGAGCCAAGCGCCCCGTGCAGCTCGATGCCGTCAGCGGCGTCCTCGGCTGGAAGCTCGATGCAGCGGCGATGGCCGAGATCGACCGCCTCGTCCAAGAATCCGTTACCGATCCCATCGGCCCCGAATATCTTGCGCCTCGTGTGCGGGTTGGTTGAAGGCTCCCGCTACAAGGAACCGGGGATCGGCCAGGATTGCACCTCGGCCATCGACGAATCCCCACTTACCAGACTGCAGAATGAGCCAGAACTGATTCTCTATAGGCAAAACTCCAAAACTCGATTCTTGCAAACCAAATTGGCTTCCTGTTCTGCTTTCATACACCATTCGCTGGAAGTTGGACTTGCTCCTGCGACCGCAGAATCGCCGCGTGGAAGGAGGTAGTGGCCAGAAAGCCCGTCCAGCCGGAAGACCGGTCGCGGCAATTATCGCACCAAGCCCTGGCTTTGCTCCCAGTCTCACCTATTCACCAGCCCCAAAATCTGTAAAAATAGAAGGTACTATGACGACTGCTGTCTCTTCTTCCAAGATATTTGCCGACCGGATCGGTCGCATCGAGGTCTCCGCAACCATGGCCGTGGCCGCCGAGGCCGCCAAGCTGCGTATGCAAGGCATTAACCTCGTCGATTTCGGCGCCGGCGAGCCTCACTTCCCCACCCCGCGCCACATCAAGGACGCGGCCATTGCCGCCATCGAGGCCAACTTCAGCCGCTACACCGTCGTCCCCGGCATTCCCGACGTGCGCAAGGCCATCGTCGATCGCCATGCCGCCGACTTCGGCTCCGACTACTCCATCGACGAAGCCGTCTTCACCACCGGCGGCAAGCTGGCGCTCTTTGACGCCATCCAGGTCCTCGTCGATCACGGCGACGAGGTGATCCTGCCCGTCCCCTACTGGGTCAGCTTCAAGGACATCATCCAGTACGCCGGCGGCAAGGTCGTCTTTCTCGAAACCCAGGAGGCGGAGAACTTCCGCATCACCGCCGATGCCATCGAGAAGGCCATCACGCCCCGCACCAGGGCCATCATCCTCAATACGCCCTCGAACCCCTCCGGCTCGGTGGTTTCTGCTGAAGACTTGGAGCGCATCGTCCACCTCGCCCACGAACGCGGCATTTATCTGCTGCTCGACGAGTGCTACGTCTATCTGAACTATGCCGGCAAGCCGGTCAGTGGCGGCTCGTTTACATGGGCCAAGGAACACATCGTCATCCTCGGCTCGCTCTCCAAGAGCTACGCGATGACCGGCTGGCGCGCCGGTTTTTCGCTGGCTCCCAAGTCCGTCACAGCCAACCTCAGCAAGCTGCAATCGCAGTCCACCTCGAATGCCACCAGCTTTGTGCAGAAGGCCGCCATCGCCGCGCTCACCAGCTCGCAGGAGTGCGTCGCGGAGTTCCGCGCCGAGTTCATCGATCTGCGCGATTATATGCTGGCCAAGGTGACGGCCATTCCCGGCATCACCTGCACCAAGCCGGAGGGCGCCTTCTACATCTACCCCAACATGAGCGCCTACATCGGCAAGGGCGGCATCAAGACGGCGACAGAACTGGCCACGCGCCTCTTGCATGAGGCGCACGTCGTCACCGTACCCGGCGAGGCCTTCGGAACCGCCGAGCACATCCGCATCTCCTACCCAGTGACCAAGCAGAATATCGATGAGGGCACGCGGCGCATGGCCGAGTTCCTGACCAAGCTGGCGTAGACGGAGGAGTGGATTGTGGCCGATGGCCGCGAGGAGCGGGAAGAGCGCGAGAAGCGCCGCGAGTTGGAAGAGCGGGAGGATCGCTCCGACCGGCTCGACCGCGGCCGCGCGGATCAGTGGGAGCCGGAGCGGAAGGAATCCTGAAACAGAATAGCTTTCAGTTTTGCAGCACTGTCGGCGGTCTATAATGCAGAGGTGGTCCCGGTTGTTCGGACAGTTTTCGCCGATTCTTAGGTGGAAGGTCTGCTTTTCGGTTTAGGCTGCCAGGGTTTCTGGCAGGCGGTTGAAGTATACCTGATCGGGTGTGAGCGCT
>Ga0181528_10001596_pt1 | contig 14053 bp, 8 predicted proteins | sample PEATcosm2014_Bin_47_FD_119742 | JGI IMG/M metagenome (GOLD analysis project Ga0181528, IMG submission 119742) | Peatland microbial communities from MTU Mesocosm Facility, Houghton, MI, USA - PEATcosm2014_Bin10_10_metaG | ecosystem: Environmental > Terrestrial > Soil > Wetlands > Peat | place...
GCCCCGAGGAGTGGATGGTCATCGGACTGTGGCACACGAGTCCACCGACGCCGACGGGGCACGCCACCACGTCGTCGTCGTCGACGTCCGTCGAGCGGATGATGACCCCGTCCGACCGGTTCTCGACCTCGTGGTGCTGCAGGCCGCGACCTTGGGAGCCCGCGAGGTAGAGCATGCAACCCGCGTCCTCGGAGACGTCCTGCAGCGGGATCCAGAAGTGGACGGCCCGGGCCGCCATTCCGGTCGGGGACGACGCCCGGTCCTGGTGCCAGGGGACACGGGACTCGTCACCCACCTGCTTGTAGAACACGTGGTCAAAGTGGAACCAGACGCGGCTGACGCCGAGGAGCTCACAGGCGACCCGCTTGCACCGGTCGACCAGGGGTAGCCGCCCCAGTTCGGGATCGATGACCGCCGCCCCCAGGATCTCGGCGATGTTCCGGGCCTCGCCGGGCATCCGCGCCCTGCCGTTGGCGCGCCCCGGTGGAAGGTTCGCCCAGTCCGACGCGAGTCGGTCGGTGTGGGCGCGTGCCTCGGCCACCTCGTCCAGGGGCAGCAGGGGAGGCTGGGCCACCAGGAACCCGTCGCGATGGTAGGTGGCCTTCTGTTCCTCGGTGAGTACACGTTGCGTGGGCATCGATGGCTGCTCCGTCGAGTCGTTGCTGGCGCACCCCAGGAGTCCGCCATGGCTCGTTACGATCGTACGTCAACCGCCTGCGATCCCGCCTATCCGGGTGTGGGCTCCGCCGAGGGTGTGGCGAGGAGATTCTCGACGAGCGCCCGGTAGCCGTCCCTCGTCGACTCCCACGAATGGGGGTCCGGGTACCGGAGGCCGATGTCGGGCAGGGCGGCGACGAGGGCCGACGCGATGGCCGGCGGATCCGACGGCGGCACGAAGGCGGCTCCGGCATAGGGGCCCGCCGCCTCGCTCAGGCCACCGACGTCGGAGATGACGACAGGTAGCCCCCGCTGCATGACGATGTGGAGCGGTCCGCTGGCGGAAGACCGCGTGTAGGGGAGCGCCGCGATGTCTGCCCGGTCCAGGCCGGACCTGAGCTCGTCGTCGGTGACGTACCGGTTGATGAAGTCGATGTCGGCGCGGTGCCGGCTCGCGGCGATCTTTTCGGCGGGGAGGTTCCAGCCCTCCCAGGTCTCGCCGATGACGAGCAGGCGCCAGTCGACGTCCTCCCGGGGGAGGAGGTCGAAGGCGTCGACCAGGTCCTCCAGCCCCTTGTATGGCCGGATGGTCCCGAAGAAGAGCACGGTCACGACCTGACGACCGTCATCCGACCCCACGACGGGATCGGCCGGGGTCCGGGCGACCGGCGCGTCCTCCTGCGTTCCCGCCATCGGGTAGGGGCCGTGGAGGACGACCCGCACGCGGTGCGGGTCGATCCCGAGCTTCGCCGAGAGCCGGTCCCGGTCCCACTCGGAGTGGACGACGTAGCCGTCAGCCGCCCCGATGAGCCAGCGCAGTCCGGGCCGGACGAGTCGTTCCACGAGGGGAAGGGAGGCCTCGCCCGTGTCCTGGTCCTCATGGAACTCGATCACGATCTTCCCGCCCCGGGTCCGGGTACGGCGGGCCAGGTACAGGTAGGCGGGCAGCACCGCACCGGTCCACCACTGGAACACGATGACGTCGGGGCTGTGGGCCTCGAGGAAACGGCCCGCCCGCAGGATGCTGCGCGGCGAGTACCAGTCGACGCCGTCGAACGTCGGAACCACCTTCGACGCGTCGAGATCGGTGATGGCGGCCCCGACGCGGTCCGCTCCGGGGTACATGAACCGGGGGACGAGCCGCCTCATGAGGATGACGCTCGTGGTGAACGTCGTATCGAGGCACGACGCCAGGAAGTAGGTGTAGTAGCTGATCCCGCTGAGGAACGTGGTCCCGGAACCGACGATGCAGAGGCGGACCGCCCGCTCGTCGGGGTCCGGTGACGGGCTCACGGGGTGGGGCTCGTCGCGAGGTGGGGGAAGTAGGCGAGTTCCACCGCCGCCACGACGTCGTTCCAGTCGGCGAAGGGGGCGTCGCCCGCGTCCTCCGCGTTCCGACGGGCGTCCAGACTCTCGAGCTCGGCGTCGATGACGCGGGCCAGTGCTTCGGGTCCGATCTGGACGGGAACCAGGCGCATGCGCCCGGCGGCCTGGTCGGCGAGCTCGCGGTGGGCCGGGATGTCCGACGCCACGACCCTGGATCCGGACGCCACTCCCTCGGCGGCCACCATCCCGAACGCCTCCTCCTTCGACAGGCAGAGCGTGAGCGCGGCCGTCCGCTGCCAGTTGCGTAGCTCGTGCTGTTCGATCCGACCCGTCATGCGGACGGGCCGACGGGTGGCGGCGCTCCGGGCGATCCTCTCCAGGTCGCGGCGGACCGGGCCATCGCCGATAACGATCAGTTCGGCATCGTGCCCGACGTGCTCCATGGCGGCCATCACGAGATCGATCTGCTTGTAGTCCTCGAGCCGGCCCGCCGTGAGCACCACGGGGTGGTCCACGTCGTACGGCTCGGCCCGCTCGATGGATGCCATGTCGATGCCGTTCGGGATGACCACGGTCGAGGAGTGGGTGAACGGGTAGTCGTCCGCGAGCCGGGTCGCCTCGATCTCGGAGACACAGATGATGCTCGCGGACCGCTTGAAGATGCGGGTGGCGATCGGATCGTAGACGAGGTGGGCGATCCGGGCGGCGGTAGTGTGACCCACGCCGTGGTAGTGGGGGGTGAACACGAACTGCTTTTCTGCGGCATTGGCGGCGACCAGCGCGGGCCAGGCGTGGAAGCTGTGCGCATGGATGACGTCGTAGGTTCCGGCGTACCGGCGGAGGTGGGTGCGCAGGCCGAGGGCCATCGGGAACCGTGCCGACCTCGTGGAGTCGGGGAACCGGAGGATTCGGACGCCGTGCGGTCCGACCTCGGAACGCGGGGCCGGGTCGTTGTAGTACATCTGGCTCAGCACCGTGACGTCATACCCCTTGGCCGCGAGCCCCTCGGCGAGATGGGCCACGTGCACCTCGACGCCCCCGATCCGAGGTGGATAGCCGGGCGTGACCAGGGCTATCCGTGCCGGGGCGCCCCCCGGAACCCCGCCCGTCACCGGTCCGCGCCCCTGCCGCCCGACCGCCCGCCCCGCGGGGCCGGACCGGCGGAGGAGCCGAGCGGCCTCGGCCGGGGCGGCCCAACTCGGCTCGGGGTGGACCGTGGCATGGCGCCATGGTGGCTTGCCTCGTTCCGGGTTGCCAATCGTGCTGGTCGATGGGCCCGAATCGCCGCGGCGGGAGGGTCGTGGGACCCCCGGATGGGTCGACGTCTCCGGTTGCCGACCGGCACTCCACAGGCTTGACTGGTGCCCCGACCCGCAGGAAGACGCCGGTGACGGCCCCCGGGCTGCAAGGGTGGCGTGGGCCGGAGGCGATGGGCCGATTCCGAGCATCACGAGACAGGGGAACCAGGGGTCGATGGCACCAACGAGCCGGATCGGCAGCGAGCCCGTCACAGGGCGTCGGGCTCGGGTCCTGCGGATCGCCGCGGCCCTGCTGATCGGATCCTCCGCGCTGGTGGTGGCCGCCACGGACGGCGCCGCCGCCGTCCCGTCGAAGGTGGCGCACGCCCGAGGGGTGCATCGTCGCCCCCGGGACGGCCACTCCGCCGTCCTGACCGCCTCCACCGACCAGCCGACCTCGGCGACCCGCGGCGCCGACGACGACCGCACCAGCTGGTACCCCGACGAGACGAACCTCAGCCCCGCCCTGGTGAGTGGGGGGACGTTCGGCCAGCTCTTCGACACCGACGTGAACGGCGCCGTCTACGGCCAGCCCCTCGTCGACGACGGGCAGCTCCTGGTCAACACCGAGAACAACTATGTCTACGGGCTCGATCCGGTGTCGGGCGCCATCCTGTGGTCCCGGCATTTCGGTGAGCCACCGCTGGCCAGCGCCATCGGCTGCGCAGACCTGTCGCCGACGATGGGCATCACCGGCACCCCGGTGGTCGACCAGGCCACCGAGACCGAGTACCTCGTGGAGGACGAGTACGTGTCGGGTGACTCGGGTCCGGAAGCGGACTACATGCACGCCCTCAACCTCAACGACGACGGCGCCGAGGAGCCCGGCTTCCCCGTCCAGATCGCGGGCACGGCCTCGAACGACCCGTCCGTCACGTTCAACCCGACCTACGAGCTCCAGCGCCCCGGCCTGCTGCTCATGAACGGGGTGGTCTACGCGTCGTTCGGGGCCCACTGCGACATCAGCCCCTATCAGGGCTGGGTGGTCGGAGTGGCCGAGACCGGCAAGCTGACCACGATGTGGACCGACATGTCCGAGGCCGTCGGGGACGGCGGCGGCATCTGGATGGCCGGTGGCGGCCTCGTGTCCGACGGATCCGGACAGATCCTGTTCGCCACCGGCAACGGCACCAGCAACGAGACGCCGACTCCGGGGGACACCCCCCCGGGCGACCTGAGCGAGTCCGTGGTCCGCCTCACCGTCCAGTCGAACGGGAGCCTCAAGCCCACCGACTTCTTCGAGCCCTACGACGCCTCGACACTCGACGCGAACGACCTCGATTTCGGATCCGGTAGCCCCGTCGCGCTGCCCGACGCGTACTTCGGCACCAAGACCTATCCCGATCTGGCCGTGGAGGTGGGCAAGGAGGGATACGTCTATCTCCTGAACCGGGCGAACCTCGGGGGATTCGAGCAGGGTCCCGACGGCACCGACAACGTGCTCGGGCGCTACGGGCCCAACGGCGGGGTCTGGTCGAGTCCGGCGGTGTGGCCGGGCGACGGCGGCTGGGTCTACCTACCCACGGGATCGGGCTCGGTGTCGGCCGGCGGGAGCGAAGGGCTGCTCGACGCCTACCAGTACGGCCTGACCGGTTCGGGCACGCCGACGCTGAACCTCGCCGGCAGCTCGTCGGATGCCTTCGGGTTCGGATCGTCGGGAGCCGTCGTCACCTCGAACGGGACCACCTCGGGGTCGGCGCTGGTGTGGACCGTCTGGTCCGCAGACGGCACGGGGGTGGGTGCCCAGCTGAGGGCCTACGACCCCGTGCCGGTCAAGGGGGTCATGCAACTCGTCTGGAGTGCGCCCGTCGGGACGGCTTCGAAGTTCAATCCGCCCGGCGTCGCCGGCAACCGGATCTACGTGGGCACCCGGACGGGCGCCGTGGTGGGCTTCGGGGCACCCGTGTCGAGTCCGGTGACGGGCCCCTCACCGACCTTCCCGTCGACCGTGGTCGGGCAGTCGTCCACCGTCACGCTCACCCTGACCGCCTCGTCGGCGGCCACCGTGACGGCGCTCACCCCGTCCGGGCCCTTCACCCTGGGCACCCCGAGCCCGGCACTGCCGGCCAGCCTGACGACCGGGGCGACCATCTCGGTGCCCGTCACCTACACGCCGACCGCGCCCGGTGCCGCCGGCGGTTCCGTGACGGTCGCCACGAGCGGCGAGGGGACAACTGTCATCTCGCTGACGGGCAACGGCGAAGTCGACGGACCGAGTCTGACGTCGTCCACCCTCGGGGTCAGCTTCGGAGGGATCCCACCGGGCCAACAGTCGTCCCAGAGCGTGTCGTTCGCCAACAACGGCTCGGAGCCCCTCACCATCAGCGGGACGACCGACCCCTCGCCGCCGTTCTCGGTGTCCGGCGCACCCGCGACGGGTGACGTCCTCCAGCCGGGTGACCAGGTCGTGGTCGACATCGGGTTCGCCCCCACCGTCAACGGCGAGTACAGCGACAACCTGATCGTGGCCAGCGACGGAGGGACCGTCGACGTCGCCGTCACGGGCAGCTCCGACACACCGGCCTACCTGCAGTTCTCCCAGGTCTCGCTCGTGTACGCCCCGACCCCGGTCGGAACATCGGAGACGCAGACCTTCACGCTCTCCAACACCGGGGGGAGCAACCTGACCATCTCCAAGTCGAAACCTCCGGTACTCGGACCGTTCACCGCCACCACCACCCTGCCGGAGGGCACGACGATCGACCCGGGTGACTCCCTGACCGAGTCGGTGACCTTCTCGCCGACCGCCGTCGGCTCGACGACCGACGGGTGGGTCATCACCGCCGACGACGGCCAGGGGGTGCGTACGATCCAGTTCACGGGCACCGGCACCCTGGGGGACCCCGGCGGAACGGGGTGGCAGAGGAACGGAGCCGCTTCCCTCGACGCCGGCTCCCTGCAGGTCACGCCGGCGAAGCCCTTCGCCACGGGAGGCTCGTTCGCTCCGGCGACGGTCGCCTCGAACGATCTGACGGTCGACTACACGTCGACCATCACGGGAAGCCCGAACGGCGGCGACGGCAACGCGCTCGTGCTGGCCAAGTCGACGGTGGCACCGACGGCGATGGGGGTGGGAAGCACGGACTTCGGCTTCGGCGGGCTACCGGGCCTGGCGGTGGTCCTCTCGACGGTGGCCGTCCCCGGGGGCTCCGCGAAGGACTTCGTCGGCATCTCCGACGGGACCCAGCCGGACGCGCCGCTCCGACTCCATTTCCTGGCCACGTCGACGTCGGTCCCGGACCTGTACGGCTCGGTAGCCGTCCAGGTGACCCTGGCCCAAGGCGTCCTGACCGTCCGGCTGAACGGGACCCAGGCGCTGCTGATCGACGTCTCCGTGAGCCCGAACCTCCGGGTCGGCTTCACCGGGTCGACCGGTGCGACCGCGTCGGCGCAGGTCATCAGCCACGTGGCCGTCGCTGCCGGTGGACCGGTGGCCGTCGTGGGGGATCCGACCTCGGGAGGCTGGACGCTCAACGGGTCCTCCAAGCTGTCCGGTGGCGGCCTGCAGCTCACGGCGGCCGGAGCGAAGGACGAAGCGGGCACGGCGTTCTGGCCGGTCGCCCTCCCGTCATCAGACCTGTCGGCCACCTTCACGACCACGATCGGCGGGGGCGGGACATCGGGGGCCGACGGCATGGCCCTCGTACTGGCCGACGAATCGACGGAGGCGTCCGCCCTCGGGTCGGGTGGCGGCGGACTCGGGTTCTCGGGCATCGGGGGGGTGGCCGTGGCGCTCGACACCTTCCAGAACGCGGTCAATCCCTCGGACAATTTCGTGGGTGTCACCAATGGGCCGATCTCCTCGGGCACCCCGGGTGAGCTCGACTGGCTGAGCACCGACACCTCGGTGGCCCCGTTGCGGGCGACCCACACCTTCAAGGTCACGCTCGAGGACGGGACGCTGACGGTGGCCATGGACGGCATCGGGCTCTTCTCGACCTCGGTTTCGGTGGGCCCCGATGTGCTCCTCGGGTTCTCGGGGGGTACCGGTTCGCTCACCGACACCCACGCCGTCAGCGACGTGACGGTGACCGCCGCGCCCAACTCGCCGGTCGCCATCGGCGATCCCTCGGGGAGCGGCTGGGACCTCAACGGGTCGACCCAGGTGGTCGGCGGTGCGACCGAGCTCACCCAGGCCAGCACGAACGACCAGGCCGGGACCGCCTTCTGGCCGGCGCCGGTGGAGAGCGAGGGCATCGCCGCGACGTTCACGGCGACCATCGGGGGAGGGGGGACCCAGGGCGCTGACGGCATGGCGCTCGTCCTGGCGAACCCGACCACGCCCCCGACGGCCGTCGGGTACTACGGGGGTGGCCTCGGGTTCTCGGGGATCAACGGCATCGCCGTGTGCATCGACACGTACCAGGAGGGGGGCGACCCGTCGTCGAACTTCGTGGGGATCTCCAACGGACCGGTGACGGCGTCCGCCCCCGGACAGCTCAACTGGCTGGCGACGGACACGGTCGCCCAGGACCTCCGGGGGACCAACACCTTCACGGTGACCCTCGACGACGACGTGCTTACCGTGGACATGGACGGCGCGCAGATCCTGAGCGCCGTGGTCGATCTGGGGCCGAGGGTCCTGGTCGGATTCAGTGGTGGCGACGGTTCGGTCACCGATACACACACGGTCTCGGGCACGTCGATCCTCGCCACCTGACGCGACCTCCGGCATCCGGACCCGCCGGCACGGGGGTGGATGGCGCGCACCGACAGGTTCCGGCAGACTGACGGCGTCAGGCCCGCCGGCGGTGACGTCCGCCCGTGATCCGGTGTCCGACAGGGGAGGGAACTCGTATGGCGTCACTCGACGTGCACGGCGACGTCGGAGGGATCGGCGGGGCCGGATGGGCGGCATCGACCGTTCCGGGCCGTCGGAGTCGGGCCGGATGAGTGCCCCCGGCCCGGGCGCACCGGTCGACGAGACGGCGCTGAGCGATCCGCTGCTCGATCCCGCCGTCTACGCCGGCGACCCGTTCCCGCTGTACGCCCGACTGCGGGCCGACGCCCCGGTGGCCCGGAACGACACGCTGGGACTGTGGATGGTGAGTAGCCACGACGACGTCGTCACCGTGTCACGGGATCCGGCGACCTTCTGCTCGTCGCGGGGGATCATGACCTTCGAGATCGGGGCCGAGTACCCGTCGCCCCCGACCATGATGCACACCGACCCGCCCGACCACACCCGCTACCGCACCCTCGTACAGCCCGGCTTCCGGCCGAGTTACATGCGGGCGCTCGAGCCGGGCATCCGCCGCCGGGCCCGCGCCCTGGTCGACCGCATCGAGGCCGGGACACCGGTCGACATCGTGCCCGAACTGGCCGTCCCCCTGCCCCTCCAGGTGATCAGTGACCTCCTGGGGGTGCCCGAGGAGGAGTGGCCCCGGTTCTTCCAGTGGTCCGAGGCGGTCATCCCCGGGGCCACGGACTGGCCCGAGGAGGAGCGGGCCCGGCTGAGTGGTGAGATGGTGACCTACCTCCTGGAGGCCGCCGCCGACCGGCGCATCTCGCCACGCGGCGACATCATCAGCGAGCTCGGCGCCGCCGAGGTCGACGGCGACCGGCTGACCGACGCCGAACTCGGCATGTTCCTCGTCCAGCTGCTCGTCGCCGGCAACGAGACGACGCGGAACATGATGTCGGGTGGACTGGTCGGCTTCGCCGAGCACCCGGGCCAGTGGGAGGCGCTCGCGGGACGGATCAGCGAGGGCGCCAACCGCGTCCTACCTCTGGCCGTCGAGGAGATGTTGCGCTGGACCACTCCCGTGGTGGCCTTCATGCGCACCACCACCCGTGAGGTCGAGCTCGGTGGCCGGCGGCTCGGAGCCGGCGATCCGGTGCTCATGCTCTACGCCTCGGCCAACCGGGACGAGGCCGTGTTCGGTCCCACGGCCTCCGAGTTCGACGCGGCCCGTGACCCCAACCCGCACGTGGCCTTCGGCTTCGGGGCCCACTTCTGCATCGGCGCCGTCCTCGCCCGCGTCGAGGGCCGGATCCTCCTGGAGGAGCTCCTCGCCCGCTTCAGTTCGATCGCCCCCGCGGGCGACGTCGTCCGCACGGCCTCGCCGGTCATCGCCGGCGTGAAGTCGGCACCGGTGGTGTTCGCCGCCCGGTAGGGCTCGGGGCGGCCGACCGGCGGCCCGATGCATCGTCGGCCGGGGCCGGTTCGCTAGCTCGCGGCGTGGACCTCGTCGAGGGTGGCCATCTGCCCGTCGTCGAGCTGGAGCGTGGCCGACTCGCAGTTCTCCTCCACGTGGGCGACCGACTTGGTGCCCGGGATGGGGAGCATCACCGGGGAGCGGTGCAGCAGCCAGGCCAGGGCCACCTGGGTGGGCGTCGCCCCCGTTTCGGCGACGACGGCGCCCATGGCCGTGTCGGGCCCGCTCAGCTGACCCGACGCGACCGGGAACCACGGGATGAAGCCGATGCCCTCGGCCTCGCAGTGCTCCAGCAGTCCGTCCGAGGTCCGGTCGGTCAGATTGAACAGGTTCTGGACGGACACCACGGGGACGACCTTGCGGGCCGCCTCGAGCTCGGCCACGCTCACCTGGGACAGGCCGACGTGCTTCACCTTGCCCTCCGACACCAGGTCGGCGAGGAGTCCGAACTGCTCGTCGGCGGCCACCCCGGGGTCGATCCGGTGGAGCTGGAAGAGGTCGATGCGCTCGACGCCCAGACGGCGCAGGCTGAGCTCGCACTGTTGGCGCAGGTACTCGGGACGTCCCACGGGCGTCCACACGCCAGGACCCTGGCGGGTGAGCCCGGCCTTGGTGGCGATGACCAGGCCGTCGGGGTAGGGGTGGAGCGCCTCGAAGATGAGCCTCTCGCTGACCTCGGGGCCGTAGGAGTCGGCCGTGTCGATCAGGTCGACGCCCATGTCGACGGCCCGCCGCAGGACGGCGATGCACTCGTCGCGGTCGGCCGGCTCGCCCCAGATGCCCGGGCCCGTGATCTGCATGGCGCCGTATCCCAGGCGGTGGACGGTGGTCGCCCCCTCCCGGCCGGCGCCGAGGGTGAAGGTCCCGCTCGAGCGGACGGGCTTGGGTGAGCGGAGGGTGTCGGTCATGGGAACTCCTGGTGGGGTCGGATGGGTGGTTCGTGGCGACGACCCCCGCCCCGGCCGCCGTCGCGCGTCATCCGTTCTACCCGTCGCGGGGTACCCGCCGAACCTCGGGATCGGGGTCAGCGGCGACGGTAGTGGGGGACCCGCTCCTCGGCCCGGGCCGCCTTCATCTCGGCGTAGTCGGAGGAAGTGAAGACCATGGACTGCGCCACCGCCTCCTCGGCGATGGACCGCTGGACCTCGTCGGTGCCCAGGCTCGAGATCGTGCGACGGGCCATCTTGACGGTAAAGGCGGGTGCCGAGGCGATCGTCTCGGCCATGGACATCGTCACGGCGTCCAGTTCCGCCTCGTCCGCCACCAGACGGCTCACGACGCCGTGACCCAGGGCCTCCTCGGCGGTCATGACCCTCCCGGTGAGCGCCAGGTCGGCCGCCACGCCGTGGCCGGCCATCTGGAACAGGCGGGCCACGCCGCCCGAATCGGGGATCACGCCGTGGACGACCTCGGGCAGCATCATGCGGGTGCCGACGGCCGCCACCCGCATGTCGCACAGCAGCGCCCGCTCGAAGGCGCCACCGATCACCCATCCCTTGAGCGCGCAGATGATCGGGCACGGCATGGTCAGGAACATCTGGGTCGGCCGATGGCCGCGCTCGATGAACTCGAGGTCGGAGATGTCCTCGATGCGGCGTCCGATCTGGGTGGTGTCACGCCCCGACGAGAAGCTCTTGCCCTCCCCCCGCCAGACGATGGCCCGGAGGTCGGGCAGCTCGTGCACCTCGGCGAGGACCTCCCACAGGCGGCGGTCCATCTCGTCGCTCATGGCGTTGTGGCGATCGGGGCGGTTGTTGGTGATCACGGCGATCGGCCCGTCGACCTCGAGGCGGACCAGGTCCCGCTCGGCGTCGGTGAGGGGCGGCCGCGTGTCGGCGGCGCTGGTGACCCGGGGGTCGGTCATGGTGTCGGCTCCTTGTGGGTGGTCAACGGCCGGGCACGGGCTCGCCGAACGGGCCCCGGCCCAGCTGTTCGCGTATCGGGGTGAAGGCCGGCTGCACGGTGTGGCGTCGCTGCCAGTTGGCGCCGTCGACCACCAGGGAGTGACCCGAGATGTACGAGGCGTAGGGGGAGCAGAGGTAGGTGGCGGCCCAGGCCAGTTCCCGGGGGTACCCGACCCGGCCGGCCGGCACCCGGTCGTCCTGGCCCTCGTACTTGCCGGGGACGGCCGCGATGGCGGCCACCTCGTCCTCGTGGGGCATCAGCCCGGGAACGAGTCCGTTGACCCGGATGCCGTAGGGCGCCCACTCGACCGACAGCGTCTCGACCATGTTCTTGACGCCGGCCTTGGCCGCCGCCGAATGGGCGAACCCGGGGCCGCCGGTCCAGGCGTAGGAGGCGCCCACGTCGACGATCGACCCACCACGGCCGGACGCGATGGCCCGACGGGCGAACTCGCGCGAGCACAGGAAGGTGCCGTTCAGGACGATGTCGACCACCGTCCGCCAGGCATTGGGACTCATGTCCTCGGCCGGCACGGGAAAGTTGCCCGCCGCGTTGTTGACGAGGTGGTCGACCGGACCGAAGGCCTCCTCGACGGCGTCGAACGCCGCGCTGACGGCATCGGCGTCGCGGATGTCGCACGCGACGCCCACCGCCCGGCCTCCGGCCTCCTCGACCGCCGCCACGCCGGCGGTCCGATGGCCCTCGTCCCGGCTGACCACCGCCACGGAGGCTCCGAGCCGACCGAACTCGGTGGCGATCGACTTGCCGAGACCCGTCCCGCCGCCGGTGACCAGGACCACGACGCCGTCATAGGTGCCGGCCGGCAGGGCCGACGCGCCGTTCGGCGGAGGTGGGGGTAGGCCGGGCGGGGTCATGGGCGACGATCCTACTCACGGTCGGGGGCCCGACCCCGGGGCCGGGACGGTGGTGGGCGCCGGACCGAAGGGGGGTCGCCGCCCCCTCCTCGGGGTCGCCCCCGACCGTCGTCGGCCGCCCGTCGCGCCGGGGCGGGACCGGTCGTGTGGAAGCATCGACGGGCGATGACCCACCCCCTCCGGACGTCGCCCACCCCGGCCGGCATCGCCGCCGCCCGGCGCCGCGGTACCGGACGGGTCACCGACCGAGCGGCCCGGCGCGGTGCTCACCGCCGGGGACCGGCGGCGATGGTCGTCGTCGGCGCACTGCTCCTGGCCGGCTGCGGAGCGTCGGTGACGGTCACCCCGGAGCGGTCGTCGTCGACGTCCGCGGGGGCCGGCTCCACCGGCAGGGGCGCCACTCCGGACGCCCCTCCCGCGGTCCCGTCGACCGGCGCCTACCTCGGGGCGTGGCTCCATCCCTCGGCGCCGGCGGCGGGCCAGTCGGCCTTCGCCGTCGAGCAGCGCGCCGTCCCCGCCGTGCTGGCGGCCGCCGGACGGCCCCTCGGCCTCCTGCACGTCTACACCCCGTGGGGTCGACCGGCTCCGGTGGCCGAACTGCGCGCCATCGTCGCCGACGGCTCGGTCCCGATCGTCGACTGGGGCTGTGGGCCGGACGTGGCCGCCGTCGGCGGAGGGTCGGACGACTCCCTCATCACCACCTACGCCGACGCCCTCAAGGGCTTCGGGGGACCGGTGTTCCTGCGGTGGTGCTGGGAGATGAACCTCGTCGCCACCCACCCCCAGCTCGGCGGCCCGGCCGGATTCGTCGGCGCCTGGGACCACATCCGCGCGCTGTTCCGACAGGCCGGGGCCGGCAACGTGTCGTTCGTCTGGTGTCCGGCCCTGACCGGCTCCGATCCGACCCCCTACTTCCCGGGTGCCGGCGAGGTCGACTGGATCGGCGTCGACGGCTACGACCGGGACGGCGCACAGACCTTCGCCGGCCTGTTCGGGGCGTTCGTCCACGAGTGGGAGCGCCAGGGCAAGCCGTTGATGGTGGCCGAGACGGGGGCGGCTGGCGAGGCCCAGCCGGCCTACATCGGGAGCATCGGGACCGGCGCCCCGACGCTCCCGTCCGTCAAGGCCGTCGTCTACTTCGACGCCCCGGGACCCCTGGACACCTGGCAGCTGACCCCGGCCGGACTGACCGCCTTCGGCCACCTGGCCGCCACCGCCTACTTCCACCCCGAGTGAACCCGTCGTCGGTCCGGGAGGACCGGCCGGACGTGAATAAACACATGGAGTGGTGATATAGTCACAGATAGTGACAGACGAGCCCCCGCGCCATGCGGCTCCGGGGCGCGACGGTGCGGCGGCAGTCCCGCACCTTCCCGGGCAGGGGGAACACGTGGGTCGAGGAGTCGGGCAGGGCACGGGCACGCACCGTCATCGGCGGCGCGGTCCCGCCCGGGGACGCACCCGGACCCTGGTGGCCTGTGCGGTGGCCCTCCTCCTCGTGGCCGCCGGTGTGGCGATGGCGTCCGGAACGCCCCCGCTCCTCGGGGGCCGCGGCCGACCGGCGACGTCCTTCCGTCACGTCCGCCTCCTCGACGGGGGTGCCCTCCCGTCCCGCGCCCTCTACGGCTGGGGCGGCAACGACTCGGGGCAGGTGGGCAACGGGGCCATCGGGGGAGGAACGGCGACCGGGGTCACCATCCCGGTGACGGTCGACGTCCGGGCGGGCGCGACCATGGCTTCGGTCGCCGCCGGGGGCTCGTTCACCGTCGGACTGACCACGTCCGGCACGGTGGAGACCTGGGGCGACGGTCTCCTCGGCGAACTCGGGGACGGC
>Ga0181528_10001597_pt1 | contig 14051 bp, 13 predicted proteins | sample PEATcosm2014_Bin_47_FD_119742 | JGI IMG/M metagenome (GOLD analysis project Ga0181528, IMG submission 119742) | Peatland microbial communities from MTU Mesocosm Facility, Houghton, MI, USA - PEATcosm2014_Bin10_10_metaG | ecosystem: Environmental > Terrestrial > Soil > Wetlands > Peat | place...
CATCAACGCCACGATTCGCATGATGCAAGAGTGTCTCGGAGAATCGCCACCCGACCTCGCCCAGGACGTGTTGACGCATGGACTGACACTCGCGGGAGGTCACGCCCGACTGACTGATTTTGCAGAATTCATTGGCAAGGAAACTGGCGTGGACGTGCGCGTTGCTCCGACGCCCGAATTAGTGGTTATAAACGGTCTACAAAAGTGTCTCGGCGAGATGCGTTCCTTACACAAGTTGTTTCGCGAAGCTGACCGTTAATCCGTTTCGCTCGCGCGAAGTTGATCAACGGCGGCTCGAACTTGCCAGTCTCGGTCGTCACTCGCTTTGTCTAAGGCTTCTTCGACGTCGGGACCTTCGAAATTTGAAAGTGCCACGATGGCTCGGCGTCGAACGGGTGGCTTGTCACTTAGAGCGTTGAGGATAACGTCGCGAGCGCGGTCGTCACCCAAGGCACCAAGCGCCGCGATAGCGCTTTCGCGACACCGTGCATCCTCGTGATCACGAGCGACGACAATGAGTTCTTCGACCGCTGGGGCGTAGAGATGTTCACCCAGCGCGAACGCGGCCCCGTCGACCACCAATGGATCCTCGTCTCGCAGCGACGTTACGAGCGCATCGTCGAGAGTGACGTCAACGTCGGCGCTTCTTGCGAGCAACGTCACGGCTTCTCTTCGTACGCCGACGCGATTATCGCTGAGCGATGTGGTCCATGTTTCGGTGGCAATCCAGTCGTGATGACTCCCCGCGCGAAGAGCGAGTGCGTAAAGACGCGGCGACGTTTCACGAAGACCCTGTTCCACAGCCTGACGCGAAGACTCGTTGTTTTCGAACGCAGCTCGGACTAGTTGGATTTCCAACGGCTCCGGTAGCGTGTTCTCATCACGTTGCATCCCTCCATCTCAGCACTTGGCTCGCGAGGTCGTCGCCCCTTCGTCGTGGCGCTCGGCGTGATTGTGTTTCTCGTGTTATTGATTGTCGTACTTCGAAGTTGGCAAATACAGGAGTACGCCATCACTCCGGGCAACGCAACACCGGTCGGACCACTCGTAAAGATCCAAGGTCTAAAGACTGACGCCCACCCGGACAAAATTATGTTGACCGACGTCTACGTGGAACAACTCTCCGCGTACGGCTGGTTGGAGTCGCATTTTGAAAAGCACATCCAAGTGGTGCCGGCAGCCGCGTTAGTCGATCCCGGCGTGCCCATTGAACAACTCGCGGCTCAGGGTTACCTCGAAATGCAAGACGCGAAGAGCGCGGCGGAAGTATCGGCGCTTCACACGTTGGGTTGGAAGATTCCCACAACGAGCACCGGTGCGGTCATAACTGAAGTGGTGTCATCAACACCAGCGTCCAGAGCGAAACTCAACGTTGCCGATGAGATTGTTGGCGTAAATGGCAAATCGACGTCGAACTCTTGTGGACTCATCGATGCGGTGTCGCATTTGGCACCCGGCACGCTGATCCATCTCGATGTTGATCGGGCCCACATTTCTTCGAGCGGCAACATCACGTACGCGAAGAACACGTCGACGCTGTCACTTCACACCGCATCGGCTTCGGGTGTTGAAGACGCAGGATGTCCGAATAACACGTCGCCCGCGCGTTCGTGGTTGGGAATTGGCATCGAAGATGGGTATTCGTACGCGCTGCCCGCCACCATCACCATCAACACGCAAGACATTGGTGGACCATCGGCGGGACTTGCGATGACGCTCAGTCTGATCAATCAACTCAGTGCCGGAACCTTGACAGGCCATCACGTCATTGCGGCGACGGGAACAATATCAACGACTGGTCAAGTCGGTGACGTGGGCGGCGTGGCGGAAAAAACCGTCGCGGTGGAAGACGCCGGCGCAACAGTGTTTATCGTGCCCAGCGTTGAAGTGGCAACGGCCAAGAGTGCCAGTAATGGGCACCTGCGTGTCATTGGAGTCAACACGCTCTCCCAGGCGCTTTCCGCGCTGCAAAAGCTAGGTGGGAGCGTTCCAAAGCCCCTCACCAAGCCCAATTAAACCCGGAGAACACCGTAGGCTTGGGCGGATGGATGAGCGCGGCCTGCCTTCTTCGACCCATTCGGGGTCAGCGGAGATTGCTCGCGCCAATTTTGCGGTACTACGAAAAGGCTTTGATCCCGACGAAGTACATCGTTATTTAGAAAACGTGGCGCGCGAAATGGCGCGCTTAGAGAACCATATTCGTGCGCTACAAGATCAACTGGCTGACGCAAAGCGTAAAGTCCTCAATCCGAAGCTGGATGAAGAACAACTCGTGGCGGCACTTGGTGCCCAAAGCGCAGCGATTCTCCGTTCAGCACACGAAGAAGCCAGTCGAGTAACGGCCGAGGCCCAAGAGCGGGCGACGCAAATTTTCACGCAAGCTCAAGAACGAGGCACGGCATCAATCATGGAAGCGCAAGAACGAGCGTCCAAGATAATGACCGACAACGAACAAGCTGTTGCGGCGATTGATCTCGATGCCCGTGGAGCCGCGGAGCGGCTCATTGATTCGGCCAAGCTGAACGGTGATGCCTTAGTCGAGCGCGCTCGCGAGCAAGGACGCGCCATTGTTGAACAAGCACAAGAAGCGAGAAAAGTTGTCCTTAATGACTTGGCGATTAAGCGCACCGCTCTGCACCAGCAAATCGACCAACTCCGCGCTGCGCGAGATTCTCTTAGTGCTCTTATGGGAACAGTGAGTGAAGAAATCGAACACGTGGTGACGAGTATTAATACGTCCGACGAAGATGCTCGAGCCGCAGCCCTTGAGGCACTTCGTTCGCGCAAGGATACGCCGACACCCAGTGACGAAGAATTACTGGCTGGCGTGCCGCTTCGACACGTTCCCGACGCTCCGACTATTGAAGCGCCACCAGAGAACACGCCACCTCCGGCAGCTCCGCGTTCACCACGGAAAAAAGAAGTTGTCGTTGAAGAAACCGTAGTCGACGTCGCTGTCGTTGAAAACGTCCTCACCGAGACTGATTTGCTCGACCCCGATGCTCCCGACACTGACGTCGTCGAAGAAATCTTCGCACGACTCCGTAAGGCAACATTGGAAGAGCGTGGAGCGAGTGCGCCGAGCCCAAAGCGCCACGCCGTGACGTCTCCAGAACCCAGTACGCCCGTTGACGAACTTTTTCTTCGACGTGACCAAGCACTCGAGGCATCATTGCTGGCTCTCACGCGCAAAGTGAAGCGAGCGCTTCAAGACGACCAGAACATCATGTTGGAGCGCCTTCGAAACGTCAAAGCCATGATCACGACAGAACTCGAAGACGAACACGCACAACGAAACCGTTACGCCGACGCTGCGGCCGATGCTTTGCTGGATGCTGCGCTCGCTGGCGTGCACTACGCCCGAGAAGAAGCGTCAGCCAATGGACTTTTGGAAGATGACGGTCCCATTAGCGAATGTGCCGCTGACTTAGCGGTCACGATTGTCGTGGCGCTTCGTCGACGAATTCTGAGCGAGGGAAGTGGCGACGGACTCTCCCGCGCCAACGCTGCCTACAAGGAGTGGCGCGGCGCACGTGTGGAGCGACTGTGCACCGACGCCGCTCGACGCGCCTTTCACCAAGGTGTGGTGGCTGCCGCCAAGGGACGTTCGCTGCGCTTCGTGGCGGCCCCGCACGACGTTCCCTGTGACGCGTGTGCACTTGATGCGTCCTCGCCAGAGCGGGTGTCTGGCGAATCATTTCCCAGTGGATCGGCGTATCCACCGTTGCACGCGGGCTGTGCCTGCACAATTGTTCCAGTTTAAGAATCCCGCCTAGGCTCGATTCGTGCGCAGTCCTTCTGATATTCGTCGTTCCGCGCTGTCACAACCTCGTCGGCGGATAATTATTGGTCTGATTGTCGTTGTCCTCATCATTCTGCTGTTTTCTTTGCGACGTTTGGCGTTTCTTTGGACGGACCAACTCTGGTTTTCGTCCATTGGCCAGGGCCACGTCTTTACGACGTTGTTGTTCGTCAAGGTCGGACTCGCGTTCGTATTTGGGCTGGTTTTCTTCGTGGTGCTCTTTGGGAACTTGCTTCTCACGGACAAGCTTCGCGCGAAGGAACTGACCTTTGGGCCCGAAGACGATGTTGTTCGACGATTCCAAAACGCGGTTCGTCCTTACGCTCGACGCATCTACGCCGTTATTGCGGTAGTAGTGGCCTTCATTGCGGGTCTGAACGCCACGTCGCAATGGCAGTCGTATTTGTTGTTTGCTCACTCCGAGTCGTTTCACCAAGTCGATCCGCTCTTCCACAAGGATCTCGGCTTTTACATCTTTACGTTGCCGTTTCTTTCCTACATCGTGTCGTTCATGTTTGCCTCGCTCGTCGTCATCCTTCTCATAACGGCGCTGTTTCATTACTTGAACGGTGGCATTCGAGCGTCGCGCACGTCGCCGCGCGTTTCGCCACAAGTGAAAGCGCACCTTTCAGTCATCGGCGCAGGGATTGCGCTGGTGAAAGCACTTGGCTACTTGGTCGCGAAGTGGCAGTTGGTGACGTCGACGAATGGGTACACCGAAGGCGCAGGGTACACCGACGTGCACGCCCGAATCCCGGCGCTGACCATTCTGTTCTATCTATCGCTTGCCGCCATGGTGATCTTGCTCGTGAACATCCGCACGCGAGGTTGGTCGCTGCCGGCGGTAGCGGTCGGACTTTGGGCCTTCGTAGCGCTCGTCATTGGCGTTATTTACCCGCTGATTTTGCAAACCGCGAAGGTTAGCCCCGCGCAAAGTTCGTTGGAAAAGCCATACATCCAAAGAAACATTGCGGCGACCAGAGATGCGTACGGTATTGACAACGTCACGTATCACAACTTCGTTGGGTCAACGACGGTTACCCCGACGCAAATCAAAGCTGCTTCAGCGACGCTAAACAATATCCGCGTGTGGGATCCGAATCCACAAATTGCTTTGGCTACCGTCAATCGTCGTCAGTCCATTCGTTCGTACTATCAATTCAGCACGCTGGCGGTTGATCGTTACAACATCAACGGAACCGAGACGCCAGTACTCATTGGTACTCGACAGATCAACTCTTCGAACCTTCCCGCCACGAGTTGGGTGAACACGCACCTGCAATACACGCACGGTCTGGGTGTAGCGATGTTGGAATCAAACTTGGCGGATCCGAACACGGGCAATCCAGTCTTCGTCGTCGGCAACGTGCCACCGGTCTCCACTAAGGGCGCGCCCGTTTTGACGCAACCCGACATCTACTTTGGCATCAATCAGTCGGGATGGGTCGTAGCAAATTCGAAGCAACCCGAACTCGATTACCAATTGAACTCCGGCGCGCAGGCGGGTCAACCCGTAGAAACGCACTACGCGAGCACTGGAGGCGTGCAGATTGGTGGCTTCTTACGTCGAACGGCTTTTGCTCTTCGATTGGGCGATTTCAATCTCTGGGTGTCCAATCAAGTGACTTCCAAGAGTCGGATCATGTTCGTGCGCGATGTCACCGCCATGGCAGAAAAGGCTGCACCGTTTCTGTCGTTTGACTCCCAGCCCTATCCCGTCATCGTGAACGGTCACGTTGATTACGTCCTTAACGGCTACACGACGTCGGCGAACTATCCCTACAGCACGAATGCTTCGAGCGAATCGGTCAGCACCACCGGTGGACTACCGAGCAGTTACAACTACGTACGAAACTCCGTTGAGGTCGTGGTGAACGCGTACTCGGGCGCCATGAAGTTCTACGTACGCGACGCGAACGACCCGATCATTAAGTCCTACGAAGCCGCGTTTCCCACGCTGTTTACGCCCTTGAGCAAGATGCCTTCAACGGTACGTCAACACCTTCGCTACCCCAACGATCTCTTTGCAATGCAAGCAGCCGTGCTTGGTCGCTATCACATCACCTCCGCATCAGCCTTTTATAACGCCAGTGACCAATGGGAAGTATCGCCAACGACGGGTGCTGGATCGCCGAGCCAAGCTCTCTCGGTCACTCTAAAAACTGACACGCAAGGCAACCTGATTTCATCGACCCTGTCACCAATGAGTCCGCTGTACGAAGTCATGAGTCTTCCCAACACCAATCACCAACAGCTCGTCACCACTGACGCGTACGTGCCGGCGGGTAACACCCAGACGGTGCAGAGTCTCACGGCGTTCGTAACGGCAACCAGTGACCCAAATGACTACGGTGATCTCAACGTCTACGTCACCCCACGAGGAACTTCTGTCACCGGTCCCGTGCAAGCTGACGCTGAAATACAACAGAACGCCAAGGTGAGTTCCATTATTACGCCCCTTGACCAACACGGTTCGAGCGTGCTGCTTGGCAACAACTTGATGGTGCCCCTCGATCAAAGCGTGCTGTACGTGCGCCCGTTGTACGTTTCCAGCACCTCAAACTCATTGCCGCAATTGAAGTACGTGATTGCCGTCTTCAACCAAGACGTGGGGATTGAAACAACATTGTCGGCCGCCCTCTCCGACGTTCTAGGCACTTCTGTTGGTACGGGGTCGTCTGGTTCGTCAACGGGAACGACGAAGGGTCTTAGCGCCGCGACGTATTTGCAAGACGCCACCAACGAATACGAACTCGCCCAAACTGCCTTGAAGGCGGGGAATCTCGGTGCCTATCAAGCGGACGAGAACAAAATGTACGCCTACTTGACGCAGGCGCAAACTGCTCTTAAGGGCTGAGTGGACTCAGCGTCGTTGTGTGAATCGCAGAAATTTGCCGGCCCTTGAACCATTTTTCTTTGTAGTACCATTGAAGTTCCATCGCGGGGTGGAGCAGTCTGGTAGCTCGTCGGGCTCATAACCCGAAGGTCGCAAGTTCAAATCTTGCCCCCGCCACCAACGTAAGTGCAGGTCAGAGCTCTCCCAGTCGGGAGGGCTCTCCTGTGTCCGGCAAAACGTCCCTACCCGAATCCCTACAACGGGATAGCGGGGTACGAAGCGCAAGCGGGCGAACGGAGTCTGGGGACTGCGGGTTTACGTCGGGCGTGACCTTGTTACCGGGAACCCCAAGCAGATTTCCAGAACCTTCCGCGGGGGTTCACGGGCCGCTGACGAGGCGCTCCGCGGCCTTGTGGACAAGCACGGTGAGGGGCGGCCGGACGGGCTCGGCGTGATCAGGTCCGCCCTCCTGCGGCGTCATTTGCGGCGCTGGCGGTACCTTCGAGGCGCTGACTCGTAGCCCCTCACCGTTCGTCTCGACGGTTCCAGGGCGGCAAGCCGAAGCGGTGCATCCAGGCGGACTCTGCACGCCTCGCCGCGTCTCCCTCCATGGTCCGGTACCAGATGACGAGCGTGTGCCCGCCCGCAATGGATCGGTTAGCGAGAGCATTCACTCGGCAGTTCGTCTGCTGGCCACCGTTGGTGCGGCCCGGTTGGCGTGCGAACGTGTTGTAGTTCGAGATGGTGGAGTACCCCTGGGAGCCGAGCCGCACGCTCAGTGGTGTGCGCGTCTGCCCCACGTACACCACCGTGCCGTCCTCTTCCCAGAGGTAGAGGCCCGGTTCGTTCGGAAGTGGCGGCATCCGCAGCTTTGCAAACGGACCATCACCGTACGCGTGCCGTAGTCGCCCCTCGGGGAGTGGTTGGGGTGGAAGGTTGAGACCGACGTGCCGAACTTCGCCGGCCCTGACGAATCCCTCCGTAGGAACACCAGGCAACTCGCCCGACATTGCTCAGCCCCCGATCAATCCAGCACCACGCAGATGCCGGCGTACGACCCGAACGACGTCGTCGAAACGCGGTGGATCTGCAACATGCTCGGGCATCTCCGTCTCCCACCGAGTCTTGTATCGGTCGAGGCGGTCCTCGAAGCGCTCCGCGAACGATGCCGGATCGATTCCCTTTGCCTCCGTCTTGCGTTCGAAGAGGGGGCGTATCTCTAAGAGTTCTACGTCCTTGTCCTCGACAAGTCGAAAAATGTCGTAGATGTCACGGCACTGGACGCGCTGGATGATGCAGCGCAGCTTCTCCGCTGCAATCTCCTCGATTGGATAGACGTCGAATGCGACTGAGTCCGGCAGGTCGGACCAGACATCAGGGAGGATCGTGCGCTGCTCGACGGACTCAACCACCTCAGTATCCGAGAGATCCAGCTTGATGCGTCGCGGCTTGCTGGCTTCAAGTGGGCCGACGTAGGCAATCGATGGGCTGTCACCCTCTGTCAGTTCCAACATCGGCAGGCCGGCGTGGTGGCGCGCTGCCGCAAGAATGTCAGCCATCGCTGCGTTCGCAGCCTCGACGCTTCCATCAATCAGAGTGAAGTCGAGGTCAGCCGAGTATCGGTAGGCGCCGATGTGGACAAGCCGCAGAGCCGTTCCACCTTTGAAGACTAGGCGGCCTCCATCTGCGAGCTGCAGTCCGTGGAGCTGAGCAACAATGTGGGCGAGGACATAGTCCCGTTCCACAACGGCAGCATCAACGCCGTCATCGTCGGCTCGGCTCGTGATGGCATGCCGGGTGAGCACCGTCAGTTCCCCACGATCGCTTGCAGCTCGTCGATGGTCGTGTTCCACGCGACGCGATACCTGGCATCGGTCCACTCGACTCGGTCATCCCTCGTATCGAGTCGGATCACCGGTTGCCGCTTGCCGACGACGGGGTCCAACAAAAGTGGAAGGTTCAGCGCATGTGCGAGCGATGCCAAGCGTCGTTCGGCTGCTCGACCGCGCGCATCGAACGCCTTGGCCAGGCGCGTGATCCGTTTCGGATCCGCGTCACGCGATCCGGCAGCGAGCGCCTCGGCGAGCCGTTCGACTCCGCCAGTGAGGTCAACTCGGAGTGCACTCTCGAAGAGTGCCCTCTCCAAGTTGGATCGCCAGGACCGCCCGACGGCTTCCGCCTCAAGGTGGATCGTCTCGGGCTTCTCGACGATGGAGCGGAGCGGTCTCTTGCTGACCGTGGTGAACCGGACCTGCTGGGTGCATGCGACGAACACCGCCCGGACCGGGTGGCTGACCAGCCCGAGTTCACTCAGGGCGCTCAGGTAGGCGATTCGATGGTCCTTCCCCTCGAAGGCTGCTCCGACAGCCAAGCTGAGACTCTCCGTTGCGGCGGAGGTTCCGAGCGACCCGAGGGGCCTGATGGCGTAGTGGCCGCGGGTGAGGCGGTCTACCAGGCCTTTCGCGGCCAGTTGGCGAAGCGCGTTCGCCGTGGCAGGGGTGGACACCCCCAGGGCGGCCTTGGCCTCGTCGAACGTGAACTCGTCTCGGCCGTCCGCTAGCAGCGCGTCGATCAATTCCAGTTGGCGAGTCATAGCGGTCTCCTTGCTAAGGAGTATAGCAGAAAGTCACTAGAACAGTGACTTACCGCTGTGTTACCCAAACAAGCACGAACTCACCTAAAGGGTGACTTACCGCGTACTGGCCTTACCGGGACGCTCCTCCCATCCCCGGACTAGCAGCCCCATCTACGGAGGAGCCCTACCTGGTCGTCAACTTCCTGGTCTTCCTGGTCTTCCTAGTCTTCCCGTTCCTCCTCCTCCTGCTGATCATCTTCTTGATCTACCTCGTGTTCGTCCTCCTGTTCCTGTTCCTGATCGTCGTCATGTTCGTGGTCATCATCGTCTTCGCTGCCGCTGCCGCTGCCGCTGCCGCTGCCGCCGTCGTCGTGGCAACCCGTGTAACGGGTTGCCTGCCTCCGCTCAAATGAGGCGCCTCGGGCTCAGACTTGACCTATGTACGGCGTCGACTACCCCAGAGGGGTGGACGGCGCACGTCCCCGGGATGGCCGCCGTGGGTGACACACGGACCGTCCCCAGGCCAGCTCAGGTCCACAACCTGGACCACACGAACGCCGTCTCCCTCGTCGTGGCGTCAGCCCTCGTCGTTGCGGCCCTGCCCGGGGCTCTGGTTGGAGCCCTTCTCGCAGCGGCCGTGTGGCGCCTGACCAGGCCTGATATCGTTTCGAGGTGGCTGTTCGCGGGCCTCGGAGCCGCCACGGTGGCGGCTCTGCGCTCGACCGTGGCACCAGTCTTCTTGGCCCGAGACGCTTTGGCCACCTTCGTCGTCTTTTTCGCCTTCGGACGAGCAACCACCTTGGAACTCTTCTTAGCCTTCGTGGCTTTGGCGCTCTTTTTCGCCGCTACCTTCTTTGTGGCCTTCTTCGCCCTTACGACCTTCTTGGCTTTTACGGCCTTGGTCGCCTTCGTGGTCTTTTTTACTGGCACGCTTATTCCTCCGTTTGGCACCGTGGCTCGAAAATCTGTTGCAATTTTCTCTGCAAGTCCGTTGGTCCGGAGTTTAGAAGTCGCGATGGTTTTAGTCTCGGGCCGTTGTGCCCTTTGACACTGTTGACTTACGTTGTCGCGGAGCGACGAGGCAACACCCATCCTGGACGCGGAAAGTGACACGTATAGCCATTGGGGTAACGAACGAGGTAGTCCTGATGTTCAGGCTCCGCTTCCCAAAAGGGTCCCACCGCAGCAATTTCAGTCACGACCTTGCCGGGCCATAAGCCAGACGCTTCGACATCAGCAATAGTGTCTTCGGCGATTTTCTTCTGCTCATCGTCGACGTAAAAGATGGCGGAACGGTAGCTGGCACCGCGGTCATTGCCTTGACGATTCGGCGTGGTGGGATCGTGAATCTGGAAGAAGAATTCGAGAATCTCGCGGTAACTGATTTGGCTGGGATCAAAGTTGATTTCGATGGCTTCTGCGTGCGTGCCGTGGTGGCGGTACGTGGCGTTCGCGACGTCGCCACCGCTGTAGCCAACGCGCGTGGAAACAACGCCTGGGCGTTTTCGGATCAAATCCTGCATACCCCAAAAGCACCCGCCAGCCAGAACTGCTCTCTGTGTTTCGCTCATTGCATATCTCCGTTGCCCATTGCGACATTGTGAAACATCGATCGATACTCACCGTAACCCTGCGCCTCTAGCTCGTCGTAGGGAACAAAACGAAGAGCGGCCGAATTGATGCAGTAGCGCAGCCCTCCTTCTTCCTTGGGGCCGTCGGGAAAGACGTGGCCTAGGTGGCTGTCAGCGTTGGTTGAACGTACTTCAATCCGGTGCATCCACAGACTCCGATCGGTCTTTTCAACCACGTTGTCGGGCACGAGCGGAGCCGTAAAGCTCGGCCAGCCGCATCCACTATCGAATTTTTTGGTGGAGGCAAACAGTGGCTCGCCTGAAACGATGTCGACGTAGATGCCCACCTCGTGGTGGTTCCAGAACTCGTTATCAAAGGCCGGTTCCGTGGCGCTCTCTTGTGTGACGGCGAATTGCTTGGGACTCAGCCGATTAATTGCTTTGGGATCCTTGTAATAAGTGCTTGTCATGTCATCTCCTCTTTTAGCGGGACGAACCCAGTTTTTGTCACTTGTTCGCGAAGAACAGTCCGTGAAGGCGCGAAAGCGTTACAGGATTGGAAAAGGAATTTTGGGCGTTGAGTACCCTTAGTTCGTGGACGACGCCGAACTGCTCCAGCGGCTACTCGCCGGCGACGAAAAAGCCTTTGCCGCCCTCGTAGCCCGGTACCACCAAATGCTGGTTCGTGTCGCAAGGTACTACGTGAACTCTGAAGCGAGCGCCGAAGACGTGGCACAAGACACCTGGATGGCCGTGTTGCGAGGTGTGGACCGCTTCGAAGGTCGCTCGTCGTTCAAAACCTGGCTCCTTCGCATCTTGGTCAACCGAGCTCGTTCGACGGGAACTAAAGAGCACCGCACGATCCCGGTTGATCCAACGAGCACCAGCTCGGCTTTGGCTGGTCGCTTCGACGAGGGAGGGGCCTGGCGAGAGCCCGTCGTGCCGTTCACCGACGTTATAGAAGACGGCATTGTGAACGAGCCTGTGGTGCGCCTGGTTCACGAGGCGATTTCGCGTCTGGGCGAGCCTCAGCAGGCGGTTGTAACGCTTCGCGACGTGGAAGGACTACCCACTACGGAGGTTGCAGAACTACTGGAACTCTCCGTCGCGAACGTTCGTGTGATTCTTCATCGGGCTCGCACGAAAGTACGCGCCGACGTTGAGGCGAGTCTTCGAGGAGGTGGGTGATGAAACTGACAGCGCAATCCATCGTTTGTCGCGACGCCGTGGAACTCGTGAGCGACTATCTCGAAGGCGCTCTTTCTCGCAGGGACTCTCGACGCCTAGAAAAGCATCTCGAAGGTTGCCCCAACTGCTCGGCGTACTTGGAACAAATTCGCGTCACGATTGCCGTAGCGGGAGAGGTTTCTCCCAACGATCTGTCACCCGAAGCGCTCAGTGACCTTGTTGATCTCTATCGTCGCTTTCGATCTGCACTCGAGTAACGCCGAATCATTTACGGAACGGAATTCTCCGAAGCAACTGCGGGCAAGGATGCCGGGAGATCGAGGCGAGCAACGCCAATTCGTTGGTCGGCCATGCCGAAGTACACGTCGAACCGATCTGGCGTGCCGAGGTCGTCGCGTCGATCAATGCCAGTAGGGAACACGACGTTGGGAACCACCCCCGAACGTTCGGTGGGTAGTGACGGAGTCAGCACCGGCTCGCTCGATTGATAGAGAACGTTTTGTGGATGCTCACTCGAGAGCACCATTGCTCCGGCGGAATATCTGAATTGAAGGTCATCGTTGTCGGACTCCGCTGATTTACCCACACCGTGGTAAATGATCAACCAGCCCAGACGAGTCATTACCGGAGGCGTGCCCCCACCGATCTTCAGTTTCTCCCACGGCGACACTGGCGCCGCGAGTCGGTGATGCGAAGTGAACTGGCCCAGGTCGTAAGGCTTTCCACCAACGAGCACCTTGGGGCTATACGAAATCCAGATGCTCTCACGATTGAGGTCGCGGACGCGATCACTTGGACACAGCGCCGTGTCTTCAGGAAGTGTGCCGGGGAAAAGTGGTCGATGCAGGATGGCGACTTCCGAATGTCCTGACGGATTGGGGATGGCCACAGGAAAGAGACTGGCGTCTTTGTCATCGACACCTTCAAAAACAATTCCCTCGTACGGCAAGAAATGCGCGAGCCCTAGTCGCTCCCAATGAAATAAATTGTCGGAGATAGCGAGAGCAATTCGCGGTCCGTTACTCGAGAACGCGGTGTACGTCATCACGTAGCGCTCGAGCGGCTGAACGTACGTGACGCGAGGATCTTCGCAGCCACCACCCCCCGGTCGACGCTCGTAGTCAACATCCGGCTCAAGAGCAATGCCCAGTCGTTCGACGCCACTGGGATCACCGTCATCGTTAAATAACACTCGAGCAATACCAATGCGCGAGTAGTTGCCCGTGGCGACGAGGCGTGGAAAGAGGTAAAGATTTCCATCCGGACCTCGCGTTGCCGCTGGGTTGGTGACACCGCCGACTTCGAGGGGATTGCCTGGTGCCGGCTCCATGATCTGTCCGAGCCGGTGAAGCTCAAACGCGCTCACGAAGGTGTTCGAAGTGGTTCGAGTGCCTCGCTGTATTCACCTTGACGCGCGGCCCGGTTACACCTGGCACGTTGTGCGAGTTCCAGTTGGGCACCGATCACGTTGGACTCGTCGCCGTGCCAGATATTGAGCGTCGGTTGCTGAAGTGCGCGACCGAACGAGAACGCAAGGGGCCACGGCAGTGCTTCGCTTGTGGGAAGATTCATGGCGTTGAGGCGGGCGGAAGCGAGTTCAGGGGACTGTCCGCCCGATAAGAAGGTAATGCCCGCCACGTCGTCAGGGACGGTTCCCATAAGACAGTGCAGTGTCGCTTTTGCGACCTCGTCAAGTGACTCTTGCGTCGGGCAACTGAGTCCTGGAAGCGCCATGTTGGGCTTCAACAACATGGCGTCAAGCGCCACGTCGTGGTCGTTCAGTGCGACAAACACTCGATATAAGACTTCTTCGGTCACGTCGTGACAGCGCTGGATTGAATGAGAACCCGTCATCAAAACTTCAGGCTCGACAATTGGAACGAAGCCCATTTCCTGACACAACGCGGCGTAGCGAGCAAGCGACGATGCGTTTGCTTCAATGCACGCCCGACTGGGACGTCCGTCGCCAATGGAGAACGTCGCTCGCCACTTCGCAAAGCGTGCTCCGAGACTGGTGTACTCAGCGAGGCGTTCGTGCAGTCCGTCTAGACCGTTCGTCACTCGTTCTGCGGGGTGACC
>Ga0181528_10001599_pt1 | contig 14027 bp, 13 predicted proteins | sample PEATcosm2014_Bin_47_FD_119742 | JGI IMG/M metagenome (GOLD analysis project Ga0181528, IMG submission 119742) | Peatland microbial communities from MTU Mesocosm Facility, Houghton, MI, USA - PEATcosm2014_Bin10_10_metaG | ecosystem: Environmental > Terrestrial > Soil > Wetlands > Peat | place...
CCCATCGTATCAGACGATTATGGCGAAACCCGCCGAGAATCGTCACTTATTAAGTCGCGATCCGGATTTTTATACGCGGCTGCAGGAAAGTTACGACGAGAAGTTCTATTCGCAGGAAGTACTGGGCGAATACCTCAATCAGGATGGCAGCAGGATCTATAGCGCGTTCGAGCGGAAGGATCATTTGCGCGAACTGAGTGTGAATCCAAGGCTGCCGCTCCTGTGGGCACTGGATTTCAACGTGGACCCGATGAGTTCGGTGATCGCGCAAATCAAAGACGGGCGGATCAATGTGCTGGATGAGATCGTGATCCGGCACGGGACGACGAGGCAGGCGTGCAAGGCATTTGTGCAAAAGTTCCCGAAGCACGTTCCCGGTGTCTTGATTTACGGGGATGCATCGGGTTTCGCGCAGCAGACTTCGGGAACGTCGGACTACGACATGGTGGAAGAGGAATTCTCGGTAACGTCGTATCTTGAGGCGAAGCTTAGGGTTCCGAAATCCAACCCGAGCGTACGCGACCGAATTCACCTGGTGAACACCAAGCTGAAATCGGCCAGAGGGGATATCGGAATCCAGATCGATGAGAAGTGCAAGGAACTGATTATGGACTTCGAACAGGTCTGCTACAAAGGCGACACGGGGCAAATCGATAAGGATCGAGATCGCATGAGAACTCACGTGTCGGATGCCCTGGGGTATTTGATTTGGCAGGAGTGCCGGCCGTTGCCGCCGATAGGGGAGCAATCGACCAGGATTCTTTGATCAAGGGCTTCGCCCTTTGAAATCCCTTCGGGATTTGGAAGAGAGAAGCGGCCCCTGCGGGTCCGATGAAGTCTTGACAGCCCTCACGGGGCTGTCGGACGTCAGAATACCGGCGGGCAGCCCAGATTGTGCAACCTGTGACGGAAGAACGGGCGAGCTACGCCCGCCTGGACAAGCTAAAGCATGTCGTACCAAGAACTAACTATGGAAACCATCAATCGGGAACATCCTGAGTATGTTGCGCGCAGGGGGATCTGGAAGCAATACCGCGATCTGTATGCGGGCGGTGAGCAGATACGCTCCGACGCGTCTTTATACCTAGTGCGGCGGCATAAGGAGCCGGGCGATATCTACCTGGAACGGCTGGCCCGGGTATTTTACGAGAATTATGTCGGGTCGATAATCGACTGGTATGCGGCGACCCTGATGCGATGCGCACCGGGGGTCATTCTGGGCGGCAGCGACGCGGCGGCACAGAGTTTCTACGGCGTGCTTTCCGAAGATTGCGACCTCAGAGGGACCAGCCTGACCGAGTTTTTCCGGCAACGGTTCGTGGAGGCGCTAGTTTGCGGAAGCAGCTATATCGTGATCGATTTCCCAAAGATCGACGGTGAACCTCGGACACGGGCGGAGGAAGACGCGTGCGGGCAATCGCGGGCGTACCTGACGGATTACGCCCCGGATGAGGTCATCAACTGGAATCACGACCGGCTGGGCGGGTTGGACTGGATCGTTTTGCGGACATCGTGCCTGCAACAGTCGAAGGTGACGGACGCGAAGTGGGAAAAGGAAACGCGGTGGATCTACTACGACCGGGAGAATTATCAGATTTACCGGAAGCGTGGGGAATCGAGCCCGATCGAGCTAGTGGATGAAGGCCGGCACGGACTGGCGTCGCTGGGACGCGTACCCGTATTCGAGATAAAAGTCTCGGACGGCTTATGGCTGATGAACAAGGCAGCCTCACTGCAACTGGAGCACTTCAATAAGTCGAACGCTCTATCGTGGGCTCTCACGATGGGCCTATTTGCTTCTCCGGTAGTGTATTCGGACCGGGCATGGAAGCAGGTAGTGGGAGAGTCGTATTACATCCAACTGGGGAAGGACGACAGGTTCGGGTGGACCGAACCGGAAGGCAAAGTTTACCAGATAGCGGCGGACAATCTGCAGAATCTGCGGGACGAGATTTATCGGGTTTGCTACCTGATGATCCAGGCGGGTGAGGCGGGCACGGGGGTTCGCCAATCGGCGGTGAGCAAGCAGCTGGATTTTGCGACCACGGAAGAAGTGCTGAGGGCGTACGGCGAGACGGTCAAGGATGCGATGAAACAGGCGCTGTGGGCAATCGCCGCGGCGAGACAGGACAGGTTCACGATCGACGTTTCGGGCATGGACGAGTTCGACATCAACGACTTAGGAACGGAATTAGACGACGCGCAGAAGTTACTAGGCCTTGGGATCGAGTCGAAGACCCTCAAGAAGGAGGTTTTTAAGAGGCTGGCTCTCAAATACCTGAGTGACGCACGGCAGGACATCAAAAACAAAGTGGTGGAGGAGATCGACAAGGGGGAGTAAGTTTTCCCAAGGAGACATATGGACGGAATCGACATACAAGCAATCGTGCGGCAAGCGGTGCAGGAGTTCACGAATAACGAGAAGGCCAAAAGCGAACCGGCGTACAAGACCGAGTTGATCGAGGAGCGAAAGCGGCGGGAACAACTGGAGCGCCGTATGAACGAACTGGTGGCCGAGAACCAGCGGAGCCGGAAAGCGGCGGAGGAAGCGGAGCGCAGTTCGGCAGTGAGAGCAGAATTGCAACGGCTGGGCGTATCGAAGATAGACCTGGCTTTCAAGGCGGTACAAGACGGGATTGTGCGCAACGAGGATGGCCGGCTGGTAGCGCGCGGCGACGAGGGCGACGTTTCAGTGAAGGAGTACCTCACCAATTTCGTCAACGAGAACCCCGAGTTTCTGCCGGCGCGAATTCCGGGAGGGACGGGGATGACGGCCACCCACAAAGCTCCTGGTGGAGGCAGAGAAACCGTGACCCTCGAACAGATCCGGCCCGGCATGAGCGCGGAAGAGATGGAGCGAGTACGAGAGGAAATCGTACGCGTGGCATCGCAGACTCTTCGGGGGCTCTAGAGAAGTTCCGGCTATAGGAGCGGAAGCGAGTCGCAGTAGCCGGCAAGAAGGAAGGAACAAGGAGAAGAAATGGCAGCAATTACTTCAGCTAATGTCGCCAATGCGATTGTGAAGCTGGTGGCGGCGGATGCATTGCCGGTGCTGGTTGGGAACCTCATTATGGGGAACCTCGTAAATCGCGATTATGAGCCAGCTCTGGCACATGCCGGCGACACAATTAACGTGCCGATCCCCCCTGTGATGCAGGCAAACAACATCCTCGAGGGCGGAACGGTGCAAACGCAGAATCCGAATCTGGGAAATGCCCAGATCGTGCTGAACACTCACGCGGAAGCTACTTTCCAGATTCCGGACGTAACCAAAGTACTGGCGGTGCCGGACCTGTTGAAGGTCTACATGCAGCCGGCGGTGGCGGCAATCGCACAGAAAGTGGAAACCGATCTACTGAACTTGTATGCCGGGTTCACGGCGAATACTCCGGTGGGCACGCCGGGGACGGCGATCACAGAGAGCGTGATCGACGCGGCGGAAACGGCGTTGTTCCTGGCAAAGGTCCCACCGAGCGCGGAAAAGTACATGGTGGTGGACGCGGCCACTTATTCCGCGTGGCGGCAGATTCCGCGCTTCAGCGAGTTTCAGACTGCGGGCGATGCCGGGTTGAAGGCGTTGATCGACGGAACGGTCGGGAAGATCAAGGACTTTTTTGTATTCCGGTCCCAGTTTATACAGTACACCGGGAGCAGCCCGGTAACGACGCACAACCTGGCTTTCACACGGGATGCCCTCGGGCTGGTGATCCGGCGGCTGCCGCAACCTCTGCCGGGCACCGGGGCTATCGCGGAATACGCCGAGTTGGGAAACTTCGGAATGCGCGTGGTGATGAGCTATCAGCCGGACACGCTGGCGCAGCAGTTCACGGTCGACATTCTGTACGGCTGCGGCATTCTGCGAAATTCGTCGGGCGTGCAGGTGGATACGTAAGAAGGGTTGAGGAAGTTGCGGAGCGCGACCTTGTGGCCGCGGCTCTTTTACGAAGTCGCTCGCGTTCCGCAGCTTCCTCAAGCAGACGAGAGGAGAATCGAATGGATGTGAAGACGTATTACCAAAGGATCCGGGCGACGGAAGCGATGATAACCACTCCGTTCACGGTGGTGAGCAGCCTGTCGACGGACGACGGCGGCAAGAAGGGCGTACTTGTAGAGGTGCCGCGGTACGTGGCAGCCAAGATGATTGTGGAAGGGTCCGCCGAAATAGCGCCCGCAGACCAGGCAGCCGCATTCGTGCAAGCGCAGGAAGCGGCATGTAAGGCCGCGCGGGAGGCTGCGGCAGCGGCAAAACTGGAAGTCACGATGGTGTCGTCCGACGAATTGAAGAAATTGACCGACGATATGAAGAAGCTGCAGGGCGGAGGCAGAACGGCCAAGGATTAGGCAAACATATGGCTCTGTTTAGGGACGGCCTTGTCTCAGGGTTAGAAGACCTGACGGCGCAGGATACGCAATTATCGAATGTGGCCAACGTCGAGGGTATCGACGTGACTCAGAAACTGGCTTTGGCGCAGGAGGAGCTGGCGCTCGAAATCACCACGCTGCTGAGCGCGTCCAGAGGGGCAGAGCGGGCATTCTGGCTAAATGCACGACCGACAATCGACAACGTGGTTGTGACACCGGCGCTGAAGCTCTGGCACACATTCCGTGCTTTAGAGATGGTGTACGGAGATGCGTACTCGAGTCAATTGAACGACCGGTACGCAGCGAAGCGGGATCAGTTTCACGAGCGGTCCGCTTGGGCGTACGAGCGACTGTTGCTGATGGGGATGGGAATTGCATGGGCTCCGGTCCCGCGTTCGAAACAGCCCCAGGTAGTAAGCGCCGCGGGCAGCTTGCCCGATGGGACTTACTATGTGTCGATGACTTGGGTCAATGGAAACAGTGAAGAAGGCGCACCGTCGATACCGGCAACGATTACAACGGCGGGGAGCACGCTCTTGGTAGAGCCAGCCCCAGCGCCGGCATGCGCTACGGGCTGGAACGTGTATGCCGGCAGCGATCCGGATGCGTTGTCACGGCAAAACGCGGCTCCGCTAGCAGTTTCGCAGACGTGGCTGCAGCCAAATACGATTGCGGGTACCGGTAGCGGGCCAGGTTGGGGGCAAGCGCCCAATTGCCTCATGCCGACGCCACGCGTCATTCTGAGGGGCTAATGACGACCATAATCGGAAGCCTGATTACGGGCCACATGATACAGCTTCTAACGGGTGCGAGCGGTGTAAATTCCTATTTGAGCGATGTCCTGCAAGACAACGGGCAACCGCTTATTCCGCTGAACAGTGCGCAGGTGCGGGCGCAAAACGTCGCGCCGGACATTGCCGATCAGAGCTACACCATGCAGTACCCGGCTGTAAGTGTGTACTGCGAAAAGATTGTCAACAGCCTAGCGGAGAAATTCCGGACCTTTTCCGGGAATGTGCAAACGACGGTGGAATTGCGGCATTCGCAAGATCGTCTGGAAGGGCTCCAGGACGCGCTGGAGAACTACGTGGATGGAATTCTGCAAGTGCTGAACGCAAACCGGGGCGATTGGGGCAGCGGTATGTTCTACGGCGGCCAATACCAAGCGGCTTTCGGGGCCGTGAAGCACGGCGGTAAGAATTTTCAACAGGTGGCAAAGATCACGTTCGAGATTGGAGTAAGCAGAAGCTAATATGGCCTATATTTCGTCCAACGCAAACCGGTTCTACACGGCGCTGGAAAGCGCATACGGGCAGGTTCCGGCGATTACGGCAGTGAACCGGATTCCGGCGTTGAAGCTGACCGTCCGGCAGCAGATCGAGGTGACAGACCGCAAAGACAAGACGGGCAGCCGAACGTTTACGGGTGTTCCGCCAGGAGGCCGGCGACAGACCAGCTTTGAAGTGCAGACCCTGCTGACGAACTGGCAACAAGGTACAAGTTATCCGAGTTATGGGCCATTGTTCCAGGCGGCGATGGGCGGCCCGCCGGCCAACTTCACGGGCGGAACGGCCGCGAGCACGACCGGGAGCGGCAGGCTGGCATTCGCCGCCCCACACGGGCTCTCAGCCGGCCAGGCAGTGAGCAGCGGGGGCGAGATCCGATTCGTGGCGGCAATCGTCGACGCAGAGACGGTCCAACTAAATGTTCCGTTCACGGCGCCGCCAACGCCCGGCGCACCGGTGGGAGCGGCGGTCACGTACGCGCCGGCGACCGAGTTACCAAGTATCGGGATCTTCGATTACTGGGACCCTTCGACGGCGGTGCAGAGATTGCTGTGCGGAGGCGCGGTGGACCAGATGGAGATCGACCTCAACGGAGACTATCACGAATTCCGGTTCAGCGGCCAGGCGCAGGATGTAGTGGACAGCGTCAGCTTTGCGAGCAGCTTGAGCGCGGCACAGCTTCAGACGTTTCCCGCCGAACCGGCTGTAGGCGCCTTCGACTATACGATTGTCCCCGGGAACCTTGGGGAGGCGTGGCTAGGAACGGCGCCGACACAGTTCTTCACCATCACATCGGCGTCGGTGGTGATGAAGAACGGATTGGATACCAGGTTCAAGGAATTCGGATCAAGCCTTCCACAAGCGATATCGCCGGGGGAACGGACTGTGACTGCGGCATTCGAACTGTACAGCCAGAACGACCCGAACACGCAGGGACTTTATCTGGCGGCACGGCAGCAAACGCCGATCAGCATGATGTTCCAGTTGGGCGAGTCGCAGGGACAGCTCGTGGGGGTGTATTTGCCGAGCGTGATTCCGGTGATTCCGGAATTCGACGACAGCAAGAATCGGCTGCAATGGAAATTCCGATCATCAAGGGCGCACGGAACGGTGAATAATGAAATCGCGGTGGCGTTTGCGTAGGGAGGTTGAGCTTCCATGATTTATCAAAGCGTGGCCACATTCGAGTCGCGGGTAGTGACCGGCGTAACGTTCACGGTGGTGAAGATGTCGTTCGGAAGGCGGGCGGAACTCATGCGCCAAGTGCGCGAACTGGCCCAAAGGATGGAATTCCTGGAGGCAGGCGAGAACGCAGGGCAGAAGATGGATGCGGCTCTGCTACGAGTAGAGATCGAACGGCTTTACGTAAAGTGGGGTCTGCTGGGGATCTCGGGACTGGAAGTGGATGGCGTGGCGGCCACGCCGGATTCACTCGCGGATATAGGACCGGAAGAGCTGTTTCAAGAGGCGGCCGCATTGGTCCGTTCGCAGACAGGGCTCAGCGCGGAAGAACGAAAAAACTGATTGTCGCCTTCCACTTTGGACACTCTAACCAGGCCGGTTGGAAGTGCGACGATTGCCGGAAATCCGGCCTGGCGAAAAAGAGGCGGTGCGGATGGCTTCCCGCGGATACACTCGGGCCGGCAGGCCTGGTGTGGGCGCGGCGGAATGTCACGTTGGACCAGTGCCCAAAACCTTATATCACGGCCGAAAGCCTCTCGCTGCTGGAGGAGTTCTACATCCGGCGGCGTTTTCGAGTGTTCGGGGTTGAAGAACTGAGCGCCCGTCAGATTGAGTCGTTCCTGATTTTGGAGAAAGAACTCGCGGCGGAATTGGAAATGGCAACGCGCGGCGAGCGGAAGTGAAAATGGCAACCTTTCCTCAGCTTAAGACCGGCGCGGTGGCGCAGTATCCCGCTAGTAAATCCATTCGCTTTCAGAATCAAACAGTGCGATTTCTCGACGGCAGCGAGCAACGGTATCGCGATTCGGTGGGCGCGATGCACCAATGGGTAATCCAGCTAAGCGAGTTAGACGAGAGCGAGATGGCGGCATTTGAACAGTTTTTCGAAGATAACCAGGGCCGACTCGGGAACTTTGCCTTCACGGACCCGTGGGATGGAACACAGTACCCGGATTGCAGCCTCGGCAGCGATGAGTTGATGTTGGGCTCCGCGGCTGAAATGCGTGGCAAGACTACGTTGACGGTGATTGAGAACCGGAACCTCTGATGCTCGTTTATCCCCAACTTCCGACCGGCGCGCTGGCTCAGTTTCCGGTCCAGAAACGGCGCCAGATGCGGACTTTAGTCAACACGGCCGCGGACGGGACGGTCATAAAGCTCGCGGATCCGGGGGCGGCAATCGTGGAGTGGCAACTAAAGTATGTGGCACTGAGCGATTCCGAACTGGCCACCCTGCTTCAGTTCTTCGCGGCGGCAGAGGGCACGCTTAACAATTTCACCTTCGTCGATCCAATGGCGAACCTGTTGGCGTGGAGCAATGACTTGAGCAATGCAGTTTGGGACGCGGCATCATTCCTTTCGCTCGCCGGAGCCAACGCCGACCCAACAGGGGGACAGGACGCATGGCAAGTGACCAACTCCGGAACGGCGCCACAGGACTTGTCACAAACTCTAACGTCCCCCGGCGGATATGTATACTGCCTCAGCGTATACGCGAAGGCCGCCGCACCAACCACACTGAGTCTGTTACTCGGAAGCAATCGTTCCAGTCAGAACCTAAGTACTGTTTGGCAGCGGTTGGCTTGCACCGGCATCGGGGATCCAACGACCTCATCGATGACGTTCGGGGTGGAGCTTGGGCCGGGCGCGGTGGTCGATATATTTGGCTTGCAAGTAGAACCGCAGGACAGCCCATCGCTTTATAAGCCCAGCACGACAGGCGGATGCTACGAGAACGCCCGTTTGCGCGACGACGCGCTTTCTTTCACCACCACAGATGTAAATCGGCATTCGGCGACGGTCAATATCCTTTATGCAAACAATTTCTGATCTAAAGGAACAGAGCGTCACCGACACTCCGCTAATCGTCTTCAACTGTGTCCTTTCCAACGGGCAAGCGGAATACTGGTGCACCCACAAGGTGACGGCGGGAGGAAATACGTACGCCGCGCGGGTGATCCAGCATAGTGCTTTCGATATTCAAACGGCGTCGGATCAAGGGATCGATGGCAGCCCGCAGATTTCGATTCTCCTAGCCAACGCCGATTCTTATTTCTCGGAAATCGAGCGGTCCATCGGGTGGAAGGGCGCGCACCTCACGGTGGGCGTGCTCTTTTACGATCTGCCGAACAATGCCGCTCTCACCGATATCACGCTGGTCTTTCAGGGGATCTGCAATCCGCCCGATCGAAGCGACGAATCGACATTCCGGTTAACGGCTCTGAATCGTATGAGCCTGCAGAGGGTGTTTCTACCCGAGGTGCAGATTGAACGGCGGTGCCCCTGGCAGTTTCCTGCTACGCCAGCACAGCAAACGGAAGCCGTGGACGGCGGAATTAATGGCAAATACTCCTTGTATTACCGCTGCGGTTACTCGGCTGGCCTTCCCGGTGGTATCGGGAACCTAAACGGCACGGCTCCATACACGGCCTGCGGGTATACGCGTACCGACTGTCAGGCACGGGGCATGTTCACGCGATTCGGAGGATTGGAATTCATCCCCCCGGCAATCAGCGTCCGGAGCTACGGCAAGGGCTGGACGACTTCGGCGGTGTCGATTAACCAAGCTCTCTATAACGATTATGTTCCCATGATTTACGGTACGGTTTGGCAACAGCCGACCGTAACCTTCGCGCGAAACGACGGAAACCTGACCCGGATGGAGGTACTGCTGGGAATCGGCCAGATTCAGGGCGTGCTGACGGTGCTGGTGAATGACGTGGAGATACCGATCGGGGTGAGCGGCGCCAATATGACCGGCAGCGGTTGGTACAACGTGGAGACACTGGGGACGCGAGATGGCGCATTGGATCCTAATTTCACGGATTCCACTGGGGCACCAGCGGGCGATCCATACGGAAGTATGGCGTATCTATCGGTGGTGGTTCCGAACCAGCTGAACAACGGAACATCGCTTCCCAGTGTGGAGGTTTTGGTACAGGGGCTTCTGGTGCCGGTGTATGCAGCGGACGGAATCTACATAAGCGATCAGTTCTCGAGCAATCCCGCCTGGATTCTTCTGGATGTGCTGCGAAGAAGCGGCTGGACGGCGGCAGAGGTAGACCTTACCAGCTTCGCGGCAGCGGCGGCATACTGCGATGAGCAGATCGCGGCCACGGACGTTAACGGCAATCCCATCACCCTGCCGCGCTTTCAGTGTAATTTGCTTTTACAGAACAAGCGAAGCGCTGGAGATGTGGTGCGAGGAATTCGCAATTGCGCGCGGATGTACCTTACTTACGGACCGAGCGGCACTCTCCAAGCGAAGATCGAGAATACGATTGCACTGGAGAGTCCATCTCAACCGGCATGGTCGAATAGCACCGAGACTCTGAATGGCGGATGGCCGAGTTATGAATTCGGCGATGGCAGCAGCGGATTCTCGGGAATTATGCGCAAGGCGAATGGGGCATCGAGCGTGGTAGTGACAGCGCGCGGCATCCCGGATACGCCGAACTGTATGTCGGTAGAGTTTCAGGACTCTTTAAATGGGTATCAGCAAGATAGCTATGAAATGGTTGACCCGGACGATATCGCTTTGACGGGACAGACAACGTCGGCGACCTTGATGGCGCTAGGCCTGCCGCAGTTCGAACAGGCATCGCGGATTCTTAAATTCAATCTTGACAAGTCGATTCTCGGAAATACCTATGTAACGTTTCAGACGAGCATCAAGACGTTCGGAGTTTCGCCGGGCGATCTGATCACGATTACCTACCTCAAAGAAGGCTTCCTACGCCAGCCCTTCCGTGTTCTGCGCATATCGCCGGCAACGAACTATCGAACCGCGACGATCACAGCCCAACTGCACGACGATGCATGGTACGCGGACACTAACGGGCAAGCGACGTCAACCGCAGGACAGGCCGCAGCGAACAGTCCGGGCGTGGGATTACCGAATCCGCTCCTAGGCAGCGTGGTCGACAGCAACGGAAATGTTCAATTCGGCATCGTCGAGACGGCCGCCACCAACAGCGATGGCACGGTGGAAGCCAGCGTCATCGTGAGCTTCATCGCGCCGGCCACGGCCGTGAGTGCGGGACCGGGTGTCCCGCTGGTGAGCTTATCGGCGACGATTGGTCCCGGTGGGGCGCTCAGCGGCGATCAAGTGCTTTACTACGCTGTATCGGCGGTGGACGCCGCGGGAAACGAGAGTGCCTTGTCGTTCGTGGTCACCGCCATCATCGCTGCGGATGGTAGCAGCGTGACACTCGCGGGTTTAAGCTTCACAGCAGGTACGGCAGGTTTCAACATATACAGGGGAAGTTCGCCAGCGAACCTGCGGCGAGTTGCCTCGGGTCAGGCGATTGCCGCGACCTTCAGAGACGGGGGATTGACCGACCAATTGATTCCGCCACCCGACCCGAATTTCGATCACGCGAATTTCTACTGGCGATCGGAATTGCAGCCGGAGGTCGCCGTAACGACCCACTCCCCGACAACGATCGGAAATGCAACCTTGCAGATGGCGGTCAATGTGTACGTGGGCATGACCGTGCGGATCACACGCGGCATGGGCGCCGGCCAGGAACGTAGTGCAATAGCCAACGACGCAACGACGATAACTGTCCCGAAGTGGGACGTGGAACCGAACGCGACCAGTTTCTTCACGGTGGCGGAGGCAGCATGGCACTTCGCCGCGGTCGCGGAGAGCAGCCCTATCCAATTCACAATCCCGAATCGGACAGGCGAGGTGGTGCAGATTACAGGCCGCTCGGCAAACGTCAATAATCTCGAGTGTGCACCGCAGCTCTCGATTGTCACGCGGTGGACGATTGGCGGGTCGGGGAGCGCCGACACCCAGGTACCGCCGGAGCCGTATTTTGGCCTGGGGCAGGACCTACAAGGGGGATCGGTCGTCCTAAGCGGCGTGTCGTTCATGGATCTATCGAACACTGACGGTATATCGTCGGGGACACTTACTCTTTATTATTGGAACGAGCTGCTGGGGACACCGTCTACGGTACTCGGTGATGCGCTTGGGGCGACAGACGCAGCGCTGACACTAAACGCCGCAGGTTCGGCGCAGGCCGGGACTTATCTGCAGATCGACGGCGAGATTCTTAGTGTGACGGCTGTCGCCGGCAACGGCTCTCAGTATAGTGTCACTCGCGGGGTAGACGGAAGTACCGCGGCAGCACACACAGCTGGGACGGCCGTCTATCAGCTCGCGAGCCAGACCGCTATCGTACCGTTTCCGCCCGGCTTCTTCGGTAGTCCTTATTGCGGAAGTTGGAACTACCCGATCTCGCTACCAGACGTTCGCATAGGAAGCGCGGAGTTGTTCGTCACGAACGCGCTCGGAAACAGCTCGACCACGGGCATATGCATGACTCACAACCAAGATAACGGTTTGCGAACTCTCTCCGGAGGACAGTATTCAATCCAGGTGGACGGGTTCCTGGCTGTCGACCAATGTGTAGCACCGGCCATCGTCGTCGAGACCGCTCGTTCGGTACGGGATGTATTCGCGATTCTCGGAACTGCGGCCGATGCCAACGTGCAAGTACAGATCAATGTAAACGGGGCTGCGTACTGCTCCGTAACATTTGCGCCCGGAGCGATCGCCTCCAACAGCATACTTGGAAGCACTTTACCGCCGCTTCAAGCCATGTCGCAGATAACCGTTGCAGTGTCGTCAGTAGGGCAGACGAATCCCGGGGCGGATTTAACAGTGGTGATCCGACTCTAATGAGCGAGCAACTCAGCAAACTCAGGCCAGATCGCGATCTGCAATGTTATTTCAGAGAGCCATCAGCGATAGCGGCGCTTAGCCAGACGAGCCCAAGCGGGTTCTCGGTATCGGGCTGTTGGAGAGATCCGTTCGATTGGGTGGTGCTGGAGTGGAATCGCGACAACGTATTTGAACACCCCCTGCTTCGCAACTTGCCCGATGGCAATTTGAGCGGAATCGAGCTGAGTTATCTGGAAGTTCGTAACAACTGCATTTCGATGGACTCCACCCTCTATCCGACCGTGGAATGGCCATATCTGCGAATTTGGTCGGACGACGAAGGCGTTGAAACGCTTTACGATGTGCCGCTGTACACCTCGAGTCTGGGCTACGCGACTCCAATCGGTGAGTTCACTTCCGCCAGCGCAGTGTTCCAACTGGGCGGACTGCCGACGCAGGGAGACTACATCGTATTGGCATGGCTGGATCAACAGTTTAACTATCGCCTCACATTGAACGACACGCTCGAAACCGCAGCGGCCGCTCTGGCAGCGGCAATCAACCAGACTGGTGACGGCACAGTGAGCGCATCGGCGAGTGGGACCCAGATCACTCTTACCTATACACCAAGCACCGGTGCTAACGCAAATAGAGTGGGCGTTTACGCGACAGTCTCGGGCGCGAATACCGAAACCTGGTCACCTAGCTGGTGCAATTTTAGCGGGGGCGTGTCCCCGGCGCAGTGGCAAGTGAGCCTCAATTTCGGCGCACTCCAGGGCTTTGTCGACCCTGACCGCTCGACGCTAGTTCCTGTACCGACGCAGAACGTACGAAAGATGCGCTGGACGTGGGCGGCTGACTTGCAGAGCCGAACTTTTCAACGAAGCGAGTTTTCTGTCGCCGTGACAAATTGGTCGGCCGTAGGAGAAGATCTGCAATATCAAGTGGCTGGACCCGGGAGTTTCCGGGTTGAGGACAGCGCCAGCGCGGTGACTTATTCGGGTGATGGGTGGAGCAGTGAGATCGGGAACTTTTCCGGGGGATCTATCCACTGGACGACTACGGCTGGAGCCTTCCTGCAGTGTACCTACAACTCGACCGTCGGCCACAACCTCTATCTCGGGACGCGATATTTGGCATCCGGAGGACAAGTTTCCGTTCAGGTGGATGCGGGTGCGCCGGTTTCGCTGAGCTTGGCGTTGCCGGGTGAGGATGTCCTTGTCCGAGTTCCTCTCGGGATGTTTTCGGGAGGCGCGGCGCACACCGTCGCGATCACTAATAATGGGGTCGCCGGAACTGACTTCTATTTTGACTTCCTAGAGATTGCCGCTCCAACTTACGGTCTTCCAGATATTCCGACCTCTGCCACGACGACGCTGGCGACGGATTGGGACACAAACGTAAGCGTTCGGTGAACCGCACTTCCAGACGGGTGCCGATGCCCGGCATGATGAGTGTGTGAGAGAGAAGGCCTCGGCAAGCTGACTCAAGCCTGACTCGCCAGCGCCTTCCAATTATGCGGC
>Ga0181528_10001600_pt1 | contig 14026 bp, 7 predicted proteins | sample PEATcosm2014_Bin_47_FD_119742 | JGI IMG/M metagenome (GOLD analysis project Ga0181528, IMG submission 119742) | Peatland microbial communities from MTU Mesocosm Facility, Houghton, MI, USA - PEATcosm2014_Bin10_10_metaG | ecosystem: Environmental > Terrestrial > Soil > Wetlands > Peat | place...
AGGAAGCGCGCTTGCTCGCGATTCAGAGGAGAACATCGCGCGCAAGCGCGCTTCCTACGCGGTCACATGCTTTCATCAACATTGCGAGTGAGACAGCCTCATTTTGCATGGATACGGCTAAGCGAGAGTCGCGACACGCGCCGCTGTCACGCGGCGGTTGATCGGCCGGCCGTTGACAGCCGAGGAAGCGGTACGCGCGCCGGGCAGCGGCACCACCAGCCGGAAACGAGCTCCCCCGCCGGGGTTGCTTTCCACCTCCATGCTGCCTCCGATGAATGCAAGGCGTTCCCGAATGCCAAATAGTCCAAATCCCGTGCTGGCGATGCGGCCCTCTCGCGCCTGTGCGGCATCAATTCCGCGACCCCTGTCGTTGACCACGATCTCGAGTTGTCCGTCCTTGGCAATGCCCAGGCGGACACCGGCACGCTTCACTCCCGCGTGCTTGATCACGTTGAACAGCAGTTCGCGCACCGATTGGAACAGCACCACCTTTACGTCGTGCTCAAGGCCCTCCGCGGACACGTTCGCGCTGACGCGGACATCGAGGCCGTGCCTTTCGCGCATCCATCGGCCCAGCCATTTCAATCCCGCCGCCAGGCCATGCTCATGAAGCACCGACGGACTGAGTTCGTGGCTCAAACCGCGCGCGACGTTGTTTGATTCGCCGATCAATTCTTCGATCATGGCGAGATCATCGGTGATCGGCGCGGCCTCCCTGCGTTCGCGCACGGCCTCGATGCGCAACCGGGCGGCCACCAGCAACTGCTGCAGGTCGTCATGGAGAATCTGGGCGATCCGTCGCCGCTCCCGCTCCTCGGACTGGGTGAGTTCTGCGGCGAGTGCACGCAGCTGGGCCGTGCGCTGACTTACGCGGGTTTCCAATTCCGCGTGCGCGGCCTGAAGCGCCTCCTCAACATGTTTCCGGCGGGTGATGTCCTGCATCGTCATCAGTGCCATGGGCTGTCCGCGCAGATCCAGGCGCAACGTTGACACGATGAACGTGCGATTCACCTGACCCTCCGCCGTCGAAAAGGGAAGGGTGACCTCCACCTGGTGGTGACTGCTTCCGTTCTTGACCGCGCTCACAATGGTACCGCGCAAGACACAGTGCGCGCAATGCCTTCCAAAGCCGCAGCCGCGCGGATCCTCAGTTGCGTTAAGGCAGCGCAATGCCTCGCCAGCAGTGCGGCCGAAGAGGTCGGTGACACTGCCTCCGGCGAACATTGCAGCCTCCTTGTTCGCCTTGAGCACCCTCCGTTCAGCGTCCACCAGAAGGATGATGAGCGGTGCATTTTCGTAGATTGCGGCCAGCTCCTGCTCCTGGTCGCGGAGCGCCTGTTCAGCCTGAGCGTGCGATTGTCTCAATCGGAGCGCGCGGACACCATATCCTACGACGTCGGCCAGCTCGGACAGCAGACTGACTTCTTCCTGCGTGAACGAGTCGATCTCCTGGGAATAGAGCGTGATGGCGCCGAAAGCCCGGCCGTTCTCCAAAAGAGGAACAACCAGGGATGAACGGAAACCGCGTAGCTTCGCTTCCGAGCGCCACGGCCCAAAACTCGGATCCGTTAGCATGTTCCTGCAGGCGCTCGGTTTTCCGGTGCGGATCGCTGTGCCCGTGGGGCCATGACCGTGCTCGTTGTCGGCCCACGTCACCCGCAGACCCTCCAGGTACCCTTCGTCGAAGCCCGCCTGCGCCACACGCTGGACCGTCTTGTCCCGGTCGTTGCGCGCAAAACCAATCCATACCATGGAATGCCCGCAGTCCCGGGCGATGATCTGGCAGACCTCGTCCAAGTAGGCGGATTCGTCCGTGGCGCGCATCATGGACTGGCTGCTTGCGCTGAGCGCCTTGAGCGTCCGGTTGAGCCGGTGCAGCTCGGCCTCACGTCTTTTGCGCTCCGTGAGGTCGGCCTGCAGGGTGGCGTTGGCGGTTTCAAGCTCGTCCGCCGTCAGTCGCGTATCCCTCCGCTGTTTGCGAATGACTAGACGTTGCATTCGATCGTTCCGGACGAGATGGCGTACCGGGTCAGCCCGGCGGTATCGTGAATGCCGAGCTTGTTCATCATCTGCTGGCGATGCTTGTCGACTGTCTTGACGCTGATGCCAAGTTCCGCGGCAATTTGCTTGTTGGGGGCCCCTTCCGCCACGAGCTGGAGCACTTCTTCTTCCCTCGGAGTCAGTCCCTGCTGCACTTTTCCTGAAGCAAGGCCCTCCTCGCGCGCCCTGCGGCGGATCTGCAGCAGCCGCTTCGTGATTGCCGGGCTGAAATAGGGTTGTCCGCCGCCGACCGTCCGGATTGCGCGCAACAAGACCTGTCCTGAACTCTGTTTCTCCACGAAGCCCATGGCGCCCGCGGCCACCATGCGCGCGACGTATTCGTCGTCGCTCCGCGCCGACAGCGCGAGCACTTTTGCCGCCGGGTTGTCGAGGAGGATCTGCCGGGTGGCTTCGCAGCCGTTGAGCTTGGGCATTGCGACATCCATCACGATGACGGCAGGCCGGAGCTTCACAGCCAACTCCACGGCCTCCCGACCGGTTGTGGCTTCACCCACCACATCCAGGTCGTCCATGGTCCTGAGGAAAGCACGCAATCCCTCCCGCACGACGGTGTGGTCTTCAGCCAGCAATAGGGTAAGTTGCATCTTGGAGGCAAAGCCGTGTCACCGGCCTGGAATGGATCGCACGATCGATAGTCATGTGGCCCCGGGTGCTTCGAGACAATTGCGAAGTTTCTGTCCCTCCGGCACCGGCGGCGGCGCGTGGTAGGACAATACCGTATATCATCAATCGGCCGGCAGGCGTAAAGTGTCGTTGGTCCTAAGCGCCCTGCATCAAAGCGAGTTTACGACACACCCATTCAAGCCACATGAGCACCTCGAACCTGTTGTCATCGATTGCGGAGACTCCCGCTCCTGCTGCGTCGGCCCGGTCCCGATGGAATCGCCGCGCTGAAGAACGCTTTCTCGAGGGCGGCGAACCGCCGTCCGTCTCGAAGGAAGGTATCGGATTTTCCGGCCAGGAAGCCGAGACAAGGGACGCGAGCGCCCCAAGGGATGAGCACTCGGCGCTGCAGCTTTATCTAAACGACATCCGCCGAACCCCGTTGCTCACGCCCGAGGAGGAAAACCGGCTTGCGCTGCGCATCCGGCGGGGCGACCAGGCTGCGCGGGAGCACATGATAAGGGCCAATCTTCGCCTGGTGGTTAAGATCGCCTATGACTACAATCATTTGGGGCTTCCGATCCTGGATCTCATCAGTGAAGGCAATCTCGGTCTCATAAAGGCGGTCGAACGCTTTGATCCCAACCGCGGCGGAAAGCTGAGCACCTATGCCGCGTGGTGGATCAAGCAGTCGATGAAGCGTGCCGTGGCGAACCAATCAAAGACAATTCGGCTTCCCGTTCACCTGATCGACCGCATTGCCCGGATGCGGCGCGTCATCAACCGGTATCTGGAGGAGTTCGGTCGTGAGCCCGACAATGATGAGATTGCGTATGAACTGCAGATTCCTCCGCACAAGGTCGCGCTCCTGAAGACCGTGAGTGTGCGTCCTGCCTCCCTGGAGGCTCCCCTTGGAGAAGATGGCGATGCGCGCGTGCTGGGCGACATCGTGGGCGACGAGAATGCGCGCAGCCCGGACGAACACCTGGGCGACCAGAATACGCTCGATGACCTAAACACGATTGTGCATTCGCTGGCGCCGCGCGAAGCCCAGATCATCAAGCTGCGCTTTGGATTGGGCGGGGAAGATCCGTTGACGCTTGAGGAGGTGGGGCGGAAGTTCAACATCACCCGCGAGCGAATCCGGCAGCTGCAGGACCTTGCCCTGAGGCAGCTCCGCCGTCGGATGCAGGAGCGAAACCAGCAACGATCGCTCGATGACGTGAATCTGGAGCGACGCGCCCTCAAGCGCGCGGAAATCTTCCGGGAATTCGTTGCCCAGCGGGCCCAACGGCGCGCCAGCGCATAGCGCGGGTTTGTCGCTCCGATCGGCAGGTTGCGCGCAGACTGTTGACGACCCTTGCGGCGAGTCTGCAGGCCGGACAAGGTTGATTTGTGCCGCGCACGAGATTCCTGACCATCAATGGATCATTCTTGTATTTTGCCTGGGTGCATTCGCTGATTGAGGTTTGGAGGCCGAAGCGTTCGGGATCGAACTTGTGCATCCGTTCGGCGGGTTCGGAATGCTCACCGCAAGTAGGCTCAGGATGACCCTGAGCGGGAGTCGAATGGGTCAAGGCCCCGAGTCCCTCGACTCTGCTCGGAACCCTGAGTTGTCGAACGGGCGTGTCGAGGGGCGAGCGCGCTTCCTGCGATTTGAATAGATACGGTTTAGTGAGGGTATTGACAGCAATTCGAGAATATTAAATCGTGGCGCAAACCATACCCCGTTGGGTTCTCCAGCCTCCGTGTCCCGGCTGCATCGTTTGGAGATCACGCGGATACACCCCGCCATATGCTCTTTACCTCGAAACGTTGCCTTTCTGCAGCAGTTATCCTCGGGCTGGTTTTCGACGCAGGATACCTGGGAGCCCAGAGCAACTACGCCACACCGTATACGTTTACAACCCTGGCCGGCCGCTCAGCGATGGGCTCGAACGATGGCGCAGGGACCAATGCGCGGTTCACTCAACCGATGGGCGTGGCCGCTGACGGCGCCGGCAATGTCTACGTTGCGGATACCCTCAACAGCACGATTCGAAAGATTACTCCGGCCGGGGCTGTAACCACCCTTGCTGGCACCGCCGGCAAAAATGGATCAGATGACGGTACAGGCAGCGCTGCGCAGTTCGACAATCCCTATGGCGTAGCCGTGGACAACGCCGGGAATGTTTACGTTGCGGATAGCTGGAACAACACGATCCGGAAGATCACGGCCGCAGGGATCGTAACCACCCTCGCCGGAACTGCAGGAAGCAGCGGATCGAGCGACGGCATCGGCAGCGCAGCAAAGTTCGATTTTCCCACGGGCGTGGCTGCGGACAGTTTAGGCAATATTTATGTTGTGGATGGCGACAATTCCACGATCCGGAAGATCACGGCCGCCGGTGTCGTAACCACCCTCGCCGGGGCCGCAGGCAGCAGTGGATCGAATGACGGCACAGGCAGCGCCGCGCAGTTCAGTTTTGTGTTCTCCACGGGCATGACCGTGGACAGCGCCGGGAATGTGTACGTTGCGGACACTCAGAATAACACGATAAGGAAAATCACAGCCGGCGGAGTCGTGACCACGCTCGCAGGAACCGCAGGCAAGGCGGGATCAGAAGACGGACCGGGCAGCGCTGCGCAATTCAACGATCCCACTGGCGTGGCGGTGGACAGCGCGGGGAATGTTTACGTAGCGGACGCTTGGAACGACACGATCCGGAAAATCACCCCCGACGGCGTAGTGACAACCCTTGCAGGCTCCTCCGCCAATATTGGGTCGATCGACGGCCCGGGCAGCGCTGCATCGTTCTATATGCCGAACAGTGTGGCGGTGGACCGTGCGGGTAATGTCTATGTTGCGGATATGGGCAACGAAGCGATTAGGGCGATTTCGACCACGGACGTCGTGACCACCCTTGCTGGGTGCACTTACAGCAGTGGTTCAAATGACGGAATAGGTGGCGCGGCGCGATTCGATGGGCCCACGGGTGTAGCCGTTGACAGCGCGGGCAGCGCCTACGTTGCAGATGAGTGGAACGACACGATCCGGAAGGTCATGGCTGGCGGAGTAGTGACAACCCTTGCTGGCTCCCCGGGCATCTCCGGTGCAGTCGACGGCATGGGTAGTCATGCGAAGTTTAACAATCCCATCGGCGTGGCTGTCGACAACGAGGGAAATGTCTATGTTGCGGACAGCGGGAATTACACGATCCGTAAAGTAACCTCCGCAGGAGTCGTGACCACCCTCGCTGGGTCGCCGGGAGTTTGGGGTTCGGCCGACGGCACGGGAAGTGCCGCGCAGTTCGGCTATCCCACCGGTGTGGCGGCGGATGGCGCTGGCAATGTTTATGTCGCGGATAGCTGGAACAACACGATCCGGAAAGTAACCTCGGCAGGAGTCGTGACCACCCTGGCTGGATCTCCCGGAGTCTCCGGTTCGGTCGACGGCACGGGCGGCAATGCGCTCTTCAACGGGCCAACTTGCGTGGCGGTGGACAGCACAAACAATGTCTACGTTACAGATGCTGGCAACTGCACGATCCGCATGATCGCCGCGGGTGGGTTTGTGACCACCCTGGCTGGATCTCCTGGGACTTTTGGTTGGACCGACGGCACGGGCAGCGGCGCGAGCTTCGGTCTCAGCCTGAATGCCGGTGTGGCAGTGGATGGCGCGGGCAATGTCTACGTTGGAGATTGGTCGAACGAGCTGATTCGAAAGATTGCGGTTGGCGGAGTCGTGACGACCCTCGCTGGATACCCTACCTACGGATCGGTCGATGGCTCAGGCAGCGCCGCTCGGTTCAAATCTCCTTCTGGCGTGGCGGTGGACAATGCCGGCAGACTCTATGTGGCTGACGAAGACAACAACACGTCGAATCGGTTCAGTCAGCACGGTTCCAGCCATCCTATCGCAGCCGCAAAGCTGTGCGGCCGCAGCCAGTTCGAGTGTGCAATTCTTGGTTGCCGCCACAGCAAATCCGGCGCCGACGTACCAATGGTATTTCAACGGCGTGATGATTTCAGGCGCAACCAACAGTTCCTACAGCCTGTCGAATGCCCAGGCCAGCAACGCCGGAAGTTACACTGTGGTGGTCTCCAATGTGATGGGCAGCGTCACGAGCAGTGGGGCGACGCTGACGGTGAATGCCTATAGCGATGGCGGTGGAGGAGGTTCGTCAGGCGGTGGTGGCGCACCCAGCGTTTGGCTCTGCGGCGCGCTGCTCCTGAGCGCTGCAATCCGCAGAGTTCAGCGGGCTTGCCATAATCACCGAATCATGGGCTAGATTGAATCTGTCCTCCACTCACCAGGGATAGCCGCTGTTTTTTTGCTGGGATTCGAAGGCGTGCTTCGTTTAGATCCGGTTTCTATTGATGTCTTCGACTCCTTTTCCCCCGCCTGAGTGCAAACTCCATCTCGCATTGGCTATTCGCGCCTTGGGAACCCGTTCCCCGTTTTCAGTCCGGCGCCGGGAGTTCATGCAGACAATCCGTGAAAAGCGTGCCGATATATCAGCCCTGGAGGAAGAGGTGAGCGAGATCCAACGGCGCCTGGGAACCTCAGGGGAGAGGCCGAACGATATTGAGCGGGCGAAGATGCTGGCGCACCGCCTAGCCAACCTGGTCTGCGCTGCGCTGTTAAAGCAGGATCTCAGCGCCCAAAGCGATCTCGCCGGAAGTTGCAGCCGCGCGCCTTTTTCTCCGGCTTGATCGTTTTTGCACCGGCCTGCAGGCGAGCCGCGAACTGAAAACGGACCTTGGGCGGGCGAGAATTGCGCGAAACCCGCGGGCTAGGGTTTGTTCTTGGCCAGGATGGCTTCCATCTCGTCCATGATCGAATTCATGCGGGCAACGAGGGCGCGGTAGGGAGCGGGTGTCGCAAGGTCAACGCCTGCGCGCTTTACGAGGTCATAGGGATGATCCGACCCGCCCGCCTTGAGCATACTGAGGTACGTATCGACGACGCCGGGTTCGCCTTTTTGGATGCGCTCCGCGAATGCCTGGGAGGCCGCGATCGAGGTGGCGTACTGGTAAACGTAGTACGCGTGGTAGAAATGCGGAATGTAGGCCCATTCAATGGTGACGAGGTCGTCGATTTTCAGGACGCCCTCGCTGTCGCCGTGGTAGCGACGCAACAGGTCGCCGTAGATCCGGCTGAGCTCCGAGCCCGAGAGGGAGTCGCCCTTTTCCACCCGCTCATGGATGGCGAGTTCAAACTCGGCGAACATCGCCTGACGGAAAAAGGTGGCGCGAAGATTCTCCAGGGCCGAACCGAGGTAATAGAGTTTCTCCGAATCGTTGCCTGCGACCTTGAGCATGTGGTCGAGCAGAAGGGTCTCGTTGAGGGTCGAGGCTATTTCGGCGACAAAGATGCTGTATTGCGCCGTCGGGTAGGGCTGCGCGTGATTGGCAAGCACCGAGTGCGTGCCATGACCCCATTCGTGGGCAACCGTGGAGACCGACTCATAATCATCGTTGTAGTTCGTCAACACAAACGGATGAACGTCGTAGGCAGCGCCGTTTTCATAGGCTCCGGAGGTCTTGCCGGGACTGGGATAGTAGTCGGTATAGCGTCCGGCAATGTTGGCGCCGATCAGCGCAACGTAATCGCGACCCAAGGGTTGCACCGCGTCGAGAACCAGCTGCTTTGCCGTCGCCAGGGGGAACGTCTTGTCGAGCTTCACCATCGGGGGATAAATGTCCCAATAATGAAGCTCGGGGATGCCGAGCATGCGGCTGCGTAGCTTGAAATAGCGATGCAGCGTCGGAAGGTTGGCGTTGGTTTCAGCAACAAGAGTGCGGTAAACGGATTCGGGAATATCGTCGCCCGCGAGCGCTGCGGCGAGGCAGCTGGGATATTTGCGCACGGATGCGTCAAACCAGTCAGTCTTGACCTGCGAGTAGAGGGACACTCCAAAGGTGCGTTCATAATCCCGGAAGGTCTTCCAGAACGCCTCGAAGACGGCCTTGCGATCCGCCTGGTTGGGCGCCGCGCGCCATTTGGTATAGCCAGACTGGTCCAGCCGGGCCTCCGTGCCGTCCGAGAGCTTGATGGTTGGCCACGGAATGTCTGCGTTGGCAAGAATGCCATAGAGCGACACGGGGGTGTCGGTGATCAGGCCGGTGGCCGACAGCACGCCTTCGGCCTCGGCGCCAAGTGTGTGCGGCGCGGCCCGGAGGATTTCCATGATGGGAAAGCGGTAGGGAGCGAGACCGGGATCGGAGTCCAGGTACGCGCGCAATTTGGTTTCGCCAACGGACAGAAGCTCAGGACTGACAAAGCTGGTGGCCCGGGACAGCTCGGTGCCCAGCAGGTCCCCTTCCTGGTTCAATTCGAGGGCCGCCACGTCCCGCGTGTTTGCGTCATGGCGGAGGGACGTATAGACGGCCATCCGGTCATATTCCTTGCGCAGTCCATAGATGAAATCCAGGGCCGTGCGAAGGCTTGCAGCGCTTTCCCCAAGGTGTCCCTGGTAGTTTTTGATCTTGGGAATCTCGGCGGCGATGTGATCCTTTGCGGCGCGCCACGCGGCTTCATCGCGATAGAGCAGGGAGAGATCCCAATGGCTGGCGGGATCGCTCGGCGGCGGCGTCTCGGCTGCGGCCAAAGCCTGGAAGAGTAGAAGACCCATGGTTATGAGGAAAGAAGGGAATCGGTAGAGTTTCATGGAATTAAGGTTCCTGAGCGCGCGGTTTTCCGGCAAATCGATCCGGTTACGGGCGAGCGTCAAACAACGACTGCAAAAATTGTGACTTTCACCTTGCCTGCGGGACCCGCAATATCGAGCCTAAATATCCCCGGAACCCAACCCTTTACCCCCGGGCGCAATCAATCGATTCGCTTATGAAATCCTACCTACCCGCGGACATTCGTAACATCGCGATCGTCGGCCACGCCACCTCCGGCAAGACCATGCTGGCGGAAGCCATGCTCATGTGCGGCGGCGTGATTCATCGCATGGGCAACATTGTCCAGGGATCGACGGTGTCCGACTACCATGTGGGAGAACAGCAGCGCCAGATTTCGATTCATGCCTCGCCGCTCAGTCTTGAATGGCAGGGACGCCGGCTCAATGTGCTCGATACTCCCGGCTACCTTGATTTCAGCAGTGAGGCGCTCAACGCCCTCCGGGTGGTCGACATCGCGGTCGTTGTCGTGCACGCGGTGCATGGAATCGGAGTCGGCACCGAGATGATGTGGGACTACGCTACCCAATTCGGCATTCCAAAGATCATCGTCATCAATGCGCTCGACAAGGAGAACGTGGATTTCGATCTCCTGCTCGAGGAGATCCGCGAGCGCTTCGGAGCCGAGGTTTTCCCGATGCAGGTGCCGGTGAATCCGGGCCCGGGTTTCAACCAGGTCTTGGACGTGCTGCGCAGCGAGATCTGCACGTACGCGCCCGATCGCTCCGGCAAATACGAGGAGGTGCCGGCGGCGGGCGACTGGCGGACCCAGGTGGAGGTTCGCCACAAGGAGCTGATCGAGCACATTGCCGAAACGGATGACACGTTGCTGGAGAAGTTTTTTAACGAGGGCAGCCTTTCGGAGGAGGTATTGCGCACTGGCATTCATCCCGCAGTGCAAAAACAGGTGTTCATACCGCTTTTCTGCACGTCCGGTGAGACCAACGTCGGCGTGGCCCGGCTGCTTGATTTTATCGGCCGATTCGGCTCGTCGCCGGTCGACCGCGCAACCGCCGATGCGACTGATGCAGAAGGACAGCCCTGCCTGGTCAGTCTGACCGGCAAACAGCCGGTCGCTTTCGCGTTCAAGACCCTGACGGACCCCCAGAGTGGAGATCTTTCGATCTTCCGGGTGTATTCCGGAGACGTGCATACGGGAATGGATCTTTACAACAGCGACCGCCGGGTGAGCGAACGCATCGGGCAGCTTTACCGTCTCAACGGCAAGGCGCGCACGCCGGTCGACGTGCTCACCGCCGGAGATATTGGCGCCGCCGTCAAGCTCCGGGACACCCACACGGGCAACACGCTGTGCGACCCCAAGCACAACGTCGTGCTGCCCAAGGTCAAATACCCAAAACCGTATACGCAGGCGGCGTTGAAGCTCAACTCGCGGGGTGACGAGGACAAGCTCGCGGCCGGGCTTTCTGCCCTGCACGAGGAGGACCCGGCTTTCGAGTCCAAGGTCGACGGCGAACTTCACCAGACGATCATTTCCGCCCAGGGCGAATTGCACATGGAGGTGCTGTTCGAGCGCTTGAAACGCCGCTACAAGGTCGACATCGAGATGATCCCGCCGCGCATCCGTTTTCGCGAAACCATCCGCACCAAGGCCGAGTCAAAATATCGGCACAAGAAACAAACGGGCGGCGCCGGCCAGTTTGCCGAGGTTTGGATGCGCATCGAACCGGCTTCGCGCGACAGCGGCGTTGAGTTTACGGAGTCCCTCAGCGGCCAGAACGTGGACCGGGTGTTTGTGCCGTCGGTGGAAAAGGGCGTGAACACTGCATGCAACGAGGGAATTCTTGCCGGGTATCGCGTCGTCGACACGAAAATCGATTTCTACGACGGCAAGATGCATCCCGTGGACTCCAAGGATATCGCCTTCCAGATCGCCGGCTATTTTGCGTTCAAGGAAGCGTTTCTCAACGCCCGTCCGTGCCTGCTCGAGCCCATTCACGAGGTCGAGATCAAGGTTCCGGACGACAGCCTCGGCAAGATCGTGGGCGATCTCTCCGGGCGTCGCGGAAAGATTCTTGGGATGGACAACGCCGGCCGTCTTCAGGTCGTGAAAGCCCTGGTGCCGGCGGCGGAGTTGCACCACTACGGCACCGTGGTGCGTTCGCTCACCGGCGGTCGCGGCCTGCATGCCGAGAAGTTCAGCCACTACGAGGAAATGCCTGCCGAGTTCGAGAAGAAGGTCGTGGAAGAGGCGAAGGCCGCCAAGGCCGCCGCCGCCGCCGAGCACGGGCACTGATCCTCACTTCAAGCTTGGCGTCGCGATGCCGGCCGACGATGTTCTGCGCCGCGCATGAGCATGCATGAACAGCGGATTGTCCAGGCCTGGTTGGAGTCGCCGGACAGCGGCATCATTGAGCTGACCCGTGATTGGACGGATGCCTCGCTTCCCGCGCTTGCCTTTGGTCCCGGGGGGCCGGACTTCGCCCGCCTTTCGCGGGTTCCGGACCACACGTTCGGCTGCGAGAGCGGTTTTTTTGTCAACGCGTTCCACGAGATCTTTTTCTTCCTGCAGCTTGCCCATCATCCTGAGATCGATCCCGGTGAGACCGCAGTGTATCTGGCAGGGGATTTCAACGGCTGGCAACTGGCCGTGGGGAACCCTGACTGGCGATTGCTGCCGGCGTCGCTTGACGGGGAACGCGTGCTGCTTTTTGCAGCTCATGCCGAGCGTTTTTTTTCCAAGCCGCCGCAACGATTTAAATTCGTCACGGGTGAACACGGCTGGCTGCCCGTGTCGTCGCAGGCTGTCAACGCGGTGCGCGACGATTTGGGCAACTACAATTACACCATCGATCCGGCGCGGACCGGAAGACACCTGTTCCGCTTTACGACTCCGGCGCCCATCGATATGACGGAGGCGCTGGTCCTGACGTGGAAGGACGATGCCGGCGCCGAGCAGGTGCCCTTGCGTCCCGGTGAGTTCTTTTTTCAACTTAAGAGCCACGTCGCGATGGGGGCGGTGGTCGGCGAAAACGAGACAACATTCCGCCTGTTTGCGCCGCGTGCCCGTCAGGTGAGATTGCACCTGAGCCCCAAGCTCAGGCGACTGGATGCCGCGGCGGCCTACGACATGGACCGGCGGAGCGACGGTGCCTGGGAGGCGCGCCTCGATGGCAATTTGAACGGGTGGTACTACTGGTACACGGTGGACGGCCCGAAGAATGCCTTTGGCTTTTTCAATCAGGAGCAGCGCATTCTCGACCCGTATGCCCTCGCCGCCGTCGGAAGGGAAGGGCCGGGAATCGTCGTCGATCGCGCGGGAATTGCGCGGCCTGACCGGAGCTTCCGCCCGCCAGCTTGGCAGGACCTGGTCATTGCCGAGGCGCACGTTCGCGACCTGGTGGCGCTGGCGCCGCTGAAACTTCGGGCGGACGAACGCCTGGGCTTTGCCGGTCTGCGAAAATGGGTGGAGAGCCCGGAATTCCACCTTGCGCGTCTGGGTGTCAACGCAGTCGAACTGCAGCCGGTGCAGGAATTCGACAGTGTGACGCGCGACGAATACCACTGGGGATACATGCCGGTGAACTGGTTTGCGCCCGCCAGCAATTATGCGCTTTCCCCCGAACGGGCTTCCCAAATCGGAGAATTCCAGGATCTCGTGGCGGCCTTTCATCGGCGCGGACTGGCCGTGCTGCTCGACGTCGTTTACAATCATATCGGCGTGCCGGGACACCTGGGCCAGATCGACAAGCTCTACTATTTGGAGCAGGACCGCGCCGGCAATCTCACGAACTGGAGTGGCTGCGGCAACGACCTGAGGACGCGCTCTTCCATGGCGCGCCGGCTGATCATCGAAAGTCTGACCCACCTGATTGAGGTCTATGGAGTCGACGGCTTTCGGTTTGATCTGGCAGAACTGATCGGAGTCGAGGTGCTGCGCGAAATCGAGACAGCGTTGAAGCGCGTCAAGCCCGACGTCGTTCTGATCGCCGAGCCCTGGAGCTTCCGCGGACACATCGCCGGGGAACTGCGGTCAACCGGCTTTGCCTCGTGGAACGACGGTTATCGCGATTTTCTCCACGAGTTTGTGCGCGGCCGTGGCACAGCGGAAAAATACGAGTATTTCGTCAAGGGTTCGCCGAAATCCTACGCGGCGTGGCCGGCGCAGACGGTCAATTACACCGAGTCGCATGACGACTTGACGTGGATCGATTCGATCACCGAGAACGCCGATGGAAGCGGGCAGCAGCCCACGCTCAATGACTGCCGCCGGACGCACCTGATGTGCGCGATCCTGATGACATCGATAGGCATGCCGATGCTGGCTGCCGGCCAGGATTTTCTGCGCTCCAAGCAGGGTGTCCGGAACACCTATCAGCGAGGCGACCTCAACGCGCTCGACTATCGCAGGATGTTTCGGTTCCCGGCAACGTATGCCTATTTTGCAGATTGGATCGCCTTCCGCCGCGGCGAGCGGGGGAGACTCTTTCGCCAGTATTCACGGCCCGGAGCTGGTTTCCTCCGGTTCTGGTTTGCAGCGAATTCGACTGTCGTGGCCACTCTCTACAACGCGGATCGCAGCCAGGGCGGGATGCAATTGCTGTTTGCCGTCAATCCGACGGTCCACGAGGTGGAGATTGCGCTTGGGGATGCCGCGCATGCCGGGTGGAAGCAGGTGGCGGATCACGAGCGGTTCTTCAAGGTCGGGGATTGTGAACCCGCGCGACCC
>Ga0181528_10001601_pt1 | contig 14016 bp, 9 predicted proteins | sample PEATcosm2014_Bin_47_FD_119742 | JGI IMG/M metagenome (GOLD analysis project Ga0181528, IMG submission 119742) | Peatland microbial communities from MTU Mesocosm Facility, Houghton, MI, USA - PEATcosm2014_Bin10_10_metaG | ecosystem: Environmental > Terrestrial > Soil > Wetlands > Peat | place...
ATGCACCTGATCGACCGGATTGCGCGCATGCGCAATGTCATCAATCAATACATGGAAAAGCTCGGCCGCGAGCCGGACAATGACGAAATCGCCTTCGAATTGGGCATCCCAGCCAGGAAAGTCGCCCTTCTCAAGACGGTAAGCGTCCGCCCGGCGTCGCTCGACGCGCCCCTCAGTGAGGGAGCCGATGGAGCCGTGCTCGGAGACGTTGTCAGTGACGAGAGCGCTCGCAGCCCTGAAGAACACCTTGCAAAGAAAACGCTCTTCGACGACTTGCGCGCCAGCGTCAACGCGCTGGGTCCGCGTGAGGCGGAAATCCTCAATTTGCGCTTCGGCCTCAATGGCGAGGAGGAGATGTCGCTCGAAGAGGTGGGCCGGAGATTCAACATCACCCGTGAGCGAATCCGTCAGCTGCAGGATCTGGCGCTGCGGGCGGTTCGCCTCCGCCTCGAGAATCAGAACAGGCAACGGTCGTTGGACGAGGTCAAGGAGGAGCGCCGCGCCCAGAAACGCTCGGAGATTTTCCGCGAATTTGTGACGCAGCAATCCGTGCGCCGCGCAGGGGTGTAATTGTGCAACGGCGCCCCCGCCGCAGCGCCAGCGCGGCGGCACCACCGCGCCGGTTGTTTTAGCCGTCTTCATTCAAATCGCAGGAAGCGCCATTCTGCGCGGTCGGCCATTTGCGCCTGCACAGCTCGGTGCTGCGGAGGCGTCACGGCAGGTGAGCAAACTGTATTCGCTTACGACAACCAGCCGCTGTATAATTCCAGCTACTACGTGGTCACACGCCGCGAGGTTGACGCGCTTTATGTGTTAACGTCTGGCGGATGATGAGCAGGAACGTCCAACAGAGACGCCTGGGGCAAAATGGATTCTGACTGCTCCACGATGCACCATTTGACGGTCCCTGGTGGAAGCGCCGGATGTTTGCCAACGACATCGCTTCCCAATGAACTTCGTAAATGCGAGCCGGTGAAATCGCCCGGCCTCGTCCGCCCCGCTAAGAGAATCCTGGTTTTTCGTTCCGAGCTTCTGCCGCCGTCGGAAACGTTCGTCACTGCGCAGGCGCGGGCACTGAGGCTCTTCTCGCCATTCTTTGCCGGCCTCCGGCGTGTTCCCGGCGGCCTTCCGATCGATGGAGAAAAGGTGATCACCCTCAGTTCCCGCGACACCCTGGCGGACAGGCTTCATCGCCGATTCTTCATGAGTACCGGCTTTGCACCGCGCTTTGCACGGGCCCTTCGCGATGAAACCCCCGCGCTCATCCATGCACACTTCGCCGTTGACGCCGCCGTGGCGCTGCCCCTCCAGAAACAGCTGAACGTTCCGATGGTCGTGTCGCTTCACGGCTACGACGTAACCTCCACGGAGGAGGACTTGGGCAGCTATGCACCGGGCCGCATTTACCTCCGCCGCAAAACGGAACTGCACCGCCGCGCCAGCATCTTTCTCTGCGTATCGGAGCACATCCGCCATTCGGCGCTGGAGCGGGGCTACCCGGCCGCCAAGCTTCGCACTCACTCCATTGGGGTCGATTTGGCGGCATTTCTACCAGGCCCGGAAATCCAGCGCGAACCGATCGTTCTTTTCGTCGGCCGACTCGTTGAGAAGAAGGGCTGCACGCACCTGATCCGTGCGATGGCCTTTGTCCAGGACCGGCATCCCGAGGCGCAGCTCGTGATCATTGGCGACGGACCGCTTCGCGAACAACTCCGCCGCCAGGCCGACGCAACCTTGCGTCACTGCACGTTTGCAGGTGCGCAGTCGAACGGCGCAGTCCGGGAACTTATGCGCCGCGCCTCAGTGCTTGCCGCTCCCAGCGTCGTCGCCAGCAACGGCGACTCGGAGGGCCTTGGCATCGTGCTCTGCGAGGCCCAGGCATTGCTGCTTCCCATTGCCGCGTTTCGCGGTCCGGGGATCTCTGAGGCCGTCGTCGACAATGAAACCGCGCTTTTGGTCGAACCCGGAGACCACCGTGGTCTCGCGGATGCCATCTCGGCGTTGTTGACCAACTCTTCGCTTTCGTCCCGTTTGGGCGCCGCTGGCCGCCGCCGGGCCGAACGCAATTTCAGTCTCGCCCGGCAGACTGCGCTTCTGGAAGAAATCTATGCCGGGGTCATGCGATAGTTCAGGATTCCCCGCGGCCTGAAGCCCAGGGCCGAAAGGCCCGCGCCACGTGAAACCGTCGTGTGCAGGAATCGCGAGGTTCACTCGTGCACGGAATCTCAGCCACATGACTGCGCACGAAGCTTTCCACAATTTCGGGGAGGACTACGCACCGCGCACTCCAGCGATGCCGTCGCACACGGACGTTCAGACCATTTACGTCGCCCTGAGCTTTTGCAAATTGCGAAACAAAATTGGCGGAACGACATCCTTGATGAGCCTTCGCAGGGCGGGCTGCTTGGGCTGGCTGCCCGGGCGGGCGTAAATGGATGAATGGGCAGATACTCCCTGGCCGGAGGCCGCTGTGTGGAAGTACACGAGAAATGAGTTGCGGCTCCTGGCCGAGGGGGCCGCGATGGGATTCGGAACACCGTGATAGTTATCCTCGTCGATCTCAAAAATCACCGTGCGATTGAACTGCGGTTCAATGGCGGCCTCGGAGCGTGTGCCATCGGCATTCCACAATTCCAACTGGCCTCCGTATTCAGGTTTCCACGACTTATTGAGGTAGAGAATGAACGCCAGGCGGCGTACAAGCCCGGTCTCATAGGCCGTATTGCGGTCAACATGCACGTCGAACTTGGCCCCTTGGGGCATCAGGCTGTATCCGCCGCCCTGCAGATAGGGATCCGGCAGGAGCTGCCCGATTCCAGTCAGATCCGAAAGAAAATATAGAAATGCAGGCGAGTGAAGCAGGGCCGTAAGCCGAAAGCCGCACCTGCCGAGATCGAGGGCGGAACGCTGACCATATTTTTCCTCGTGCTCATGATCATGGTGCACCCAATGATCGTCCGTAACCGGGGGCATTTCCTCCACTAAACCGTCCACCAGGCTGTCGGTAAACATATTGTCGAGGACAACATGCGGGAACGGCTTGGCGGCCCGAAAGGCAGCGCCAAGACGCTCCATGGTTTCTCGCAGCGTGATGGCATCGCCCAGCGGCGACTCAATCTTCGTCGCCTGACCCGATTCATTGACTTGGCTCATAGTTGACATCCTGTGTTTCACAGTGGTTCCGCCCTCCCATCGTTTCCGGAATCCTTAAACCACATTTGGAATCCCGTTCGGCCTATTTACTCAAATCCGAGCATATTTCAAGATATGTGCAGTATTAATATATTACTGCAAAACAACTCTTGAAAGCCGCGCCTGTCCTCATGGGCTTCTGGCGACCGGCAAATCAGGACCAGCACAAATGTCACACAGACAACAGATATTGCCGCCAATACTATAAACAGGATATTGATCATGTGGCGCTGGAATGAGAAACTCTACTGATTGCCAAATATGCGGGCAATCCCAATAACAACGGTTTGCCAGTTCACAGGCCGTTCCCGGAAGGAATTTATATATTGAGCATGGTTTCTGCTACACCGGCCCTGCATCGCCATCGTCGGAACAAGAACAACCTAATTACGGTCAGTCAACAGCGCCAAGGGCCGCCCTCCCCGTGGATCACACAACGCATACATGCTTACTCGACGTCGATTCATTGGCACCATGGTGGGTGTCGGCCTAGGTGGCACGGTTGCGAAATACTTGGCGAGCGACACCCCGTTTCCGGGCGCCTGCTTGCGACGGACGGTCCGGATTGCAGGTCCGGAGTCATGGCGTGGAAGAATTCTCGTTTTTGTGAGCGATGTGCACTACGGAAATTCCTTCGGACGAAAAGACGCGGAAGTCCTCGGTGAGCTCGTGCGCAGGGAACAGCCGGATGTCGTTCTCATGGGTGGCGATCTAGCCGAGAACCCCGGGACTGACCTTGCCGATTTTCTTTCGGAGTGGCGCCCCGACTGCCCCACGCTCTTCGCGCCCGGAAACCATGACGTGGAGGCCGGAGCCATGTGCAGCCCATGCATCGAGCAGGCGCGAGCCTGGGGCATGCATGTCCTTTCAAATTCACGCGAGGCCTGGGATGGCATCACGTTTGTCGGGCTGCCCTCCGCTCTCCGCGAGCGCCAGCACCTTGAGCTTCTGCGGACCCCGGGTTTCAAGATTGTCCTGGCGCACGAGCCCGACAGGTGGGACGTCTACCGAGAACCCGATTTGCTGCAGCTCGCCGGCCACACGCACGGCGGGCAGATTTGTCTGCTCGGGCGACCGCTGATCCTTCCTGCGATGGGACAGAAATATACATCGGGAACGTTTATGCGCGCTCCGAATTCCACGCTGATCGTCAGCGTGGGCGTTGGCTACACAGGCATTCCCGTGCGCATCAACTGCCCCCCCGAAATCGTTCGGGTGGAGATGATATAGTCGATACGCCATATTCTTGCAACTAGCAACAGGCCTAATGAACTATAATGATCAACAATTACCCCGGTTGGAACAAAGCCTCGGGCATTTAGTCAATGGGACCGTTTTGGCTTTTTGTATTAGGCGCATCGAGACTCATTTGCATTCTCCGTACTTCGTATCCACTGAATCGACAATCAACCCGGCATCGTGTCGCTCCTCGCAGTTATGAATGCTGACAATCGAACGAAGAAGGACGCGGCCACCGTAGATATATGGGAGATTGTCCACCTCTTCCGGGACAATCTAGGGAAGACCATGCTGATTACAGTCGCGACGGTTGGGATTGCCGGGCTCTATTTGCACAACACTCAGCCAGTCTATGTTTCCAAGGCCCTGCTTGAAGTCGGCGCCGTGGATCAGCAGAAGCCTTCCGCTGCCGACCCGGACGCGTCTGACACGCTTCGAACAATCGAGCTGGAGATTGTCAGCCAGTCGGTCCTTGAGCGCGTTGTTCTGGCCAACCATCTTGCGATTGATCCCGAGTTCGCAACGCAACGGCCTCAGGGCGAGATGGCTTCCCGGGCGGCGGGCGATCCCATCGCGCTCAATCTCACAGGCAGTCCAAGGCAGTCCGAATGGGACGGCCTTCTGCAACGCATCGGGATCGCTCAATCCGCCCCGGCTGCCCCCGCGACCGGGGCCGAATTGGTGGAGCGCCTGCGCAAGCGGGTCGATGTGGACCTCGTGCGCGGCAGCCGCCTGATTTCGCTGCAGGTGGAAGCGCATGCTCCGGACAAGGCCACTCAGCTTGCCCAGGCAATTATCGACGGATACTTCCAACAGTCCCTTGAGGACCGTCAGAAGAACGCCAATTCAGAGCGGGACCTTTTGGTGGCCGAGGCCCGGAGGGTCGGCCAAGACTACAAGGCATCCCAGGAAACCCTCGAGGCGTACCGCGCCAAGTATAACGCGGTTTCCCTGCAGGATCGCCAGAACATCGTCGTTGAGCGGCTGAAGGACCTGAACGTTCAGGTCGCGACGGCGAAAAACACACGTCTGGCACTGGAAGCGGAGAAGGCGCAGGCCGACCGCCAGGCGGGGGCGGATCCGGAATCGTTGCTCAGCCTGCATAGCGTGGCCGAATTGCCTGAGGTCGTCGATCTGCGCAAACAGACTTCCATGCAGGAGGCCCAGGTGGCGAACCTTGCCAAGCGCTTCGGTCCGCTGCATCCGAGCATGATTCAGGCGAAGAGCCAGCTGGCGGAACTTCACAATGCGCTCGACGCAAGCATCCGCGAGGCCAGCTATCTTTTGAACCAGTCGTATGAGGCTGCGAAAGCGACGGAAGCGTCGTTGGAATCCGCGCTGGCCGACCAGGAAAAAGCAGCCCTGGAACTCGACCGCATCGCCATTCCCTACCACGCACTCGAACGAGAGACACAGGCCGACTCCGACATGTATCAACGGATTTTGGACGGGCTCAATCAGTTCGACGCGGCCCACCGGACCATGTCGGCCTACGACATCAAGGGACTCGACATCCGGGTGATCGAGCGCCCGTCCATCCCTTCGCAGCCGTCCCGGCCGCGCACGAAACTGCTTTTGGCCCTGTCGCTGGCAGCCGGCCTTTTTCTGGGGTGCGGGTCGGCGCTGGTTTCGCGTGCCATGGACAATTCCGTCTCCTCGGTTGACGACGCCGAATCCCTGCTGGGCCTGCCCGTGCTCTCGGCAGTGGCGCGCTCCCGCCATCGCCGCCTCACGTCAAGCCCGCTCGTCCTCGCCTCTCCCTCGTCCACGCAAGCCGAGGCGTTTCGCTCCCTGCGAACCAAATTGGCGCTGCTTCCCAACGAGGCAGACAGGCGGTGCACCCTCGTGACGAGCGCAGTGCCCGGTGAAGGTAAGAGTTTCTGCTCGCTGAATCTGGCCGCCACCTTCGCGCAACAAGGTCTGCGCACGTTGCTGATCGACGCCGATCTGCGCCGGCCGGGCCTGCAGTCGCTCTTCGTTTCTCCATGCGGGCGGCCGGGAATTTCCGAATGCCTCGCGGACCCCACTGTGTTCGCCTCGGCGGTCCTGCCGACTTCGGTGCCCAATCTCAGCTGCCTTGGCGATTGGACTCCCAAACGACGTGGCTCCGAACTTCTGGCCAAAAACGGACTTCACGAGATCCTCCGGCAGGCGCGTGAAGGCTTTGAACGGGTCGTGGTTGACACCGCGCCGCTGCTTGCCGTCAGCGACACGCTCCATCTCGCCCGTGAAATACCAACGATCTGCCTGGTCGTCCGCGCAGGAAAAACGCCGCAGAGGCTGGTGATTCGCGCGCTGAAACTGTTGAAGGACGTCGCTCAACAATCCGCAACCGGCGTCATACTAAACAAATTCAACTATGGTTCCGGTAGCTATTATTATTACTACGGCAACTAGATCTTTCGCCAGTCCCCCAATAGAGCCATCCAACCAATCGTCAAAATAACACTGAACACATAAAGTAACATTCTGCCGCGTCGCCAGAAAACCCCCACCCCAAGTCAGAGCGAGGCGCGGCAACAGCCAACAAACTGGAGAACCGGGGTATGAGACCATCATTAACATCCGACTGGTTTCGTCGCGGGGAAGCATGGAGCGGCACTTCTCGGGCGAATTCCGACGCAGTTGAACACAGTCGTGGCGGCCTGCCGCCGGGGAGGCAGCTGACTCCGGCAAGAGTTCTGCGAAGACCCAGGATCTTGCGCAATGCATTCGGGTGGGCAGTTGGGGGAAGCGTCTGACGGGAGGGTCCGATCATGAACTCTTCCATTGCCACCGCCGAGGGAACGCTGTTTCCGGTTGTACCATTGGCAAAAGGCCGCCGCTCCGCCACGCCCGTGATGCTCGCCGGCCTGTTGGGCGACCTCATTGCCGTGTTTTTCGCCCTCACGCTGAGCAGCTGGCTTCGTTTTGGCACGCCTCTCGCCCGCCTGGGAATCGACGCCAGCGCCATCGACTGGCGAAATTATTACGGTCATGCCGCGATCGGAACGCTGATATTCATCCTTCTCCTTCCCCACCGGCAGATGTGCGATCTGAACCGGATTCTCCATTTCCGCCAAACCCTGCCGATCATCATCAGGACTGCGTCGACATGGCTCTTGACCTGCATGGCCCTCGCGTGGCTTCTGCGCAACGATCGCGAGATAAGCCGCATTTACGTCTTCATCGCATTTTTCGTGATGACGACCGTCTTTTCCCTGTGGCGCCTGGCATTCTGCAGGATTGTGGCGTGCGACTCCATCGCCCGGCGGCTGCGCCAACGAATCCTCTTTGTCGGATGGTCGGAACCGGCGTTCGCCATGGCCCAGGCGATCGTGGCGGACAACCGCCATCCTTATGAAATCGCCGGATACGTTCCGTTGCGGACAGGACGCGAACCCGGCGGTCCGGCGGTCTTCATTCGGCGATTGGGCGACAGTTCCGACATTCCGGACGTGTTGCAGGAACATCAAATCGACACCGTGATCCTCGCCGAGGAAAACCCTTCGAGCACAGAGACCGTCGCGCTGGCGAATCTGTGTGAGAAGGAGCTGGTCAGTTTCAAGATCATCCCAAATTGTTTTCAGGTCCTGCTCTCTTGCCTTCGCATGCAGACTGTCGACGGCGTGCCCATCATGGGCATTTCCCATCTGCCCATCGACAGTCCGGTCAACGCAATGATCAAACAGCTCGTCGACCTGGCGGGCGGCTGCATCGGGCTGCTCCTCAGTGCGCCGATCATCACGTTGTTCGGTCTTTTGGTCTATTACGAGAGTCCCGGACCAATCATCTATCGCCAGCGCCGGCTGGGGCGACACGGCCGCCCGTTTTGGATCTTTAAGATCCGCAGCATGAAGCTGAATGCCGAGGCGGACGGCAAGGTGGGCTGGACCAAGCAGAATGATCCGCGCCGGTTGCGCGTCGGCTCCTTCATGCGTCGTTGGAATATCGATGAATTGCCGCAGTTCTGGAACGTGCTCAGGGGCGAGATGAGCCTGGTCGGTCCGCGTCCCGAACGACCGGAACTTATACAAATCTTCAAGGAGGAGATCCCGCACTATAATACTCGACACAATATAAAGCCGGGCATCACCGGCTGGGCCCAGGTCAACGGATTTCGAGGCGACACGGACCTGCGCGAGCGAATCCGCTGTGACCTCCACTATATCGAAAACTGGAGCCCCCTGCTCGATCTGCAAATCATGCTGATGACCCTGTTTCATCAGAAGAATGCCTGCTGACGCGGCCCCTGAATGAGAATTGCCTACATTTATCACCTGGATGCAGCCGACCCCGGCGTTCAGTCCGGACGCCCGGCGTCGATTCTGGCCGAACTGCTGCACCTGGGGTTGGAGATCGAACCCGTATTCCCTCTCCATGCAAAGACCCGGGCGTCGTGGATGGTCAAGAAACTGGTCTTCCGCCTGCTCGGCCGGCATTACCGCTGGGACCGGGAGCCTCGGCGATTGGCCGCATTTGCCAGGGAATGTGAAGCCCGCATTGTGGGAAAGAAGATTGATATGGTCTTCAGCCCGGGATCGGAAGTGATATCGCACCTTCAGACCGACCTTCCCGTTGCTTTTTGTGCAGATGCGACCTTTGCCAACCTCCTGGACTACTATCAGGATTTTGCCCATGTCTCTCCCGGTTACGAGCAGCAGGGTCACCGGCAGGAAACGGCCGCACTCTCGCGCGCACAGCTGGCCGTTTATCCATCTGAATGGGCCGCCCGCTCTGCAGTTGATACCTACGGGGCCGAACCGAACAAAGTTGCGGTGATTCCATTTGGCCCAAACCTGGGCGGGCAGAATACGAGAGAGCAGGTTTGGAAATGGATTGAGGGCCGGACGCGGGACGTGATCCGCCTCCTATTCGTCGGACGGAATTGGGAGCGCAAAGGCGGAGACACTGTCGTCGCGACCGCGGAAAAACTGATTCAGGCGGGCCATCGCGTCGAGCTCGACATTGTCGGCAGCGGAATCTCGCGAAGTTATTTCCACATTTCCTGGATCCGACAGCACGGACTCTTGAGTCCCCGTGTTCCGGAAGATGTCAGAAGACTGAACGAGCTTTTTGCCAACGCCCACTACCTCTTCGTGCCGTCCCGCGCCGAGGCCTACGGGATGACATTTGCGGAGGGCAACGCATTTGGGCTGCCGGTGATCGCGACGGCCACCGGGGGAATTCCGTCCATCATCCGCCATGGATGGAACGGTTTCCTCCTGCCGCTTTCGGCGGGCGCAGAGGATTATGCCGAAACAATTTCCTCCTCATTTGGAGATCCTGGAAAATACCAACAACTCTGCCGGCAGGCTTTTGACGAATTCGAAGCGCGCCTAAACTGGCGCGCCTTTTGCCGTCGGTTCATGGAACACGCCGCCCAGTGCGGATGCGTTCGCAACCACACCGGCCTGGTGGCCAGCAGTCCATGACATCCCATCTCTCATGCGAGTAGCCTTTCTAGCCAATCGCTATCTGGATCCGCGCAGTCCGGCCTCGTGGTCGGGCCTGCCGTATTTCGCCAAGCGCGCCCTTGAGAATGCAGGAGTTGAAACACAGGTGGTTTGGTGCAACGACCGGCACCGATCCACATCCTGGGCAAGGTTCTTCTATTGGCACCTAGTCCACAGAAAGCGTTACCTTTGGCGCAGCAATCTCGGTTTGCTGAAAGGCTATGCCCGGCAAATTGAGACTCAGCTTGCCTACGGTCCGCCCGTCGACGCCGTGTTCAGCGTCAGCACCTGGCTTCTGGCATTCCTGCGAACGAGTTTGCCGACCGTTTTCTATACGGACGCATGTTTTGGGGCTCTCCTCGGCTTTTATGAATCATTCAGCAATCTGGCCCCTCCGAGCATTTCCGAGGGCCATATCGTGGAACAGCAGGCGCTGGACCGCTGCAGCCGCGCCATTTATTCATCCCACTGGGCAGCGCGCAAAGCTAGGGAGTTCTACAATGTCGACCCTGCGAAGTTAAGCGTGATCTGTTTCGGCGCCGGATTCCATCATCTTCCTGACCCGGCCGACATCGAGAATCTGATCCGCAAGCGAAACCTCTCCCAATGCAATCTGTTGTTGGTTGGCGTCGATTGGATCAGAAAAGGAGCCGACATTGCGGTCGATGCGGTGAAGGCTCTGCAGAAACGAGGATTCAATGCGCGTCTGACTATTGTCGGCTGCACCCCCCCGAGGGACCGGAGGCTGCCCTCCTTCGTTGAGCTGATCCCGTTTCTCGACAAGCGATCGTCCGAGGGGCAAAATCTGCTGCAACAGCTTTTTCGAAGAAGCCATTTCTTCATTTTCCCCACCAGGGCCGATGCCCTGGGGATTGTTCTGTCCGAGGCCGGCGCTTATGGCATCCCTGCCCTGGCAACTGACGTGGGCGGGGTCTCGTCGATTATCCTCAATGAGGTCAACGGCCGGCTCTTTGACTTTTCTGCCCCAGGGGAAGTATATGCCGAATATATAGCCTCCGTGATAACAAACGCGGAGCGGTATCGGCAGATGTCCGTGCGATCACTGCATGAGAGCGTTACGCGCCTCTCCTGGGATGTGGCCGGCTCAAAGATCGCCGAGATCCTGGACCAGGTTTCCTGCAAGAACGCGCATCGCAAACCTTTCGCAGATGTCAGCACGGAATCCTGAGCCCTTGAAATCGATCATGGCCACCTCCACCGCCAACCTGGCCGACTGCAGCAGCCTGGAAGCGCCCGGGATGCGGAGAGGCTTCCGCCTCGAGCTTCCGCTATCTCCGGCGTCATGGGCCTCATTCCTGGCCGGTGCTCTCACTCCGTTCACCCTGTCGATTGGCGGGGAAATGCCGGTGGGGGAGATCGTCCTAATGCTGGTCGCTGGATGGGCGATGCTTTGTTTGGTATTCAACCACGCCTGGCCCGGCCCGTTGCTACAGGACAAGCTGACGCGGAGTTTGCTCGCCGCCCAATTCGTCGCTCTTTGCGGCTACGTCTTCTCTGATCTTTACCGGGGCAGTTCATCCAATGACATTGCGCGCGGCTGGAGCAGGATGATTTTCCTGGCCATTGATATTGTCGCCATGGCCTATCTGTTTGGCCGCTCCCCTGGCAATTTGTTGGTCTTCTTGTTCGGGCGGTGTTTGGGAGAGGCAGCGAGCGCGATGATTCTTGGGCCGCTGTTTGGAGACTTGTGGAAGTTTGGCTTTGGCACGCCGCTGACAATTTTGCTGTTTTGGATCGCGCCGATCGCGGGGCCGGTGGCCGCCGTGGTGGCTGCCGCCGCAGCGGGCGTGTTGCACTTTTCTCTGGACTACCGCAGCCTTGGCAGCCTCTGCATGGTGGCTGGGACGCTGACGGTTCTGCAGGTCCTGCCGAAACGGTCCCGTCTTTGGCTTGCGCCACTGGGGGCTGTTGTTGTCGGCGGAGCGATCGTATGGACCTACGGAAACACCAGGGTCGGCAATGAAGGACGCGGCACGCGTTCCGACGTCGAGCGTTCAGCCATGGCGACGGCGGCGGTCGAGGCCTTCGAGGAATCGCCTCTGATTGGGCACGGTTCCTGGTTTAGCAATTCCAACGTCTACGATAACTTTGCGTTGATCCGCCATGATGCAGCCAGGGCCGCACACGTCGGCGGTTTTCCCGACCGCAATGAAGGGTCCGCGGGGACGGCGATTCATTCCCAGATCCTTGTGGCGCTCGCTGAAGGGGGCCTGTTCGGCGGCGCATTCTTCTTTGTGTACGGTGCGAGCCTGGCGTGGACCCTCTATTTGACGGTGTTTGTAGATGAATGGAACCGGCTGACTCCACTGTGCACGCTTTTGCTGCTGTTCGCGCTCTGGAATCTGTTCTTCAGCCCTTTTTCCGGCGCCCATCGCGTCCATATAGCAATGACCTGCGCGCTCATGCTTTTGCTGCGAACGAAACCTCTGAATCTTGTTCCCGGAGAAACTGAGCCATGATGCTTCCCGACTTCATAAAACGGCGCGTCGGTCGCTTCTCCACCAGGTCAAAGGCCGTCGGCATGTTTTTTGCCACGTCGCTGACCGCCAGGGCGATTGGGGTGTCTTGCCAGCTGTTGCAGGTTCCTATCGCGGTGAAGACCCTCGGGACCGAGGCCTTTGGGTTGTGGATGACCCTCACCGGAATCGGCACCATGATCATGTTCGCCGATTTCGGCGTCGGCCAGGGCGCGCAGAACCGGCTCTCGGAGGCGTTCGCAGCCGGACGCGACGACATCGCCCGCGAACTCTGGGGAAGCACCGTGGTCTTCCTGAGCTTGGTGGGTCTGGCGCTTGGCGCCGGGGCATTCCTCGTCCTCCACATGGTCAATTGCACGGCCCTGTTCAATCTCGCGGACCCGGCCGTGCGCGCGGCGGCTCCAGGGGCGATCTCCGCGTCGCTTTTGCTGTACTGCGTCAATTTCCCCCTCGGGATGGCCCAGCGGCTCGCCTACAGCCGCCAGAAAGGCTGGATGCACAACGTGACGCAGGCAATTAACGGCGCGGGCTCGCTGACCGGCGTGCTCATCGCGTCACATCGTGGGTGGGGCCTAGCCGGTATGATCGTGGCCGCCCAGCTGCCAGCGATGCTCGGCAATGTCGGACTGATGACGATCCAGCTCCGCCAACTCGGCTGGCAAAGTCTCTGGCCGCCGCCTTTTCGCACGCAGACGATGCGCGAATTGCTGGCTCTCGGCGCCTGCTTCGGCATCCAACAGGTCCAGCTGACCCTGCTGATCTCACTGCCGCAGGTGATGATCTCAATGAACCTCGGGGCCGCCGCAGTGACGCCTTACAATCTGGCTCAGCGTCTCTTCAATCTCTTCGCGATCATCCAGAACGCATTCATGCTTCCACTCTGGCCGGCGTATTCGGACGCCAAAGCGCGGGGCGAGTTTGCATGGATCCGCCGGACTCTGCTCCGATCCCTGGGCGCGACGCTCGTGTGCACGATTCTGCCAATGGCTGTGGGCGCCATGCTGGCCCGACCGCTGCTTTCGCTCTGGGTTGGTCCGCGGGCCGGGCTGGCGTCCCCGGCGCTGATCTGGCTGCTGTTCGCCTGGAACGCCATCGTTTTTCTGCAGCAGCCATTCGGCTATATGCTCGCCGGTATTTCGGCCGTGCGGCGGATGACGATTTACGCTGTCGTCAGCACGCTCCTCGTCAGCGGCCTGATGTATGCGCTTGTGGGCCGTTATGCCCAGGAGGGGGTCGTGATTGGAATGATCGTTGGCTATCTGCCGTTCTTCCTGTTCGGCAACGTCGCAGAATGTGCACGCGTCTTCCGTTCGCATTTTGGCCCGGCGGGCGCCGCCCGGCCCGCGCCGATACAAGACGCGTCCGCGTCTGAGATTCCGTTGGAGCCACCGGTCTCCGGTGCTGCGGGATTCTCCAAGTGACCGCCAGTCGCACCGAAACCAAATCGTCGAACTCCGCAACCATGATTCAAGTCAAGTCTCGCGACTTTGTCAGTGCTGGTCCGGCGGACGGCATCGGTCGCCCTCCCTTTCCGCCGGTGAGGGTGACACAAATCAGCACGTCGGATTCGGTTGGTGGCGCGGCCATCGCAACCCGGCGATTGCATCACGCCCTGGGTGCGCTCGGCGTCCGGTCGCAAATGCTGGTTGCGC
>Ga0181528_10001602_pt1 | contig 14015 bp, 15 predicted proteins | sample PEATcosm2014_Bin_47_FD_119742 | JGI IMG/M metagenome (GOLD analysis project Ga0181528, IMG submission 119742) | Peatland microbial communities from MTU Mesocosm Facility, Houghton, MI, USA - PEATcosm2014_Bin10_10_metaG | ecosystem: Environmental > Terrestrial > Soil > Wetlands > Peat | place...
ACCGACTCCTGGGCAAGGTACTCTCCTGGCAGCCCTGGAGACAGACGTTCGTGGAGCCGATAACCGTCGCAGAAGAGCTCTTCGATCGTGCCATCCGTTAGGTACACGTGCGATGAGGAGATTACGACCGGTAGGCGCGTCCAAGAATTCGACCGCCGGCGTTTCGGTATGGAGTCTTTCATCCGCCAGTTCCCATTAACGCTACCACTACCGATCACCCGGGCAACGCGCGAAGCACGAGGAGCGCATGCGGTGCAACCCGCATAGCGACGGCCTCATGGATCAGCGGCGCCGATGGGGGGTCCGGTGCGTCATCCGGACTGGGGCGGGCGGTATCGATGCACACCTGCCATACTCGCGTCGGTTCACCCGGCAGCGTAAACACACACGCCTCTGCGGCGGAATTGAACAGCAGGGCAAGTGTCGCCACATCACTGTGGATGAGGCATCCCACTCGATTCTCGGGTCCCTGCCAGTCGGGCGGTTGACCAAAAGGCCCCACCCATTCGATTTCGCTCGGCACGTAGAACCGCTCGGCACGCAGTACGACGTGTGCCTTGCGGATCGAAATCAGGCGCTGAACGAAGCGCACGAGACCCGCATTGGCTTCGACCAGACTCCAGTCATACCAGGAAATGACATTGTCCTGACAGTAGGCATTGTTGTTGCCTAACTGAGTACGACCGAATTCATCTCCCCCCAATAGCATGGGCACGCCGCGGGCAAGCAGGAGAGATGCGAGACAATTCTTCATCTGCCGTAGGCGTAGCGCACCGATGCCAGGATCCGCCGTAGGTCCCTCGATGCCATAATTGGCGCTGTAATTCTCGGCCGCGCCGTCGTGATTGTCCTCGCCGTTCGATTCATTGTGCCTGGCGGCGTAGCTAACCAGGTCGCGAAGCGTGAATCCATCATGACTGGTGATGAAATTGATGCTCTTGACAGCGGTTTGCCCGTCATGATCATAGAGATCGGCACTCCCGCAGAGTCGGCTCGCAAAGGCACCGCTGAATCCTGAATCGCCGCGCCAAAAGCGGCGCACATCGTCGCGAAAGTTGGAATTCCATTCGCCCCAGCGCGCCCCGGCAAATCGCCCGACCTCGAAGGCACCGGCGGCATCCCATGCTTCCGCGATCAATTTAGCGTCGCGCAGAATCGGGTCGCGCGCGATCTCATCGAGCAACGGCGGATTGCTCAATACCGCCCCATCCTCACCCCGGCCGAGCACAGCCGCCAGATCGAACCTAAAGCCATCCACATGCATGTGAACGATCCAATGGCGCAAGCAGGCGATGATCATCGATCGCACCACCGGGTGGTTGCAATTCAGGGTGTTCCCGCAGCCGCTGTAATCGAGGTAATCGGATCCATCCGGGGTGAGCAAATAGTAAGTGTCGTTATCGAGACCACGAAAACTATAAACCGGCCCATCGCCGCCGCCTTCGCCCGTGTGGTTGAATATGACATCAAGAATGACCTCGATGCCGGCACGATGCAGCTCGCGCACCATGGTCTTGAAATCCAGCAGCGGGGAGTCGAATTCCTGCCCGGACGCATACTCAGGATGTGGAGCGAAGAGTGCGATCGGATTGTATCCCCAGTAATCGATGCGTGCCGCGGTTCTTTCCCCCTCACGCCTCATGCCTTGATGGCGGGCATCGAAGGCCTGCACGGGAAGGAGCTCAACGGCGGTGATACCGAGCGTTTGTAAATGAGGGATCTTCTCGATAACCCCACGGTATTGACCCGCATAGCGGGCACCCGAGGAGGGATGGATCGTCAATCCGCGCACGTGGGTTTCATAGAGGACCATATCGGTCCATGGATGCTGAGGGGAAGTGATGCCCTGCCAGTCGAATTCCTGGTCCGTGACTACAGCCATGAACGCACAGTTCGTGTCGCCGGGCTCGTGATTGTCGCGATTGACCGGCGCGGACCGCGCGGCAATCAAGGGCGCGTAGGGGTCGAGCAGCAGCCGCCCGGGGTCGAACTTGTGGCGCAGATCGCCGACGGAAGGCCCAATGGCGCGAAGCACATAGCACCGTCCACGTAAATCCTCACCGATCCGCGCGTGCCAGATATCTCCGGTCCGATGCAGGAGAGGATCGAGCACAACGCGGATCGAGGGGTTCGGCGTGCCCGCGTTCTCGAATATCCACAGCTCCATGAGCGTCGCATGCCGGCTCAGTACTGCGAAATTGGTGCCAGCACGATCACGCGTGGCTCCGAGTGGCCAGGGATCTCCCGGCACGATCGCCGGCCCACCACTCAGTGAGCTGGGTATCAGCATTTAAGCTGGGTGAAACTCATGGTTGGATGACCGGTAGGGCCGTGGGCGCGGACGCCGGATAATCTCTTGAGAATATCGCAATGGCCCGATCCGATCATCCGGTTGTGGTAGGCCGGCATGCATACCTTCGTGTCCTCTACGCGCATCAGGGGGCGCCGCCGCCGGCGGACGCCGGTCGCAAGGTGCTCTCATTCTTCAGCTCAGCCTGAATCGAACCCGATACTTCGGCAAGCTGCTTGGCCAGGTACTCGACGATGTCGTCCAGCGATAAGACCCCGACCAGTTCGCCGGAGTGGCCAATCACGGGAACGCGGCGCACACCGTCACGGCGCATCATGCGCAGCGCATCCTCCAAAGACTTGCTCGCTTCCACCATGACTAGCCTCTGAGTCATCACGTCCCCGACCCTCAAAGATTTTGGATCTACACTCATCGCCAGGATCCCGACGACGATATCGCGATCGGTCAACACGCCGATCGGCTTGACAGCACCGCCCGGCATCGATTCCGCGACCACCAGGTAACCGACGTGTCGGTCGCGCATCAGCGCAGCCGCCGTCATCAGCTCCTCGCTCTGACTCACCGTGACGACGTTGGTATTACAAAGCGCTCGAATATGCATGAATGTCTCCAATATGAGTTAACGTAGCTTGGCGCAGTAACGGATATCTAAGCCGACGTTACCAGCCTGCTCGATTGCCGGTGAGGGCGACATAAGGGGTTATGCGCACGTGGTTTCGGCCGCGGACGGCCGGTATCGGTCGCGCCGCAAGGCGGCATACCGCGCTCGACCGGTCGCGAACGCCGCCGAGCTACGTATGAGCCGCATTGATTTCAGGTTCGGTCCAACTAGTCTCAGCGCTATCTCATACGTGGAAGCCGTAGCGAGCAAACCGCCACGGCACGGCGGTCAGATGCTCTATCTATGTAATAGTGCGGAATAACCGACGGGTTCATCTCATGGCATCCCCGCCCCTCGCTTGTCAATCTGTATGCCCGTGGGCGTCACGGTTGTGAATTGCGGCTAGTTTGCAATTGCATCCGCTGGGCATTTTTTAAGAGGGGAATCGACTATGAGCACCTATGTCTTGCGACCCGAGATCGGCGAATGGTACACACGAGCCGATAAAGGGGAGATGTTCCAAGTCGTCGGCCGCGACGCAAACTCCCGTGCAATCGAGATTCAATCTTTCGACGGCGAGCTTGACGAAATCGATGCCGAGACTTGGGCTACGCTCCCGCTGGAGCGTGCGGAGCCCCCGGAGGATTGGACTGGTCCAATGGACGACGTCGAGACGGACGACCTCGGCTACTCCGAAACCGAGATGGCGCCCGTAGATTTCACTCAGCCACTGCAACCCGTGAGAGTGGAACGCGAGAATTGGGAGGACTCCGAACCTGAAGAGGAACGTGACCCGCTGGGAGAGGGCACGCCTGAGGAGCCCTTTACCGCCGACCTCCCGGAGGCGGATAGGCAAACTCGGTGAGATGGCGCCGAGTTGATAGCGATAGGGGCAGCCGGCGTAGACCAAGGTGACAAGCCGCGCGCAAACGATCCAGCGAAGGGCGAGGGAGTGCATCGTGGTGGAGCACAATGTGACAAAACAGAATGACGCACGAGCGATCAGCGCACCACCGCGCCGATGGAACGAAGAAGCTGATGTCGTCGTGGCGGGCTATGGCGGTGGGGCTATATCGGCCATTGAGGCCGCTGATGCCGGGGCGGACGTTGTCATTCTGGAGAAGAATCCCGCCGATCGCCATATCTGCAACACGAACGTATCCGGTGGCATCTTCATTTGTCCTACGGACGTAGCAAAGGCTTTCCGATACATCAAGGCCTGCGTCGGCGATACCGTCGATGACACTCTGTGCCGAGTCTGGGCGAAGCAGACCTCGACCAACACGGAGTACCTGAAGAGGCTCGCGGAGAGTGTCGGGGAGCCCTCGGAGATGATAAAACACGAAGGCACAGAGTTTCCCGATTTGCCCGGCGCCGACGGCATCAGTAATTGGATTTTGAAGTCGGGTCTGGGCGCCAAGATGTTTGAGATCCTGGACAAGTGCGTGAGGGATCGCAAGAACATCCAAGTTGCCTACTCAAGCCCCGGCAAGAGAGGACAGTGAAATGACGCTATCACTCAAGTCAGCCGCGTTTGCCAATGACGGTCCAATTCCACAGCGATACACCTGTGATGGCGCAGGCGTTTCGCCGCCTCTGGAATGGCAAGGAGTCCCCACCGATGCCAAGAGCCTGGCTTTGATCGTCGAGGACCCCGATGCGCCAGATCCCGCGGAGCCTAAGACCACCTGGGTTCATTGGATCCTCTACAACATTCCCTCCACCATTTCTGGATTACCCGAGGACTTGGTGCACCATCACATGCCGTCCGGAATACTGGAAGGTCTCAATGATTGGAATAAGACGGGATATGGCGGCCCTTGCCCGCCGATAGGAAACCACCGCTATCTTCATAGACTCTATGCGTTGAACGAGATGCTGCCCGACTTGCGACGACCTCGCAAGTCGGTGCTGGCGCAGGCGATGCAGGGAAAAGTGGTAGCCGAGGCCGTGCTCGTGGGTCGCTATGCCCGCCGAGTCCATGGTAATCGCAAATAACTCGAGTGACATGGACCGCGAGGCGTTCAATCACGCATGGCAAGAACTCGGAGCCCGGCCACTCATGAACGATGACGGCGTCGCGCAGTGAGCGCCCCCAGAATGAACGCCACTGCCGCCGCGCCGCCAATCATTTGCCACGGATTCTCGCGTGCATACCGATTGATATCACGCATCCTGCGACGCACCTGATGCTGCACCTGGTGATCGAGTTTCATGAATCGCTCCTGAACATCCCCGAGGCTGGCCCGCAGATGATCCAAGGACTCGCCGGCACATTGCTCGCCCTCGCTCGCGAGGCGTCGAAGCAATTGTTCCAGATCTTCAATCCTTGTACCGAGATCCCTCAAAGTCCGTTGCATCGCACTCTCCACATACGCCGCAGCAATTCAATGATGGTCATAGTTCGGCAGAAGCGCCATCGGTACTTTCCGGAATGAAGCTACCAATGCCCGCAAGAGATCGAAAAGAAATCGGCGTTGCTCTATTGGCTGTCATTTGCTTAGTCATGCAGATAATGATCTGGTGCCTTTGCAACGCGGCACGGCTAGGCGAGTCCGCGGCAGAGGCGCGCGCACCGACAAACATTGTGCCAATCAGCCCGCAAAACACGATTGAGTGATGCATAAAGTGCCCCAATAATCCGCACGGCACGCCATGACGATGCGGCCTCTATCGAGCGCACGCCGCACACTTGCTCGCAGCAGGCTTCGAGGTGGCCGTTCCGCGGTTAGAGACCGGCCACTGCCGGAATGATCTCGCGACCGAAGACTTCCATCGGCCGGATGTCATGCACGTTCGGCATGTTGAATATCGCATGCTGCACGCCGATTTCCGCGAGCGCTTTGCAGTGCGCGATCACGTCGTTAGCGCTCATCTTACCAGGCTGCAGATCCACGGTACCCAGGGTGGTTTTCTCGATGGTGCTGTAATCGCGGCCGAGCGCGTCGCAATGCTGCTGCAGGATCGCCAATTTATGGCGCACAACCTCCGGCGGCCCAAAAATATTGCAGGCATCCGCATACTGCGCGACCATGCGCAGCGTTTTCTTCTCGCCGCCACCGCCGATCATAATGGGTGGATGGGGACGCGACAGCGGCAACGGGCTGCACAAAGTTTCGGCGAGCTGATTGTGCTTGCCCTGATAGGGGCCGCTATTACCCGACCACATCTGCTTCGCAATCTGCAGCGCTTCTTCGAGTAGTTCGAAGCGCACACTGAGGAGCGGAAAAGGCACGCCCAAGCCCTTCGCTTCCTGCTCGTTCCAGGCGGCACCGATGCCAAAATAGGTCCGACCGTTCGAGAGCACATCCAACGTCGTCGCTGTCTTGACGAGGAGGCCGGGGTAGCGGTAGATGACGCCCGTCACGAGCGTGCCGAGCTTCACTCGTTTAGTTAGAGCAGCCAAGTAGCCGAGAGCGGTGTAGCCCTCCAGCATGTCATTCTCATGCGGACCTATGCCGCGAATCTGGAAGAAATGGTCCATCAGCCACACGCTGTAAAAGCCCGCCTCCTCGGCCATACGGCCAATTTGCCCGAGCTTCGCGCCCATCACTGTCGGTCCGCCCGGCCAGGTAAAGCTGGGAATCTGCAGGCCGATTTTCACCAGAATTCTCCTTGATGGCCCCCGTGTATTACGAAGCCAATTGATCGGGAGTTGCCTGCCTTCAAAGTCGATCAAGTTTCCGGGCAGCGTCCGGCAGGGACTGGCGACTCTCGAAGAAATCACTCCATGGGTCGGCACGACTGGACCATGCAGTAAAATTGCCAAGATTGAATTCGGAAGGATCAAGCGCGGGGGTAACCTCCGACCATTGCAGGGGCGCCGAAATGGGCGCCTTCTCGCGACGCCGGACGGAATAAGGCGCCACGACGGTCTGTCCGTAACCGTTACGAAAGGGGTCCAAGTAAACGCGGCCGCGGCGCGCCGCAATAGAATGCTCCACCGTCAACTCATTGGGATGCGCGGAGGCCACGCGCGCGACCAAGGATTTTGCGAAGTCAAGCACTTGATCGGCATCCGGTCCAGTCCGGATCGGTAGGAGTACGTGGAGGCCACGCTTGCCGGATGTTTTCGGATATGACCGCAGGCCCATGATGTCGATGGCGGCTTTGATGTGCAGCGCCGCCCCGGCGGCGTCTGCAAACAGTCCCGATTCGGGATCGATGTCGATGCAAATCCAATCGGGTTGGCGGGGCAAGCGCGCTCGACTCGCCATCACATGCACCGCTATGCATCCCAGGTTTACGAGTGCGAGTTGCGTCAACAGGGAGCCGCCGACCACGTAATCGGTGAATTGCCCGGCTTGGCCGGCATGCTCGAGCCGCTGGGTCGGCGTCCCGATCGGCATGTTCCGGGGTGCCTGCTTTTGAAAGAAGCATTTACCCAGCATCCCGTCAGGACAGCGCTCCAGGGCAAGTATGCGATCTTGCACGAATGGCGAGAGTTTAGGGAAGATCGCTTCGTAATACCCGGCGAGGTCCCGTTTCGTGTAGCCCTCGTCGGGCCAGAATACCTTGTTGGGGTTCGACAGCGGTATCGACAGTTGCGAGACGGCTGAACCACCAATGGAGATCCTTCTCAAGTGGCGATCTCCGGCATGAGCACTTCTTTGGGGCTTTTATCGTCGCGCAGCCCAAGAAAGACTGGCTGGCGAAGCTTTCGGTCGGCCGTCCACTCCTGAAAGGAGATCTGGGCGATGAGGTTGGGAGCGAGGAAGACCACGCCCTTCTCCCGCGGGGGGTCGATCAGCGCCGGCTGCGACACCACGATTGGTTTAAATCGTCGGCCGAGCGCCGCGAGTGTCGCTGCATCGAAGCCGGTTCCGACTTTGCCCACATAAAGCAATTGACTCTTCTCGTACGCGCCCAGTAGAAGCGCCCCAAAATGTTGCCGCGCGCCGACGGGCTTGGTATACCCGCAGATCACAAACTCATCCTCCTGGTGGACTTTCACTTTCAGCCATTTGTTCGAGCGCGCCTCGACATATACCGAGGACTCGTCTTTCGCGACCAATCCCTCATACCCTCGACGTTGCGCCGTGCGGAAGGCCTCCAAGCCATCGGTTGCAAGCCGATGGGAAGGCACGAGCAGGGCGTGTGAGCCAATCGCACCTTCCATCGCAGCCCGCCGTGCCGACAGTGGCGAATCGCGAAGGTCAATGCCGTCGCGAAAGAGACAATCGAAGATGGCATAGACCGGTTCACCTTTGCCCCGCTGTAGGAGTTCAAATCGAGACACGCCCTTGGTGTCGAAGATCACGACTTCCCCATCGAGGAGTAAAGTCCTGGAAGGCAGGCTCGCGAGCGCGGCCGCGATCCGCGGAAAGCGCTCGGTGCGATCCTTGCCATTTCTCGATAGCAGCTGGACCTGATTTCCTTCCTTATAGGCGAGGATTCTGTCACCGTCGTACTTCTCCTCGAACACCCACCCTGCCCTGTCGAACGGTTCCGGAACGAGAGACGCAAGCATGGGGCGTACCCGAAATGGCACCTGATCCGGTGCATGAGGCCTCTTTGGCGCGCTCGCGTCATGGCCATATTGAAAGCCCTTCATATCACTCCCCGGACCAGCCGCATTGCAGAGGGCGGGACGCAATTGTTGGCCACTGCACGGCCCGAACCAATAGGTACTTTCGCGGATCGTATGCTGCCTCGATCGGGGTCAGCATCCATGGGCGCTATATCAGCGCGGAATCTACAAGGGGAATTCCCATGAATCTCGTTCGTTGGACGCCGTTCGGCGACATTGACGATGTCTTCAACCCATTGCTGCCGAACGCATTTTCGAATTGGCAGCGTCTCGCCCTTGGCAACGGCAAGAAGATTGATTGGGCACCCTCGGCCGATATCAGTGAGACCGACAAAGAGTATGTCATTCGGGCCGAGTTGCCGGCTGTGAAGAAAGAGGACATTCACGTGAGTGTGGATGCCGATATGATCACGATCAAGGGAGAACGCAAGCAGCACAAAGAGGACAAGGGTGAAAAGTTCCACCGCGTGGAAAGCTTCTTCGGCAGCTTCGAGCGCCGCTTCTCATTGCCGGAGAGCGTGAACGCGGACGCAGTTCATTGTGAAAGCAAGGACGGCATTCTGACGGTTCATATCCCGAAGACTGCAGAGTCGCCCAAGCACAAGGCGAAACAGATCACCGTACAGTGACGCCGAGGCGCTGCAGCCGCGTCTCTTTGATCCGAGCGGGCGCAAGGGTTGTTTCGGGTGACACAACCCTTGCGCATGCGAGTGCGCGGCATGGGCGAATTCCTGCGGCGGCCGCGGATTCACTCTCGCTACGGCTTTCCCGTATGGCATAGCACCGCGGTCGCCGATCAGAATCAAGTCATCGCTCCTCATCCTGAGCGGAGGTTCGGTGTCTCATCATCGCGAGGTCACGGTCCCGGTGTCGTTCCCGCATGGACTGCTCAGGTTATCGGCCGGGCGCGGCCAAATACGTAAGGCATGATTCGTGAAAGGACTGGGGAAGCCGCCGCTAGGCTCGCGCGACGCCGTGTCGGCGCCGCAATTGCACCTGGTTCATCACGACCTCGAGGCGGAATTGCAGGTGACTGGCGACTGGATCGCCTGTGAGACTGGAGTCCGAAGCGCCGTAGAAGTACGCCGCCTGGTGAGCGACGTTGCCGCGGCGAGATTGCGCATTGATGCCGCGCGGCTCGGAAAATGGGATAGCGCGCTGATTGTCTTCTTGAAGATGCTCCGCGATGAGGCAAGGTCGGTGCAGCCACTGGGGATACGGGTCGATGAGTCCGATTTGCCGCGCACGGCGAGACGATTGCTCGACTTGGCCACCGCCGTTGGCCAGAGCCAGGTCGCCGCGCTCGAGATGCCTCGAATCTCGGTCGTGGCGCGTGTCGGCGCCGCCTCGCTTCGCGTCGGAACCGAGTTGTCACGGATCACGATTCTCATCGGCCAAACCGCGCTGAGCAGCCTCGCCGCACTGGCGCGCCGCGCCAGTACCAGATCCGTCGATTTATTGCAGCAGGCGCGCGAGGCGGGTGCCTCAGCATTGGTGATTGTCGCCATCGTCAATTCTCTGGTCGGGGCGGTCATGGCGTTTGTCGGCGCCGTGGAGCTGCGCCGCTTCGGCGCGGGGATCTATGTGGCGGATCTCGTTGGGATCGGTCTGGTGCGAGAGATGGCGCCCATCATGACGGCGATAGTAATGGCGGGCCGCACGGGGGGCGCGTACGCGGCTCATTTGGCGGCGATGGAGGGGAACGAGGAGACCGACGCGTTGAAGGCATTTGGAATACCGATCATCGACTTTCTGGTGTTGCCGCGCGTCGCGGCGCTCGTCACCATGCTTCCCCTGCTTTACCTCTACGCCTGCGCATTTGGGCTATTGGGGGGATATTTGGTGAGCCTCGCGACACTGGATATCACGGGAACTGCGTTTCTGCAGGAGCTTCGCGGAGCGGTTGGCGCCAAGCAGTTTGCCATCGGCTTGAGCAAGAGCATCAGTTTCGGCGCGCTCATTGCGCTGGCCGGGTGTTACATCGGAATGCGCGCGGGGCGCAGCGCAGCCGCCGTCGGGCATGCCGCTACCAGCGCAGTTGTCGCGGGTATTGTCGGCGTTATCGCGCTCGACGCGCTTTTTGCGGTCTGCACCAATGCCTTGGGAATTTGAAGATCATGGCTGAGCCCGACAGCGATACACGCCTGCAAATACGCAATCTCACGGTGGGATTTGGATTGAATATCGTCCAACGCGATCTGAACTTCTCCGTTCACCGCGGTTCGATTTTTGCGGTCATGGGCGGCAGCGGCTGCGGAAAGAGCACGGTACTCAAGGCGCTGGTCGGTCTGGTGCGCCCTTTCTCGGGGTCTCTGACAGTCGACGGCGAAGATTACTGGGCGGTCGACGAAGCGCGTCGAGCCACTATCGGCCGCCGCTTCGGTGTGTTGTTCCAGAACGGTGCCCTATGGAGTTCGATGACGGTCTCGGAAAACGTCGCGCTTCCGTTGCAAATGCTCACGCGCCTCGATGCCGAAGCGATCGCGGCGTTGGTAGACCTCAAACTCTCATTCGTCGGACTTACCGGCGCGGCCCAAAAGCGACCGGCGGAATTATCTGGAGGGATGCGCAAGCGTGCCGCGCTGGCGCGCGCGCTTGCGCTCGATCCCGAGTTCCTGTTCTTCGATGAGCCCTCATCGGGGCTCGATCCCATGATTTCCGGTCGCCTCGATGATCTCATCCTGGAATTGAGCACGGGCCTTGGCGCCACCGTCGTGATCGTCAGCCACGAGCTCAGCACTCTATTTGCCATCTGCGATGATGGTGTCTTTCTCGACGGAGAGTCACGCACGGCCATCGCCAGCGGCTCGCCCCGCGACTTGCGGGATCATTGCGATCATCCGACGGTTCGCGCCTTCATGGCGGGTGGCGCCCGCGAGTTCAGCCGTAGTCCCGAGTGCCACCGTGAGTAGCAGACCGGCTGTGGTTGGCGGCTTCATCCTCGGCGCTCTGGCGGTAGGTGTGTGCGCCATTTTGTTTTTCGGAGGAACCAATATCTTCGGGCGCAGCAGTCGCGTGGTCGTGTTCTTCGATGAGGCCGTGGCGGGTCTTGAAGTGGGCGCACCGGTCACGTTTCACGGCGCTGTCATTGGATCGGTGGAGAGTATTGCGGTGCGCTACTCGCCGGACACCATGACGATCCGAATCCCCGTGGTGCTGAAGATCGACCCCAGTCGGGTGACTTGGGCGGGTAAGCGACTGAGCACGCGCTTCGATTACGAGCATTTGGTTCAGGGGGGTTTACGGGCTCGGCTGGCGCTGCAAAGCCTCATCAGCGGTGAGCTCCGCGTTGATTTGGAGTTCCTACCTAATACGCCTTTGCAACGAGTCGGCGAGCCCGTTGAACTACCAGAGATCCCCGCGGCGCCCTCGGAATTCAACCAGTTGCGCAATCAGCTCGCAGAACTGCAGCTGAGGCAGTTTGTCGAGTCCGCACAGGACGCATTGAGCGCCATAACCCGGCTTTCGGATCATCTGAACGCCCGGATCGACCCGCTGGCCGACCGTGCGGAACGGGCCGCGGACGCGGCGAACCACGCGGTGCGCACGGCCGACAGGTCCGTCTTCCGTGTTACGGCCGATGCCACGACGGCGTTGCGCCATCTCGACTCCCTGCTGGTCGATGCAAAGGGCGAACTCGATACCCGCGGCGGGGAGCTGAGCCGAACGCTCGTGGCAACTGAGAGCACCGCCCGCAAGGCCGAAATCCTGCTCGATTCGCTCAATGGCCTGACGGAGCCGCGATCGCGCTTCCGCGATGACCTCGAGTCCACGGCGCGAGATCTCGCCGCTGCATCGAGTTCGTTACGGGGATTTGCCGAGACCATCGAACGCAATCCCGGCGCCTTGCTGGCACCCGCCAACCAATGAGACCTTCCAAGGGAGATTCTCGAGCACAGAGCAGGGCGGCTGCACTATGGTCCGTTTGCCGAATGAGCATTTGCCTTTCGGCCGTCGCATGCGGCATGGCTATACGGCCTCGTACCGAGTACGCACTGGGTCCACCGGCGGCGGCGAGGACCGTGGTGGTCTCCAAAATGGGACTACCTATCATTGAGTTGAGACCCGTACGGCTTCCCGTTTACCTCGACACCACCGATCTCATCGCGCGCAAAGGCAGCGAGATCGTGGTCAGTCGAACCGGCCGCTGGAGCGAGCGACTTTCCGTCGGAGTGACCCGCTCGCTTGCGGCTTCCCTGACCGCGCTGCTCCCTTGCCTGGATGTAGCAGCGACGACGCCGATCGGGCAACCGGTCCGGGAGATCTTGGTCGATATAGATGCCTTCGAGACGGGAGCGGATCGGCAGGTGGTCCTCACGGCGCGCTGGACTCTCACCAACAAGGACGGCCACGACGTCTTGCAGACGGAGCGAGTATCCATTATTGAACCCGCGGCGAACACAGGCGACCGAGCAGTCGTCGCCGCGATGTCCCGTGCAGTAGAAGACCTTGCGTCCCACATTTCTGTGGCAATCGCAACGAGTCTGCCGACTGGATCGTAGAGCTGGATGAAGGTCCGCGTGGCAGTCTAACCACCGACACGTTTGGGATGAATTGGCAGGACTACATCTCCATTACCCCCGGCGTCCGGAGCGATAAACCCTGTGTCAAGGGAACGCGCATCACGGTTTCCGATGTACTCGAGTATCTGGCCGGCGGCATGGATGAGCAGGCGATACTGGCTGATTTCCCGGAGTTGCGTCGGGAGCACATCCAGGCCGTGCTTGGTTTTGCCGCGGAACGTGAACGGCGCTTAAGTGCACTGCCTGCGGTGTCTTGAAGCTATTGTTCGATGAGAACTTGAGCTCGCGCCTGGTTGGCGCATTGGCTGACGAGTTCCCCAACAGCTCTCACGTCAACTTGGTGGGTCTTGCCGGCGCGACCGATTTGGAGATCTGGGCCTACGCGTGATCTCCAAGGACGATGATTTTCGGAGCCTGTCGTTGGTGAACGGCGCACCGCCAAAAGTCAGCTGCGCATCGGAAATGCATCGACCGCCGCAATCGAGTCTTTCATCCGCTCGGCGCTCGTCAAGATCCGGACATTCGAGATTTCAGCCGAGGAATCCCTGCTCGCTCTCTCGTAGAGCGTCGCCCTGAAATAAGTGATTTGGGATTGGGACCATGGATGGGACCACGGAGGTCCCGCCAGCGTAAGTATTGGTCGGGGCGACAAGATTCGAACTTGCGACCCCTTGCACCCCATGCAAGTGCGCTACCAGGCTGCGCCACGCCCCGACCGGACACCCATCATAGCCGAAATGACCGGATGGGTCTCGCGCGACGGGATCAGCGGCGCAAAATCTTGATCAGCTCCTCGAGCTCGAGCCGCATCTGATGGATCAGCTGCTGGCTCTGATTGAGATCCACCTGCGCATCGTCGCCGGTGAGGCGGTTGCGCGCACCGCCGATGGTGAAGCCCTGTTCGTAGAGCAGGCTTCGGATCTGCCGGATGATGAGCACGTCCTGGCGCTGATAGTAGCGCCGGTTGCCGCGGCGCTTGACGGGCTTTAACTGCGGGAACTCCTGCTCCCAGTAGCGCAGCACGTGCGGCTTCACGCCGCACAGATCGCT
>Ga0181528_10001603_pt1 | contig 14007 bp, 15 predicted proteins | sample PEATcosm2014_Bin_47_FD_119742 | JGI IMG/M metagenome (GOLD analysis project Ga0181528, IMG submission 119742) | Peatland microbial communities from MTU Mesocosm Facility, Houghton, MI, USA - PEATcosm2014_Bin10_10_metaG | ecosystem: Environmental > Terrestrial > Soil > Wetlands > Peat | place...
AAAACGCGGTTTCATACCGTGAAACTCAGGAGGAGTCCAGACCCGTGCCGCATCGCGCCGGCAACCCGCCCGGTCAGCGTCCATGTTGATGCGGGCGCCGACCGTGCCACCTGTCATTCAGGCCATCGACGTCGATCATTTGTACCAGGGGCAGACTGGCTGGAACCACGCGCTCGACCATTTCAACCTGACGATCCAGCGTAACGAACTGCTGTGTATCCTCGGCCCCAGCGGCTGCGGCAAAAGTACCTTCTTAAGAATCGTCGCCGGCCTCACGCATCCCACCAGCGGCGAAGTGCTGCTCAACGGCAATCCGATTAAAGGCCCAGGGTTGGACCGAGGCGTGGTGTTTCAGGACCCGGCGCTGTTCGCGTGGCTGACGGTCGTGCGCAACGTCGAATTCGGCTTGTTGATGAGCGGCTGGAAAAAGCCCGCCGCCCGGGAACGCGCCATGCATGTGCTCGGCACCGTGGGCCTTGCCGGCAACGCCGATTTGTATCCGTATCAACTCTCTGGCGGAATGAAACACCGTGTCGCCGTCGCCCGAGCCTGGGCTCTCACCGACGCCGCTTTGCTGCTGATGGATGAACCGTTCTCCGCCATCGACGCGATCAATCGCATGACGTTGCAGGATTACCTCGTTAACACCTGGGTCGAGGAACGCCGCACCGTTATTTATGTCACCCATGACATCGAGGAAGCGGTCTATCTCGCCGACCGCATCGTGATCCTGAAGCCGTCGCCCGGCCGTCTCGCCGCCGATCTGAATGTGACACTGCCGCGTCCGCGCGACCGTCATTCCGCCGAGTTCCTCGCGATCAAATCACAGGTTTTGAAGGAGATGCGCGACCATGGCATCGTTTCCGACTGAGTCTGCCTCCGCTCGGCTGAAGAAGTTGATCCATCGCAAGGATCGAGTGCTGTCCGTGCTGCACCCGCCGTCGGCCACACTGGCGCGGATCATGGAAAAACATGGCTGCGAGGCCTTATTCGTCGGCACCGGTGGCGTGGTCGGCGCTTACACCGGTCTCTCTGACGTCGGCACGCTGACGATGACCGAATGCGTGCAAATCGCCGGCTGGATCGCCAATGCGGTGTCGACTCCGGTGATCATGGACGGCGACACCGGCCACGGCGGCGTCATGGCGGTGCGCCGCATGGTGCGCGAGTGCATCCGCGCGGGCATCGCCGGCGTGCGTATCGACGACCAGCCGATCGAGGGCAAGCGCCGCACCCAAAGCGCCGGCGTTGAAGTCGTGCCGCTGGACCAGGCGATCGCCCGCTATCGCGCCGCGGTTGACATGAAGAACGAACTCGATCCGAATTTCGTGGTGATGGCGCAATGTTACGCGCGAGACGCGGCGAACGGCGGTTTGGAAGATGCATTGAAGCGACTGGCCGCTTACGAGACCGAAGCCGGCGTCGATTGGGTTCAGTTGGAATCACCGCATTCGCCAGACGAGATCGCCATGGCGCGCAAAGTCGTTTCCGGCCCGTTGTCGTTCATGAAAGGCAAGCTGCCGCGTTATCTGACGTTGGACGAGCATCTGGCGCTTGGCGTCAACATCGCGTGGCTTCCTGGCTTTACCCATCACGTCGGTTGGGCCGCGTTGTCCGATTTCATGGCGGATTTCTCCCAGCGAGGCGTCGCGGCCTGGGAAGACTTCGTCGAAAGCCGCAAGGATCGCCCTTATACGATCCCGGAAATGCCACCCGATGGCGAAGGGCTGGAAAAGCAACGCGTGCTCGAGGAGCGGTATCTCTCGCGGTCCGTGTCGGCGAAGTATGAAAAAAGCCCCGGTGGCGAATTAACCTGAGAGGAGAGCAGAATGGCACGCGGTGGATATAAATTCTTCGATACGGATGCGCATGTCGGTCCCTATGTCGATGTTCTGGAGCCGTATTTAACGGCGGACGATAAAGGCCGGCTGGCGGCGTGGGAGCAATATCGTACGACCAGCAAGAACGGGCACGTGTCCTATAACAAGGGGCAGCGGAAATATCAGCGCCAACTATATACCGAAACCGTGGATACGCAGCCCGGCGGGTACATGGCGGGCTTCACCGGCGTGAACCGCGCGCGGCCGATCAATCCGGATGTCGATCGTTCCTCCGCCGCGCGCATCGCCGACATGGATTATGAAGGCGCCGACGTGAACTTTATGCTGCCGTCGGGCTGGTTCGGCACCTTCACGGCCGGCGACGACGTCCCGCTGGAAATGGGCATGTATCAGGCGTTTCATCGCTGGATGAACGATTACTGTTCCCCTTATCCTGACCGTCTCGGTGGTGTGCTGCTGGTCAGCGCGCGCGACGTCGAAGGCAGCGTCAAGGAAATGCGCCGGGCGGGCAGACAAAAATGGGCGTGGGGTGTGCTGGTTTACGCGCCGTATGGGACTCCGATCGACCTCCCGTCGCTCGATCCGATCTGGGCTGAGGCGCAGGAACTTGATTTGTCCGCCGTGCTGCACACGTTCACCGTGATGCCGCCGTACGCGCCCGGCGGCCTCGACACCTGGGACAATCTGTGGCTGCAACGATCCGCCGCGCATCCGTGGTGCGGCATGCGCAACATGGCCGCGCTGATCGGCAGCGGCTTGCTGGATCGGTTCCCTCGGCTGCGTCTGGGCTGCCTGGAAGCCGGCCACGGCTGGTTGCCGTTCTGGATGGCGCGCCTGGACGAGCACATGCACACGATCCGCGCCGCGTTGCCCGCCGATCTGAAGCAAACGCCCAGTGAATACGTGATGAGCGGGCGGTATTATCAAAGCATCGAGGTGTCCGAGGGCGAGAAAGTCACCAACATGGTCGCCGATATCGTTGGCGAAGATGTGTTGATGTACGCTTCGGATTATCCGCACGGCGAGAGCGCCTTCCCGGAATCGACCAACATCGTTCTGGGTTGGAAGAACACGCCATCGGAACGGAAGCAAAAGATGTTCTGGGATAATCCGGTGCGCTTTTACGCGCGCAGCGGGTTGTAGCCGATGCGCCGGCGGGCTCTTCTCGCCGCTCCGGCCGTACTGGGCTTCGCGCGGCGGGCCAACGCGGCTGACCGGATCAAGGTCGGTATGCTGAAGCCGAACATCGTCACCGCGATTTATTGGATCGCGGTGAAGACGAAGTCGTTCCAGAACCAAGGCCTGGAGGTCGTTGAAAACCCGTTTCCGTCAGGTCAAACCGCCGCCGGCATCGAGCAATTGATGCGCGGCGGCATCGACTTTTACCTGGGCGCGAGTGGGGAGGTCGCTCACGCCGACTCGCGTTATGTCGAAGCCGGCAAACCGCCACCGATCGCCTTGATCGAGGGAGGCGTCGCCGGCGGTTCGTTCCTCGTCCTGCGCAACGACTTAAAAGGCAAGACTTTGGACGAGCTGCGCGTGCAAAACCTGCGGATCGGCATTTCAAACCCTTCGTCGTATCACCTGATTCTGCTGCGCGCTTTCCTACGGGAACGCGGCCAGACGACGGACGATTTCGCGTGGCGGTTCCTGACCGTCGGCGGTCCGGAAATGCTGCCCGCGATGGTCAGCCACCAACTCGACGGCTTCATGCACGACGCGCTGACCACCACCCTCGCGCTGCGTTCGAACGCCGGCTTCGTGTTCATGAGCAGCGATCGCGGCGACATGGGCGCGCGCGCGAAGCTGCTGCCTGGCACCGGCGTCTGTGCCAACCTGGATTTCGTCCGTAAAAATCCCGACGTCACGAAGCGGTTCACCCAGGCGCTGCGTGACGCCAGCGCCGCTTATTCCGCCGCGCCCAAAGCCGAGATGGTGGCGATCATGTCCGAATGGTCGCGCCAGGATCCCGCCGTGATCGACGACATGTATCAACGGTTCGACCCGCGCGTCGGCCTGACCGAGGCCGCGGCCAAAACCTGGTGGGACATTCTGGGAAGCGCGATGCTGGCGCGCGGTGAAATATCTCCTAAACTCACCCTCAACGACGTGTTCGATCTGGATTTCGTGCGGCGAGAGTGATGAACTCCATTCAGAAAATCGACAGCGCGATCACGGCTCAATCCGACCGGTCACCCGAGGATTTCGCCCGAAGCCTCAAAGTGGCGCATCGCCGTCTGCAATGGCGCCGGTTCTGGCGCGGCGCGTGCGGCGTGCTGGCGATCCTGGCCCTGTGGCAATTGATGTCGCGACTGCTGGACCTTGAACTGCTGTTGCCGCCGCCGTTGACCGTGCTGCGCAACGTCATCCTGACATTGGCGATTTCCGATCCGCATTGGCTGTATGGCCCAAACATCTACGTCCATTTGGAGCATAGTTTCCTGCGCGCCATGGCCGGCTTCGGGTCCGCCGCGGTCATCGCCATCCCGATGGGCCTTATCCTCGGCCGCGTCGTTACGCTGCGTGAATTCATTCTGCCGAGTATCAAAGGCGTCTACCCCATCCCCGGCATCGCCTGGATTCCCCTCGCCATTCTCTGGTTCGGACTGGGCGATGCCGCCGTGATCTTCGTCGTTTTCGCGACCACGTTCTTTCCGATGTTCTTCAGCACGGAAGCGGGCGCCCGCCAGATCAGTCCGGTGATCATCGACGCCGGACGCTGCTTCGGCGCGCGCGGCGTGACGCTGTTCTTCCGCGTGATCCTACCCGCCACCGTTCCCTACATCATCACCGGCCTGCGCATCAGTCTGGGCGGCGCCTGGCGCATGATCGTGGCCGGCGAGATGCTCGCCTCGCAGGACGGTATCGGTTACTTCCTTATGGAATCACGGTTCCAGTTCAAGGCCGTGGATTTGATGACGGCGATGATCCTGATAGCCATCGTCGGCTATGCCACCGAAAAAATTCTCATCGATACGATTGAGAAACGTACACTGGAAAAGTGGGAAGTCCAGCCGTCGTGATCCGCTGAACACGACGGCCGGAAGACCATTACTCGGCCGCCATCGCGACTTTCTCAGCCGGCACCTGTGCCTTGCGTGCCGCGAGCTTCGCCTGAGCCGCCGCGCGCCGCTCATCGAACTTCGCCAACCGGCGTTGCGGGTTCGGATGGATCACGTTATCCGCCTGGCCAGGCTCCTTCTGCGCGCCAGCCCAACCGTGCGCGGCGATGTCGAAGATGATGCCCGACAGATCGAGGTGCTTCACTTCATAACCATCGGGATTGTTCGGATCGCCCATGATCCACTCGGCGCCCGTGCCACGCACGATCTTACCTTGTTCCACAACATCATCGACCCAGAAACCGATGTGATGGATGCCGACGTAATCCTTGCCGGTGCCCTGCGAAGCCTCGTCGGTCTTGAACTTCAGGATCGCCAGGTTGACGACGCCATCGGTCAGGAACACGCCCTCGGCGAGCGGACCGTCGAGTTCGGTCACTTCCTGCAATCCCAGAGCGTCCTTATAGAATTCCGCGGTCTCCCACGGGTCCTCGACGCTCAGCGCGACGTGACGGATACGGCCTTTGGTTTGCGACATTTCGGACAGCCTCCTGATTTCTCCGGCGCGCATGGTAGCCGAAAACCGGTCCGCCGCCTATATCGGGCAACATGTCCGACACCCCCGCCTTCCTGGACGGCGGCCGCCCTCCGGTACCCGATCTCGTGGTGCCGCGCGGCGTGACCCCGTTCTTTCTGCCACGCCGGCCCGTCCGGGGCCGTCTGGTGCGCCTCGGCCCGCTGGCCGACGCGTTACTCAGCCGGCACGACAATCATCCCGTGGTGGTCACGCTGACGGGCCAGGCGCTGGCGCTCGCCGCCGCGTTGTCGACGGCGTTGAAGTTCCAGGGCTCGTTCAGCCTCCAGGCCAAGGGCGACGGCCCGGTTCGCTTGTTGTTGGCCGACTGCACCGACGCTGGCGAACTGCGCGGCTACGCGCAAATGGACAGCTCCAGGCTGGAGGCGCTTCTCGCCGCCGATCCCGCGCCCGCCGCCGACGCGCTTCTCGGCAAGGGCTTCCTGGCGTTCACCGTCGATCCCGGCACCGAGGGCGAGCGCCATCAGGGCATTGTCGCGATCGCCGGCGCATCGCTGGCGGAAATGGCGTTGCACTACTTCAGCACCAGCGAGCAACTGCGCTGCATGGTCCATTTAGCCTGTCAGCACACGTCCGACGGCTGGCGGGCCGCGGCCTTCGTGCTGGAGAAGATCGCCGGCGCCGGCGGCATCGATCCCGAAATGAGCGAAGAAGCGCAGGAAGAGGAATGGCGCACGGCCACGATCCTGGCGGGGACTTTGACTGACGCCGAATTGCTGGATGACAACCTGGAACCGGAACGATTGCTGCTGCGCCTGTTCCACGAAGAGGGAGTGGCGGTGGATCGCGCCCGCGCCTTGTCGTTCGGCTGCCGCTGCTCCCGCGCGCGGCTGGCGAACATTCTGGAGGGCTTCTCCGGCGACGATCTGGATCACATGGCGGTCGGCGGCGATATCGTCATGACCTGTGAGTTTTGCAACTACGACTTCCATTTCGACCGCGACGGCGTGCGCGGCAAGGAAGGCTGATCCGCGATGCCGGTCCGCTTCACTCGTCGTGCCACGCTACTGCTGCCCTGGATGTTGGCGGCCTGCGGTGACGATGAAGAAGCGCCCGCGCCGGTCGTGCGCCACGATTTTCCGCCGTTGCGTTATGGTTATCTTCCTCCGATCAACCTGAACGTGCAGCGCGTGGAAACCACCGACGGCTTCGTACCGATGGCGGGACCCGATGAACTGATCGGTGCCTCACCCGTCGAGCCGGTCGAAACCTTGTTCGCCATGGCGCGAGACCGATTGAAGCCGGTGGCGACCGGTGGGACGGCGACCTTCCGCGTCGTCAACGCCTCCATCGTCCGCCATCGCGACGAACTGAATGGCGAATTGGCGGTTCGCGTCGATGTTCGCAACGACGATAATACCAGCACCGGTTTCGCCGAAGCGCGGGTGACTGCCAGGCACACCGGTCCGGTCACGGATCAGCGCGCGGTCCTGTACGACATGATGAAATCCATGATGGAGAACATGAATGTCGAACTGGAATATCAACTCCGCAACAAGTTGAAGGCCTGGGTGGTCGATACGCCGGTGGAGACGCCCGCGCCGGCGACTCCGGCCCCACCTCCGTCAATGCCGCTGCCTCCGGTACCACCATCCGACCCGGCGTTGACCAACTGACGCGCGTGGTCGATCGCCAGCAGGCCGATTTGATCGGCGATCTGGAACAACGCGGCGGATAGCACGATAAACAGCCACCACCACAGGATTTCCCGAGCCAGCCAAAAGGCGAAGGTCGGCAGCGGGCCGCCGTGGGAGCCCAAAGGTCCGAACGTCAAATCGAACAGCAGCGCCGGGAAGGAGGCCCACATCAGTGGGATCGTCAGCACCGCTGTCCATCGCACCATCGATGGAAGGCGACGATCATGCTGCCACGCCAGCAACCCAGGCAACGCGAACAGCACGAATATCTCCCGATACGCGCTACTGGTGCCCGAGACGAAACAGCCGCAAAACAGCAACGCTCCCGTCGCCAGACAAATGGTTTCCCGCGGATCGAGCCGGCGTACCGCCATCGCGAACGCGGCGTCTCGCGCCTGACGAAGGGCCAGAAACAACGCGGGCAGCAACACCGCGGCGAACAACGCGGCCACAGCGGCCCGGCGAGGCAGCGTGTCGTCCAAATACGCGCCCGGCGCCAGAAACGCGTGCCGTGACACCCAATCGATGACGATGAAAATGCCTTCCGGAAGCTTGCGCCCACCGGGTCCATCGGTGCTGTACTCGGGACCCGGAATGTTCGGGAACATCGCGATCCATTGATCGTGCCACTGCCAGATCGCGACCGCGACTGTCCCCGCCACCAGCAACGCCAGCGTCATGGCGAGCCGCCGCCTCTCCCGCGCGATCAGGGCCAGCAGAAACACCGGGTAAAGCTTCAACAACGCCGCGCAGGTCACCGCGGCATAACCGGTCGCGCGAAACGCCAGTCGCCGATCGGCCATGGCAATCGCGAAGGCCGCCAAAATGAAAATGGCGAGATCGACATTGCCACGCTCGACCCCATATGCGGTCGCCGAGGAAGCGATGGCGGCGCACAATAACGCGATGTCCCGCCGGCGGGGAACACGCGGAAGTACTGATAACGAAACGATGAAGCACGCGTCCAGCGCCAGCGCGAAAGGGATCGTCGCCTGCTGGCCGGACGGCAAAAACCAAAGACGCAACCACAACGGCGGGTAGGCGAAAGCGCGATGATACAACTCGCACGGATTGCTGACGTAAACATCGACGCCCTGCCGCCAGCAGCCCAGTTGGCTGACAATATAAGCAGAGTCGGCGAATGGCGCGGCCAACGATTCCGGTACCCAGACGTGCATCGCGCGCAGATAGGCGCCGGGATCCGCGAGGTAGAAAGCGACTGCGCCGAGTAACAGAGTCAGGCCGAAGACGACGCTCACGGCACGGCTCTCGCACAACATCGCCGGAAGGAACGACCGGGACTCTGTAACGCTCAGGACACGATCAGATGCCATTCGCCCGCCACACCATCAGCGCCGACTTCCCTAGCTTAAAGCCGGCGAGTGGATCGACGATCCGCGATGCCCGTACCATCAGGCCGTCCCACAGCGCGATCTGGCGTTCGGTCGGCACCGATTGACGCAGCATCGCCCGGTTCGCGAGGGACGCGAAGAACCCAACGCTGTCCATCAACCGGCACATTTCAGTACGAAACCGCGCGGGTCTCAACGCGCGCAATTGCTTCAGGCTGTATCGCCGGTAATGCCCGACAGCGGTGTCGAACGGACTGAACAAGAATTGATGCGCCGGCGCGAGAACGATCAGGCAGCCACCCGGGGCCAGCAGCCTCGTCGCGCGCGCGATCTCCTGCCGGTCGTCGGCGATGTGTTCCAGCACGTCCATGTAAAGGATGGTGTCAAATCGTTCTCCAGGCGCTACAGACTCAAGCGTCCCTGTCATGACGGTGCAACGGTCCGCGTCGATCGTCGCGGCGAGACGCGCGTCGGGTTCCAGCGCGACCCATTCCGTGACCGCCGCATTGGACAAAGCGCGAATGTTGCCGCCGATGCCGGCGCCCACGTCCAGCACGCGGCCGCGCACATAAGGTACCAACGCGCTGCCGACATAGGATTTCCAGTTCCGCGCCTGGGCAAACAATTCAAGCTCGGTGCCGACGTACGTGCTGGTCATTCCGCCGCCAGGCGCGAAGACAAAGTCCGATCATCGACGTTCAACTCGGTGACGCTCTGAATGTACACCGGTGCATCAGCGACGGGGACGATCGGCCGCGCCGAGCGGCCAGCCAGCACCAGGAGACTGGTCGCGACGATCGTCAGCACGGCCTGGAATAAAATGATCACCAGATCCCCAAACACCGTTGTGGCCCAACCGGGAATGGCCAGCGATGTTCCAAGACGCACCGCCAGGACCACGCCGAGCGCCAGCAACGACGCGACCGAAACCGCGCCCGCCGCCAACAGGACCCGCACGAAAATGAAATCCGTATATACTGACATCGCGCTCAGGCCGTGGATCACGAGGCCAGCGAAGTTCATCTTCGATTGGCCCGCCAGCCTCATGCCGCGCACGGTATGCACCGGCGTCATCCGCGTCCGCGACCGGATGATGGCCGCGGGAAGGTTGTTCCAAAGTTCCGGCATATGCACCAGGCGCCGCACCGCCGCGATCGGCAGCACGGAAAAATTGCCGAATGAAATGCCCTGTCCCGTCAGCATGCGGAAGAAAAATTTGTAAGCGACATATCCTGCCTTGAACATCAGCGACTCGGACCGTTTGCCGCGACGGGCCAGAATCACGTGACCCGGCGACAGGCGGCTGGCCTCCAGCAGCGACGGAATGTCCTCCGGCAGGTCCTCACCGTCGCTGTCCATGACGATGATCCCGTCGAGGTCTTCGCGCGACGAAAGGGCGACAAGGCCAACGGCGATGGCGCGCTGATGCCCCAGGTTCAGCGCCAGATGAACGACCCGGATGGCATCGATTCCGGGCTCCGGTGGGATTGTCCGCGGGTCGAAGGGCTCTGTCGATCCATCATCGACCGCGACAATTTCAATCCATTCGGTATCGCGCGCGGCGTGTTGAGCGATACGCTTCACCAACATGGCGAAGGACGGCCAATCGTCCAGCACCGGCGTGACGATCGCCACCCGCCGCATGCCGTGATCGAGGCTGGGTCCACGGTTTCGGTACCCGCCGCCGCCGCCCGGCTGGAAGATGCTGTTCAACGCGGTAAAACTTTCAGCGGCGTTTCAATTGCCCGGCCCGGCTGCCACCGCCACCGAACTATGCCAGCAATTTATTTCGCCCAGGTTTTACCGCGTGGTTACTCGGTCTGAATGGTGGTGCCTCGGTTGTTGATCATCGCCAACAATTCCCGCCGGGTCGCCGCGTTGTCTCGAAACGCGCCGAGCATCCGGCTGGTCACCATGGTCACGCCAGGCTTGTGCACGCCGCGCGTGGTCATGCACTGATGCGCCGCCTCGATCACCACCGCGACGCCGCGCGGCCGCAACACATCCTGGATCGTATTGGCGATTTGCGCCGTCAACTTCTCCTGAATTTGCAGTCGGCGGGCATAGGCCTCCACCACGCGGGCCAGTTTGCTGATCCCAACAACGCGCCGGTGCGGCAAATATCCGACATGCACGCGCCCCAGGATCGGCGCCATGTGATGCTCGCAGGTGCTCTCCAATCGGATGTCGCGCAGCAAAACGATCTCATCATAGCCGTCCGTTTCCTCGAACGTGCGTTCAAGCAGGGAAACCGGATCGGTGGCATATCCGGAAAACCACTCCTCATAACCGCGGGTCACCCGCTTGGGCGTGTCCAGCAAACCTTCCCTATTGGGGTCGTCACCAGCCCACCGCAGTAACGTCCGAACCGCCGCTTCCGCCTCTTCCCGACTTGGCTTTTCGTCAGGCGAGCGCCGATCGGAGGCCGCGTCCCCATTGTCTCTCACCGCGGAGCATCCTTTCCAACATGCAGGCCGGACGTGATCCGGTTAATGAATCCTACCGCTTTGATGGGGACTGTCCAGACTAAAGGCCGGAATTGCGACATCGAAGTTCTCGCCCGAGCCTGGAACAACCATATGATATGCGCCGACCATGAACCCCGATGGCGTGTCCAGCGGCGTGCCCGACGTATATTCGAACGATTGCCCAGGGTTGAGCACCGGTTGTTCGCCGACGACCCCTGGGCCGTGAACATGCTGCGTCCGGCCGCGCGCATCGGTGATCTGCCACGTGCGCCGCAACAGCCGGACGGTGTCCGCGCCATGGTTTTCAATTCGCACCCGGTACGCCCAAACGAAGCGATTGTCGTCCGGACTCGATTGATCCGCGAGGAAAAATGAACGCACTGTCACCGTCACGCCCCGTGTGGTCAGGGCGTAATCTTCTTGCATCCGGTCTTTGCCGCCCGATCCGGCGCGGCCACTCCTGGGGCCGTTCTCTGACATTGAGCCTTCCCCGCTCTCGTGGTTCGACTGGATCAATGCGCAAGCGCGGCCGTTTGTCCAGGATGGCGTCGTCACGGCGACAGCGGACAGCGTGGCCGAGATGACGAATTGAACGCTTCCGATGCCGGAATGGTACGGACTTGTTTATAATAATCCCATGTCTCGGTCACCTGGTCCGGTGGTTTCACACGAAACAATCCGACATCGAGCAGCAACGTGCCATCGACCCGGAACTGCCCGTTGGCTCCGAAGAAATACGCGGGCTGCCGCCGTAATCCCACGTTCAGCGCGACGCCGTCGATGGTGTCGGAGGCCTCGACGATCCGCAGGAAATGTCCGACCGCGGCATAAGTCGCCGCGTACGGCTTGTCCGGCATGCGGCCTGTCACATCGTTGAACCGCCGGGAAAACGCGCGTGCCCGGTCGTTCTGGTTCCAATAGAATCCGCTGACGAGATAAAGCTCCCGCGCCTCCAGTGGGCCCACCGCGTGAATGTCCTTGATGCAGCCGGCGTACGCGCACACTGCTTTGGTCTTCTCAAACAAGCCAAGGCCGCGTGCCTCGCGGATTTGTGTCTCCAGCGACACGCCCATCGCGCAGAGGCCGATCGCGTCGGCGCCCGCGTTCATCGCCGTGGTCAGCGCCGGGGCGGTCGTTTCGGCGTCGACCGGGTGCCGCGCGAAGCCGACAACGCGCCCGCCGGTACTCTCGATCGCCGCCGTCGCGTCGGTCTGAAACGCGATCCCCGTCACGTCGTCGGGCGCGACGAGGAACCACGTTTTGACGCCATCGGCCGCCAACCCGATCGTCATTGCCCGCGTCAGGGCGCGCGTATCCTCAAGCCAGTGCGTGGCGGTGGGAGAGCACGACGCACCGGTCAACGCCGAACTGAAACTGCCGGTGTTCATAACGCTGCGGTTATGCGCCCGCGCGAGTTCCTGCACGCGAACCGGCGCCGCCGTGCCCGGCAAATCAACGATGGCAGCGACGTTTTCCTGCTCGATCCACTCGCGGGCGATGTCCTCGGCCTTGTCCGGCCGGCGTTCGAATTCCGCGTCCACCAGATCGATCGGATATCCGCGGCTGAACTGGCCGAAATCGTCCACGGCGAGTCGCGCCGCGACGATCTGGTCCAGACCCGATGTCACCGCGGCGGGACCGGAACGATCCCACAGCACACCGATCCGGACAGTGGGCAACGCGTTCTGCCCTCTGGCGCGCGAGGACAGCCCGGCGGCGGACAATCCGGTCAGAAAGCTCCGCCGCCGCATCATTGATCCGTCAAACGGCCAGCTTCGCCAGCGCGCGCGCCAGATCGTCCTTGATGTCCTCTGGATCTTCCAGGCCGACCGACAGCCGGATAACGCCGTCGGTAATGCCGAGTCTCGCGCGCTCGCCTTCACCGATCCGCATATGCGTGGTGGTCGCGGGATGCGTGGCCAGCGACTTGCTGTCGCCCAGATTGTTTGACACCGCGATCAGTTCGAACCCGTTCATTACCTGGAACGCGCCGTCCTTGCCGCCCGCGACCTCAAACGTCACAACGGTGCCGCCGGCGGTCATTTGCCGCATGGCCAAGGCGCGTTGCGGATGATCGGCGCGGGTCGGGTACCAGACGCGGGTCACGCCACGTTGGCCTGACAGGAATTCGGCGATGGCCTCGGCCGCGCGGCATCCGGCATCGACCCGCAACGACAAAGTCTCAAGTCCCTTCAGCAGGATCCACGCGTTGAACGCCGACATCGCCGGCCCGGTGTTGCGGATGAAGGGCTGCAAGACATCGGTGACCCACTTATTGCCCGCCAGGATGGCGCCCCCGAGCACGCGCCCCTGGCCGTCGATGTGCTTGGTACACGAGTACACCACGACATCGGCGCCCATGGTCAACGGTTGCTGCAACAATGGCGTCGCGAACACGTTGTCGACCACGACGATCGCCCCCGCCGCGTGCGCCATTTCGGCGACGGCGGTCAGATCGACGATTTCCAGCATCGGGTTCGAAGGCGTTTCCAAAAGCACCAAATTCGCCGGCTTGCTCAACGCCTCGCGCCATTGGTTAAGATCGGCGCCATCGACGAACACCGACTCGATGCCGAATTTCGGCAGCAGCGTCGAAACGATCCAGTGACAAGACCCGAACAGCGCCCGCGACGCGACAACCCGGTCGCCAGCCTTCAGATGCGCCAGCAACGCCGCGTTGACCGCCGCCATTCCGGTCGCCGTGGTGCGGCAGGCTTCCGCGCCTTCGATCAGGCATAACCGCTCCTCCAGCATCGTCAGCGTCGGATTGGCGAACCGGGAATACTGATAATGTTCGGCGGTCCCGTTGAACGTCGCTTCGGCCTGCTCGGCGTTGTCATAAACGTAACCGGAGGTCAGAAACAGCGCCTCGGCGGTTTCACCATGCGCCGTACGTTGCACCCCGCCTTGCACAAGCCGTGTCGCTGGGCGGAGTTTTGAAGGATCGAGCGTCATTCTGTCAGGGCCTTTCCTATCGCCAATGGCCCGACCAGGAAGCAGCGAACCCCATGATGACACGAGCAGTTCGCTGGCCTCTTTAGCGCGCTTGTTT
>Ga0181528_10001604_pt1 | contig 14000 bp, 11 predicted proteins | sample PEATcosm2014_Bin_47_FD_119742 | JGI IMG/M metagenome (GOLD analysis project Ga0181528, IMG submission 119742) | Peatland microbial communities from MTU Mesocosm Facility, Houghton, MI, USA - PEATcosm2014_Bin10_10_metaG | ecosystem: Environmental > Terrestrial > Soil > Wetlands > Peat | place...
CCAGAAAATCGGCTAAAGCCACCGCTGCTCGCTGCCCTTCCGTACTGCTTTGCGATAAGCCATAAATCAAGGGTGAACGAGAATTATTGAGAATTGCCGCAGACTGCTCGATTGCCGTATCGAGCGGGATTTCAACTCCTGATTGCATCGCTGGAGGAAACGGTCGTGAGTTTTGTTGTTCGAACCAGTTGCCAATCCGGGAACAAAATGGCTGATAGTCGACGATCCGCCCATCCCGAACGGTGACACGAAGATCGTCACAGACACAGGCACAGACGGTACAAGCAACGTCATCGAAGATTTGTTCAGCCACTCGATCAGTCATCCCACGAGAATTATAGTAATCGGCATTGTACGCAACGATCACATCACGCCAAGGCTGAACGGGAAACCGGTTGATGGTTGCTCGATTTGTCGTTCCGTCTAGAATCTACTGCCTCGGCCTAGGGAGACTATCGATTCAAGATCTCAAGCGTCGGTTCCAACACCGACGAGAAAAAGGAATACAGACCATGAAGGTGCTGGTAACAGGAGCCACAGGGCTTGTCGGTTCGGAGCTTGTACCGTCCCTGCAGAAAAAAGGACATGATGTTTTTCGCTTAACGCGATCCAAGCCCGACGAAGCGCACGACATTGTCTGGGATCCCGCTCGCAATCAATTACCGAAGGCCCGAATCGAAGGAACCGAGGTTGTCGTCCACTTGGCGGGTGAAAATATTGCGGGAAAGCGTTGGAATTCGAAAGTCAAAGAAGAGCTTATCCGTAGCCGGGTCGACGGAACGAAATTGTTGTGTGAGACGATCACGCAGTTACAGGTCTTACCGAAAACGTTGATCTGTGCTTCGGCCATCGGATATTATGGGAATAGAGGAAACGAGTTGCTCAACGAAACCTCAGCTCGTGGAGCCGGGTTTCTGTCAGATCTATGTTGCGATTGGGAAGCGGCCTGCGAGCCGGCTCGGGCCAAAGGCATTCGCGTGGTCAACTTGAGAATTGGGGTCATTCTCAGCACCAAAGGCGGCGGATTGGCAAAAATGTTAACGCCATTCAAAATGGGTGTTGGCGGTGTTCTCGGTTCTGGAAACCAATATTGGAGTTGGATCTGTATCGATGATGTCGTGGGAATTATCGATCATTGCATCACCCATGAAAAAATGTCGGGACCAGTGAATACGACGGCTCCCGGTCCGGTGACTAATTATGAATTCACAAAGACGCTGGGAGCGGTATTGGGGCGTCCGACACTGTTTCCAATGCCGGGCATCGCGGCACGCCTTGCTCTGGGAGAGATGGCCGACGATTTGTTGCTCTCGAGCGCACGAGTCATGCCGAATCGCTTGAGCGAATCGGGGTACCAATTCTTGTATCCGTCTCTGGAACCCGCACTCAAACATTTGTTGAACGCAAAGCCCGTCGTCTGAAAACCTGCGTGCGAACAGAGGAATCAAAAGATGGATTTCATGCCGCTTCCATTTGGTGAACTCGCACGTCGTCGGCGTGATTTTCTTTTCGACGCGGCAACCGGCATCGGTGGCATGGCGCTCATGTCTCTCTTGGCGAATGAGCGTCGGTCCACGGCGCAGGATGACTTGAAAGCACCGATCCGACCATTGATTCAACCGGAACAGCCGTTGGCTCGACGCGTGGCACACTTCCCGCCGAAAGCGTCACGCGTTGTCATGATTTTTTGTTCCGGTGCCGTCAGTCACGTCGACACCTTTGATTACAAGCCTGAATTGATCAAGCGCAACGGACAACCACTTCCCGGTGCGGACAAACTCATCACGTTTCAGGGTGAGCAAGGCAACCTGGTTGCCCCTCAATGGCCATTCAAGCCACGAGGTGAAACCGGCAAAATGATTTCGGATCTGCTGCCAAATCTGGCGGAACTGGCCGACGAACTCTGCTTTATCCATTCGATGACTGCGAAGAGCAACACACACGGCCCGGCAGAAAATCAGATGAGCACAGGTTTTACGCTGGACGGGTTTCCCAGCATCGGGGCGTGGGTCAGCTATGCGCTTGGCAGCGAGTCGGCAGATTTGCCAAGCTTTGTGGCGATCCCGGATCCGCGCGGAGTTCCTCAGGCGGCATCCAACAACTGGAACAGCGCATTCCTTCCAGCTGTCTTTCAAGGGACACCATTCAATGCCGACAAACCGATTGCCAACCTTTCGCGACCCGTAGAAATCTCTGAAACGACCGAGACTGCGACGCGAGGTTTTCTCAAACAATTGAACGAACGTCACCGGGAACGTCATCCTTTGGAATCGGATCTCACGGCTCGTATCGCGAGTTACGAACTTGCCGCGAGGTTGCAGCTGCGCGCGGCGGAGGTCTCTGATCTGTCGTGCGAAAGCCACGAAACTCAGCAGCTTTACGGGATGCTCGACACCAATCCGCTGAAAGCCGGATTTGGTCGAAACTGTTTACTTGCTCGGCGACTGCTCGAACGAGGAGTTCGTTTTGTGCAATTGTTTAATGGTGCGTACGCGATGGGCGAAGGAGTGGGAAACTGGGACGGACACAAGACGTTGAAGACCCAGTATGAAGTCCACGCACCAATTCTCGATCAACCTGCCGCCGCCTTGTTGCGCGATCTGAAGCGAACAGGGTTGCTGGAGGACACCTTGGTTGTCTGGGTCACAGAATTCGGTCGAATGCCAACATTCCAAAAGGGAGCCAGCGGTCGCGATCATAACCCGAAAGGTTTCACAGCCTGGTTGACTGGCGCCGGTGTCAAACGAGGATTTAGTTATGGAGCCACGGACGATTTTGGTCATTCAGCGATCAGTCACGTGACAACGGTCTACGATTTGCATGCAACAATTTTGCATTTACTGGGATTGGATCACGAACGTCTGTCGTTCTATCACAATGGAATCGAACGCCGACTGACCGACGTGCATGGACAAGTTGTGCGTGACATCCTGGCTTGAGTAAGGAGATCATTGATGCAAGCACAGGCCAGCGCTGAGTTCTGGGACATCCTTTTGTTCTGGATTTTTACCGGCAGTAGCTTGCTCGGGCTTCCTCCGGGCGAACGAGATTCTCAACTCGTCAAATCGGTTCCTCCGCAAACGCTCGTCTATTTCGAATGGACGGCGCGAGGAGCGGGGCAAGCCGGTGCGAAGGGAATCGACGGGTTTGCGGCCGACGCCGAAGTGCGACAGTTCTTCAGTCAGCTGGAAGCCGCACTAAAAAATGAAAAACCTGACAGCAATCGATCGCGTCGACAGGTCATGCACCTGTTGAATCGACTATCGACGCATCCGGGGTGCTTGTTTCTTGGTTTTGAGCCGCAGCCGGCAAGCAATCCAGGTGTGGCGAGTCTTATCGCAAAGCTGGGTGGACTGCACGGTGGCATAATTCTCAGCACGGGGAACGAAACCGGTCAATTGTGGCGGCAAATCAATCAGGTTTTGACCGACGTTCCGGGGTTCGCGTTCGACGCATCGAAATTGACTCAGCAGATACCAATTCCGATTCCCGGTTATCACCTTGAATTGCATCGCGAAGGTTCACGAATCATTGTGGCATTGGGCGCGGGGACCCTGGATCGCGTGAGAAACGGCTTATTGGGCCTGATTCCAGGGCTCGATACCAATCCTAGATTTATCGGATCGTTGAATCGAGTCGCAGTCCCTAACATTTCAACAATCGGCTGGATCGACGGACAGGGAATCATCAATAGCACGACGACTGCCCTGGGGCCACTTGGAGTATTGATTAGGCCTGTCTTAACGATGCTTAGAGTGGATGCTTTGGATCACGTCGTTCAGTCGTCAGGCGTGGAGGATGGAACGATGGTTCAGCGCATTTTCGTTTTCACCGGTGGTCGGACAGACGGCATCTTGGTTTTACTGGCAGGTCAGCCAATTCAACCTCAGAATCTCGGTGACATTCCCGCGGATGCCGATCTCGCGTTTTCGACCAGCATCAATCTGACCGCCATCTACCAGGAGGCCAGAACCCTCCTCGCCACGGCTCGACCGTTGTCAGTGCGAGTCTTCGACGAAGCCGTTAAACAATTCGAGTCGGACATTGGACTGAAAATCGTTGACGACGTTTTACCGGCATTTGGTGACATTCTCACAGCCTTCGATTCTCCCTCAGCAGGAGGACTGATTGCAACCAGTCTGGTCGTCAGCCTGGAGGTGCGCAACACGCCAAAAGCGCTCATCGCATTTGACGGACTCATGAAGTTGCTCGAACGCGGTGTGTCTGCGAATCAGGCAATTTCAGGGCGCGGCGAGTCGGTTTTCGTAAGACGTCAACAGTTTTTGGATCATACTGTTTACTGCGTCAACACAGTCTCCCGCAATCCCGGACGAGGCCCGTCATTGATGCCGACGTTCTGTCTAACGGATCGACATCTGCATTTCTCGTTGCATCCACAGGCGATGAAATCGCATTTGCGGTTTTTGACATCTCCCGACGACAGATTGAAATCGCCGATTGATGCCAACAATTTCCTGACGACGGGAGATCACCTGTTCCGAGGATATCTGAATGGACCCCGAGTTTACGGAATCTTTTGTGCGGCGATACCATATCTTGGTCAAAATTTCCTGAGCCATATCGAGGCCGAAGGGTTCGAATTCGACGCGTTTTCGATTCCGTCGGCGAAAGCTGTGATTCCCTATTTCGGAGATACAACGGCAGTTATCTCCCGCCAAAAGGACGGCGTTCTGATCGAAACCAGGAATTCACCGCCGGTCTTGGCAATCATCGCACTCTTGTCGGCCTACGAAACCTCGCGGGCGACTGCGTTCGAATCGATGGAACACGAGCACGACCAACATGGCAATGAAGGCGGCGAAGTTCAGCTAGGTGCCGTTGAGAATGGTGAGAAACTTGATAACGCGGAACCGAAACAACCTCCCGAACATGCTGCCAAAGTCGCGCCGTCATCGTATCGAAAGCTGGCCCCAATATTGCTGAAAGCCCTGTTGCCTGACGACGTACAGACGATGATTCCGGAATCGACTTATCGTCAACTCGAAGAGGGGCCATCGCCCGCAACGATTCAGCGACGCGAAGTAGCAAAGCGGAAACGAGAAGAACGCAAGAAACGCAGGCAGGAATTGTCGCGATAATCCAAGTCCGTCCAGTGCTCCAACGCCAACCTATGATTGACGCGATCGGGCGAACGCACTGAGATTGCGCAAATTCCCTGCGTCAGGAGCCTTGTCACTCATAATGTCGTTCACGATTGGCACGATGACCTGATACGCTGGCTGCGCAACGGTCTTCACTCGGTCCAAAAGTCCGCTCATTGGCTTTTTTTCGGCATCTAAATCAGGATCGTTTTTTGTGCCACCCTTATGGAATGCGAGGTAAATATTCCAGATACAGTTTTTCCATTCCGGGTCACCAGGATTCGCCGCAGCGGCGTTTGACACTTGCAAAGCACAGTCTGTGATCGCGGTCACGATATCTTCGGTTTTGACAGATCCACGTGGAAAGGGAACTCGTCCCAAAGCATAGCAGGCTCGTGTTCGAACCCGGAAATTTCGTTTTTCGTCTTTGACAACAGCCAAAAGTGCATCCACTACGAACGGTTTGTCACTGTTTCTCGTGTCAATCCCCGTGATGTCCGCATAGCGCAGGGCGTCAACCAATCGCAGTTGCAACCACCAATGCAAATCGGGTTTTTCGAGTTCGGCAGCCACAGCCAAGGCGATCGCCAATCGATCTTTAGGCTGCGATTCCGCAAATCGCAGGATTCTGGTCAAACTCTTTACTGCAGCGACTTTCATTGATTCCGGTTGCCCGTCGACCTCATCTTCTCTGATGTCTTTTGCTTGCAGAACGTGGATGAGCAGTTCGTAAGATGGCGCAAAGTCCATCTCTCCAAGAATTTCCACCGCCTGAAGTCGGACGTGATATTGATTTTTCAGCAGCTCAGGAATGTACTTCAGCACGGTTTCACCGATGAATTGGGTCACCGCTGGTTGCTTTGCCTGTTGCCCGACTTGCTCGAAGAAAGTTTTTCGAAGTTTTGGAAGTTCGTACAGCTTTTCCTTTAACGTCATCTCGGCCAGCAAATAACGGATTTTGGACTCGATGATTTTTTGACCCGCTGGAGTCAAATCTCCATAATTCTTGGTTCTGAAGAAATCGGCTGATTCCTTCTTCCAACGGTCCATTTCTTCTTTGGTCGCGATCGGTTGATCGAGATCGAAAATCGACAACTTTTCCGGGGGAGAAAGATAACCTGCGGGCAATTTTTCGGAGTCGATTTGCTCGACCCGCGATTCGGCCGGTTTTTTATTTCCCTCAGCTCGCGGTTTTGTTGGATTTTGTGCAAATGCCGACAAATTGGCGATCTGAATCGCAAAAGCAAAGAAAATGGCACCACAAATCCCCGCGCTTTTAAACCTGCCAGAGAACATAATCCAAGCAATGCTTCTCACGTAGCCATCCTTTTCATCAGAATGGTGCTGGGGCGTTGAATGGTGACTTCGGTTCATGGACATGAGGGTCTCGGCACCAAACCCGATTTCAAAAAGTGGCGTTAAATTAACCACATCGGATGGGTTTTGCCACCCGACGGCATACCGATCTCGTGAAAAGTGCGATATTTAGACGCACTCATCGGGACGAATGTTCCCTCACAATGTTTCGGAAACGGAAATTACAAATATCCGCAACGAACCCGATTTACAAGATAATGCGAAGCCGCACGATCTCATGATGCGTCGGACTGGAGCAAACCCCTATTTAAGCATAACCTATCGATGCGTCACCAGACGCGTCAAGAAATTAAACCGCTCGCGGCCCGGAATGACACATTGTTGAAACTGCGACGCGTCTTGATCACCGAGGTACCTGATGAAGTTTCGCCTGCTTCCGCGGAATTCGGCATCCGACGAATGTCCCATTCTCCGCGACGAGCAGTCTAAACCGTATTCAGACTCTGGGTTGATCGTTTCTTTCGAACGTCAAGGTTAACTGCAATCAAACGAAAGAAACAAAAATCTTGAACGGCTTCAGTTTTTTTTACGAATGATCCGGTAAATGGGTACATTTCTGTGATTTTGACCGTTGGCTTAACCCCTGCATGGCAGCAAATTCTGTCATTCGATCAATTTCTGCCCGGCGAGGTTAATCGAGCAAGAACTGCGGCGTGGTGCAGCTCGGGAAAGGTGCTGAACGTTGGTTGTGCCTTGAATTCACTGGGTGTCGCCGCAAAAACACTGTGCCTTGTGGGTGGCGACAACGGTGACTTGATTCGAGCCGACTTCGAACGGCTCAAGATTCCCGTTCGTTGGGTCAATTCTCGGGTACCAACAAGGGTCTGCACGACAATTTTGGACGAAGAGACGGGCATTACTACGGAACTCGTCGAGAACTCACGTCCGATTCCCGAGTCTGAATTGTCTGAATTCTTCGACGCCTATGTCGAGGAAGTCCGGGCGGCATCCGTCGTTGTCGTCAGTGGATCGCTGCCTGACAGTGCTCCACGCGATTTCTTTCGTCGATTACTCGAAAAGACGACGGCAAAAGCGATTCTGGACATTCGCGGCGTGGAACTCGAAGTCTCGCTTTCACTTCGACCGTTTGTTGTGAAACCGAACCGCGAGGAATTGGCCAGAACCGTGGGGCGAGAACTGACCTCGGATGACGACTTGGTAACAGCGATGTCTGAGATCAGAAATCGCGGTGCCGAGTGGGTGGTCGTCAGCCAGGGTGCGGCCGCATTATTGGCGCTAGGACCTGAAGGTCTGTTGCGAATCGTTCCACCCAAAGTCACGGTACGTAATCCGATTGGATGCGGGGATTGTCTGGCGGCTGGCATTGCGGCCGGCGTTGAACGAGGATTGCCGATGCGAAACGCCTTGGAAATCGGAGTCACCGCCGCCGCGGAGAATGCGAAAGACTTTCTGCCCGCAAGAAATCTCACGAGGTTGCAGTGATACCAGGCGATCTTGATTTCGGCGTGGAGCTTCAGGTACATCACCCACGGTCTGCATATTTTCATGTGCCATTCTGCGCTCACCGTTGCGGATATTGCGATTTTACGCTTGTGGCTGGTCGAGATGATTTGGTTGGCGATTACCTTCGTTCGCTCGACATCGAGATGACTCGGACGGGGGTACCAGAACACACGCAACTCGACACGATGTTTTTCGGCGGTGGAACGCCAACGCATCCTGAACCGATAGAATTACGGGAATTGTTCAGGATCGCCCTGCAGCGATTTGATCTTGCTGAAACGAACGAATTCAGTGTCGAAGCAAATCCACTCGATCTCACCGACCAAAAAATCAAGCTGCTGGTCGATACTGGCGTCAATCGAGTGAGTCTGGGGGTGCAGTCTTTTTCTCGTCAGGTGCTGGAGCGCCTTGAACGAAATCATTCGCCGGAAGACGTTACTAACGTCATGAATCGATTGCGTCCAAACTTCGCGAATGTGTCTTTGGATCTCATTTTTGGGGTTCCTGGACAAACCCTTGCGAGTTGGCGAGACACACTACGACAAGCGATTGAACATCAACCGGTTCATATCTCAACCTACGGGCTGACGTTCGAAAAAGGAACCGCATTCTGGACGCGGCGTGAACGTGGCGAACTGCTTCCCACCGACGAAGAACTCGAACGAGATCAATATGCGCTCGCGATGGAAGAGTTGGCGAGTGCAGGTTTCGAGCAGTACGAGATATCCAATTTTGCCAAGCCAGGATATCAATGCCGACACAACAATGTTTATTGGAATGGCGACGAGTATTGGGCCTTCGGCCCAGGAGCGGCCAGCTATCTTAACGGACGCCGCCAAACGAACATCCGCAGCGTACTCGGCTGGCTCGGTCGACTCGAACGGAACGCTTCACCCGTCGCCGATTCCGAGGAACTCGACGCCGAGCATCGAGCACGTGAATTAATCTACCTCGGTCTGCGTCGCAATATCGGAGTCAATCGAGCCGCGTTTCGCGACCGCACAGGCTTCGAAATTGACGAACTTTGTGGTGAATCATTGAATCAACAGATCCGCCTGGGATTGCTCGAAGAGACAGATTCGTTCATTCGACTGACACCCGCCGGTCGATACGTCGCGGATCGCGTCGTCATGGAGTTTCTCTGAAATCTCTTCAAATCACGGGTTGGTTGTACCTGACTTCAATGAAATCAGTGCGCCGGACGCGTCGACGCGAACTCGAATCTCATCGTGTTTGTTCGACAATTCTTCGACGAGCGGCAACAATTCTTGTCGTTGCAGGTCATCGAATTTCGGTGCAAGGTCTGACACCGCTTTCAAAACGTTCTTGAGAATCAAAAACTGTTCTGCGGCGGCAACCGAGGCGACATCACCGCTAGTCGGAGTGGCGGCGCTCCATAGTTTCATCGATTCAACCAACACTGGAAAACCCTTGGTAGACCCCTGACGAGCAAGCCCGATCGCCGCATTGACGCGAGTCATCTGATCGGGGTTTTCAAGCAAAACCTCAAGTTGATGAGAGGCCTCAGGCGACTGGAATAGCCCCAGGGCAAAGGCGGCCGACTGTCGCAGCACGGGCAGCGGATCCACCGACAACTGCACCAACGCATCAACGCTTTCAGGCGAAGTCAGCGGTTCGCGACGCTCGAGAGCGCGTCCCGCAGCGAAAGACAAAGACACGACCGCGCTTTTACGGATTTCAACATCCCGCTGTGGTTCCATTGCCATGTGCAATGCGGGCGCCGTCAAATCCAGGGAATCCATCATTCCCAAGGCACGAGTCAAATACTCTTGAATACTCATGCCTTCTTTCGACGTCGAGTTTTTTCGCAATTCAATGATCAGTTGATCGGCAAGCCCCTGAGCGATCTCGCGATTCGCTCGCAGGTTTTGCCCTTGTTCCCCACGGCGAGAATCTTGATCGAGGACCTGAGCCAGCCCGTACATCGCGCGATTGCGAATATGGGGATTCTGACTCTGAAGCTCTTGAGCAAGTTTGCGCCAGTCTTGTTCGCCCACCGCAATCAGGCCGAACATCCACCAAATCGCCACGACTCCCATGACGATTAACGCCGGAAAAATAAAAAGCTGGACAATAAAACCCGCCGACGGTGGCTGAACAGGCGGAAGATCGTCCATTAGATCGGGTTCTGGAATCGAGGCAGATTCCGGATTGGTCTCGGTCATTACAGTTCCATTCGTCACGACAATCAAAGCCTGCGAATACTCTCTCCGCATTCGCTCTCCTGATTATAGATCGCTGCCGACTCGTCGTGCAGGGTCAGGAAGCGAACTTGCACGCAACAAACGACGGAATTCAAGCGGAATTCTCAAAAACGAGTCGAAGCACGCGAAATCGTCGGCCAAACCTTGGCGCAAACCAGGTTTTGAATGCTTTTTGACCTCGAAAAGGAAGTTTCGTTCGCGTTCCTTGTGAGGTCATCCGTCGCGCCATAGAATTCGTCTCCCATTCCAATGATGCCCGCCAAGAACGGATTTTTGCTTATGTCCCGCCGATTTGTCACTGATCTCAAAGACGGTGAAATTGTTGATGATGTTTTTCTGGTTTCTGACAAGCAGTTGCGAGCCAACAGAAACGCCGCGCTTTATTTATCCGTTGACCTTCGTGACAAGACAGGGATGATCAACGGTCGTATGTGGAACGTCTCTGAAGACTCGTGTTCCGGTGTTCAGAGCGGAGGTTACGTTCGAGCCCGGGGTAAGGTCCAACTTTTTCAGGGAACCTTACAACTGATTCTGACACATTGTGATCCCGTGTCCGCGGTAAGCGTGGACCCCGTTGATTTCGAGCAGATTTCGTCTGTCAAAATCGACCAACTCATGGAAAAGCTGCGCTCAGTGCTACTGGGATTTGAGAATTCCCATTTGCGCACGCTGATGGAATGCTTTCTCGTCGACGAGGCCTTAATGCATGGGTTGGCGGAAACCCCTGCGGGCGTCAAGGCCCATCACGCCTACCCCGGTGGCTTGCTCGAACACCTCGTCACGTTGTTGGATTCCGCCGAGAAGATTTGCGCCGTCTATGCGGAACTCGACGTCGAACTACTTCAATCCGGGGTTTTTCTGCACGATATCGGAAAAGTCCGCGAACTCTCGTGCGAATCAGGCTTCAACTACACCGACGAAGGCCAGTTACTCGGCCATCTGATGATTGGTGTCGAAATGTTGACCGAAAAAATTCGCCGTGTCACCGAATTGACGAACGAACCGTTCCCGCAAGAACTCGAATGGCGTTTAAAACACATGATTCTCAGTCATCATGGCACGTACGAATTCGGCAGCCCCCGACTCCCCATGACACCGGAAGCCGTCACGTTGCACATGATCGATAACCTCGACGCCAAATTGCACGAATTCCACAGAGCAATCAATGACGATCCGAACAGTGGTTCGCATTGGACTTTATACATCCCCCGACTGGACCGTAAAATCTTCAAAGGCACGAAGTAAGAAGGCGGTGATCGAACCAGACATGGCGATGTATGGACTGACTCCGATTCTGTCGGCGAGTTTTATCGCATACAACACACAAATTGTGTTGCTCGGGACACTGCTACTTGGGATGTGCGGCGGTGGTGTCGGATCATTTATGCTTTTGAGGAAAAAAGCGTTGGTCGGCGATGTCGCCAGCCACGCCGCCTTGCCGGGAATCGGAATCGCGTATCTGACCGTTGAAGCTTTTCATCCAGGGGGCGGCAAATCACTGCCCTGGTTGCTGGTCGGAGCTTCGCTTTCGGCCGCGTTCGGTGTCATCGTCACGAATTTGATTCAACGCGTGCGACTGATCAAAGAAGATGCCGCCCTGGGAATTGTCCTCAGTCTCTTTTTTGGGACAGGAATCGTCCTGCTGACCGTCATTCAACAATTGAAAACGGGAACGGCTGCCGGGTTACCCGATTTTATCTTCGGAAAAGCGGCCAGCATGACCCAGGCTGATGTGTTCGCCATCGCCATCGCGAGTTCAATCGTGTTGTTTGTCTGCCTGATCCTGTTCAAGGAATTCGCCGTCCTTTGCTTTGACCAGGAGTACGCTGCTGCTGTCGGCTGGCCCGCCAAACGACTCGATTTATTACTGACTTCGCTCGTCGTCGGCGTGGCCGTCATCGGCATGCAAAGTGTCGGCCTGTTGCTGGTCGTAGCATTGCTGATCATCCCCCCCACAGCCGCTCGCTTTTGGAGTGATCGGCTTGGCCCGATGGTATTGATCGCCAGCTTGATCGGCGGTGCCAGTGCGACGATCGGAGTGCTTCTCAGTTCAATTTTCCCAAACCTTGCTGCGGGACCGGCAATCGTACTGACAGGAACATTTGCCTTTGCCGTCAGCTTCGTATTCGGCTCGAAACGTGGCACGTTTTGGGAGATCTGGCGACAGCGAACGGCCAGCCGAAAAAAAGGCCAACTCGACTTGCTGCGAGCTTGCTATGAAGAAATCGAACGACGCATCGCACCGAACGAGTCCTTTGCATCCGCCGCCACATCGGGAATTCCAGATCTCACGCCTTACCCGATCGCGTCGGAATCATTGGTCGCCGCGAGAAGCTGGTCCATCGGCCGTGTTTCCAGTCTATTGCGTTCTGCCGTGAACGAAGGTTGGTTGCGATTGGATTCCGATGGCAACTACCGACTGACTCAATCGGGCGCTCGACTGGCGGCTCGTGCCGTACGCAATCATCGCCTATGGGAATTGTATTTAATTCACTTTGCCGATGTGGCATTGAGCCGTGTCGATCGCGAGGCGGATCTTATCGAGCATGTGCTGGAACCGGGGCTGATCGAACAATTGGAGGAATTACTCAAGCACGATCGATCTGCCAATATCCCGTTAAGCCCACATTCGTAGCGAGAATTTCACCAGCGAAAATCAGGATTCTGGACGCATGCTTCCCGATGAGAATGGTAACGAAGACTTGATGAAGGAAGCGGTGTCGCTCATCAAGCGAATTGAGTTTCGGTCTCCAAAACAACAGGATTTGGTCGTCTTGGGCTTCAATAACATCGGTTGGCTATTCGTCTATCGAGGCAGCGATCCAATGTACCGCTTCGACGAACAAGGGCGATTACGTCGTGCCTTCGTCAATGGCCTTCTGTATCGCACGGAAGGGCAGACATTGGCCATGATGGAACGAAGAAGCAGTCGTACTTCCAGTGGCTACGATCCCCAATCAGAATCGATATTGCTCCGACGAGATTTGCAGACTGACGAATTAGATCGCTTTCGTACTCGCATGCGCAGTGAACTCGAAGAAGTCATCATCGGCCTTTGTGAAGGCGAAATCACACGCCAGCACCCGGTTGATGCCGTCGGTCTAGTGCCACAATTCCTGGCCGCTCTCGACCGAGTGTTGAATTCAAAAGACTTTCTCGCCCCCGCCATCGTCCGACGCTAACCGGGAAAATCGCCTCTTCGCTCCTTTCTCGAGAAACCAAAAGGAGACATTCACACTTCTTTCCTCGCTGACTTCCATGCAAGTGGATAACTCTGCAAGTAGGGTTGAAAATCTATTCGGTATCTGTCACATCTCGTTGGATGGAACCAATTGAAGTTTTGCAGAAGTATTTCGGGTATGACAAATTCCGTCCGCCGCAAGAGGCGGTTATTCGGCGAATGATCGGTGGCCAACATGCGTTGGTGATCATGCCGACGGGGGGCGGTAAGTCTCTTTGCTATCAGATTCCGGCATTGATGCCGTTGCATTCAGCGACCGTGAACAAAGCGAAGCCGCCGTTGACACTGGTTTTGTCGCCGTTGATCGCCTTGATGAAGGATCAGGTGGACGCGTTGCGCGCTCGTGGAATCGCAGCGACGTTCATCAATTCGTCACTCTCACGAGACGAACGCGAACAGCGTTATGCGGCCGTGGCCAAAGGCGATTTCTGCCTGCTCTACGTGACTCCCGAACGATTTCGAAAGTCGGAATTTGTCGAGGCACTTTCGCGGCGCGATGTGCGGTTATTGGCGGTGGACGAAGCGCATTGTATCAGCGAATGGGGACATGACTTTCGCCCCGACTACACGCGTTTAAAGGAGCTACGGCAG
>Ga0181528_10001606_pt1 | contig 13993 bp, 10 predicted proteins | sample PEATcosm2014_Bin_47_FD_119742 | JGI IMG/M metagenome (GOLD analysis project Ga0181528, IMG submission 119742) | Peatland microbial communities from MTU Mesocosm Facility, Houghton, MI, USA - PEATcosm2014_Bin10_10_metaG | ecosystem: Environmental > Terrestrial > Soil > Wetlands > Peat | place...
ATGAGGGATTGAATTTTGGCTACAGCTTTCCCGCTCTCGTGAGGACGTAGTAGAGCGCCGACAACACAATGGCGACCACGACGAGATTTTGCGCGCTCGAAGATATTGCGAAGTATGACGTTTTTTCGGTGCTGGGCTCGCCGTTACTTAAAGCATCCCCGCGCCACCCGTGCCAGGGCTGGTCGGGCGTAAGTAGCCATACGTACGCCATGAAGCGCGTTGTGTAACGAAGGATTGTGGCCACGCACTGATGCAGCGCACGCGGTGTTCGTCCCGTGAAGAGTGCGCAAAACCACATAACGATGATAAAGGCGCCAACGCCAACGCCCAAAAGTGCCGACAGGAGATAGCCGGGGACGCTCAGAATGATCCGGAAAAATACGGCGAAGCGATTGAGAGGATCGTGGCGAACATTCAAATCAATCGCGCTGTTGACACTTGGTGAAACACGAAACTTGGGAAAACGATCATCAAGAAGTGCACCATAGGCACTGACGTTGGCGAAATAACGAAGGACCCCCGTGAGCAGAAACTGGAAACTTGCAGGAACCCGCCCGAGAAGTAAGGCAATGAACCAAGCCACTACCACTATCACTTCGGCGACGAAGAAGAGCAGATAGATCGCCACGTAGTGGGGTATCAAAAGAAAAATTCGAAAGAGTACGCTAAGGCGACTTTGCTCTGGCGGCGCCAAACTGATGGCGTACGTGACACCTGATTCGTTTGGCTGTGGCTGGTGTTGAAGATTCAATTCAGACACGATGGTCCCCTTTTTTCGAGTCCTCCACGGCCTCGAAGCATCTTCATCGTAGGTGAAGTGATTATGTGACATTGGCCCCCAGTCAGTCGAACGTTGAGATTCCTACATTCATTAGTGAGGACCACTTTGGAGGAATCGTGAAGGCACTTGTCTATGAAGGACCCGGCGAAAAGAGCTGGAAAGACGTACCGGACCCAAAAATTATTGACGACACCGACGCGATTGTTCGTGTTGACGTCACCACCATTTGCGGATCAGATCTGCATATTTTGAAAGGTGACGTACCCGAAGTCACGAAAGGCCGCATCTTGGGTCACGAGGCCGTGGGTACTGTCACTGAAGTCGGCGTGAACGTGAAGACTCGAAAAGTTGGCGATCGGGTGCTCGTGTCGTGCATTACATCGTGTGGTCAATGTCGCTACTGTCGCGAAGGGAAATTCGGCCAATGCCTCGGTGGAGGCGGTTGGATTTTGGGTCACCTTATTGATGGCACCCAGGCCGAAATTGTTCGAGTACCGTTCGCTGATAACTCGACGTATCCGGTTCCAAAGGGCGTAAGCGACGACGAAGTGCTGATGGTCGCGGACATCATTCCCACGGCATACGAAGTCGGCGTCTTAAACGGTGTCGTGCAACCGGGTGACACGGTCGCCATTGTGGGCGCGGGTCCGATTGGCCTTTCGGCAATTCTCGGTGCGTCACTCTTTTCGCCTGAACACATCATCGCGATTGACCTCGCCGATGTTCGTTTGGAAGCCGCCAAGCGATTTGGCGCGGACATTCAGATCAACAACGGCCGCGAAGATGCCGTCAAGATGGTGCAGGACTTGACCAACAGTCTGGGAGCCGACGTCGCGATCGAAGCGGTTGGTGTTCCCGACACGTTTGAGTTGTGCACGCAACTGGTTCGCCCCGGTGGACACGTGGCGAACATTGGTGTGCACGGAAAATCTGCCCAATTGCATCTCGAGTCGCTATGGAGTCGTGACGTCCGGATTACGACGGGCCTCGTTGACACGTATTCAACGCCGGTGTTACTCCGTCTCGTGACGAACCACCGAATTCCCGCCAAGGAATTTGTCACTCACCAGTTCAAGTTGGACGAAATGCTTAAGGCCTACGACGTCTTTTCGAGGGCCAGTGAAACCGGTGCTCTAAAGGTCGTACTAAACAGGTAGCGACAATGCAGTGCGCTTCGTGAGGTGCACTGCATATGTAAGGTGTGCGTTGATGACGAGAAACCCCTACGACGACCTGCCAACGCTGCCAACCTTTCAGCTGACGTCGGAAAGTTTCAAAGACGGCGGCGCTTTGGCACCGCCTCAAGTGAGTGGACTGATGGGTGCGGGAGGGTCTGATATCTCCCCCCAACTTTCGTGGAGTGGTTTTCCCGCGAACACCGAGAGTTTCGCCGTGACGATTTACGACCCTGACGCACCCACGGCGTCGGGGTTTTGGCACTGGGCGGTGACGGATATTCCTTCTTCGGTGACGTCACTCGTGGCTGGCGCGGGAGAGATTGGAGCCGCAAAACTTCCGAACGGTGCGCTGACGTTACTGAATGACGCCGGTCTTCGAGGATTTGTTGGGGCTGCTCCTCCGGCGGGCCACGGACCTCATCATTACTTCGTTGCCGTTCACGCCTTGCCCGTAGCGAGCTTGGGACTAGATGAGAGCGCTTCGCCGGCGTACCTGGGATTTAACCTCTTTAGCCAAGCCATTGCCCGTGCAGTGATTGTCGGCATCTACGAACAACGCTGACGTAAAGGTTCTCAGGCAGACTGGAGCAATGAGCGTCACCCACTCCACGAAAACCAAAAAGGGGAATACGCGCGTCACGGGCAAGGAGCAGTTCTATACGCCTCCGGCTACGGCACTCGACGTCATGGCCAACGTGTTGGCGATCGTGCCCGACCTTAAAGAGCGAAAGGTTTTAGAGCCCGCGGGTGGATCAGGCTCGTTTCTTGAAGCCGCGAGGAACTTTGGCGTAACGAACTTTGTGAGTTTCGACATAGAGCCTCTCCACCCCTTGGTGCAACGTGCCGACTTTCTTGGCCAAACGCTTTCTTTCCGCGACGCAGTTACGGTCTCCAATCCTCCCTTTGGAAGAAACAACGCTCTATCGATTCCGTTCTTCAATCACGCCGCGACGGCGTCAGAGTTTGTGGTCTTCATCGTGCCGAGGTCGTGGCGAAAATGGTCGGTGCAAAACAAACTTGACCGCCGCTTTCACTTGGTACGCGACGATGATCTCTGCATCGATTACGTGGACGCCCACGGTGAACTCGTGACGGACAAGAACAATTTGCGTACGTGCGTGCAGTACTGGAAGCGCCAAAGCAGTCTTCGTGATTTGACGTTCGTGCAGGATCGTGGCCTTATTGAACGTTGCAGTGTGGCTGACGCTGATGTTTCGTTGACGATCTTTGGCTTTGGCTGTGGCACGTTGAAGACGGAGTTTCCTCGACAACCCAACACGACACAGATGTTTTTGAAACTGAAGGATCCACGGGCCCTCGAGGCATTGCGGAGCGTGGACTTCTCACGCTTCTTTCTTCACACTGCCTACACCGAGGCTCTCTCCATTAAGGAAATCAACTACTTGCTCAATGAGCACATTTTCGGTGACCCCTACGTGCTGACAGAGAAGCCAACGAAGTAGTCGAACGAGAAACCGATTGAAAGCAGGCTGACGTGGCCACGTTCAACACAGTGAAACAGATTTGCTCCAAGTGGCCCGAAGTGACCGAGTCCACCTCCTACGCCACACCCGCTCTCAAGGTGCGCGGAAAAATGTTCTGTCGACTCTGGGGTGAGCGGGACTGGAAAAAGAGCGACGTGCAAGCAAAGCAAGTTCTGGTCGTCTATTGCGAAATTGATGAAAAGGAATTTCTCCTGGCTGAATCCGACGGCTCGGTGTTCAGTGCGCCGCACTATGACGGTCACGGATCCGTTCTCATTCGACTTGACGACGTCGATAAAGATTTGCTCTCTTCACTGTTACTCGAGAGTTACCTACTGCAAGCACCAGCCGCACTTCGCCGCGAGTTCGATCAGGACTAGAAGAACGAGGAGCATTCTCGCAGTGGGCACAACTTTTTAGTTCGTCACTAACGTGCCAAAGAGTGCCAAATCAGCACCCGTACGTACGAAGGACAACACATGGCAAAGGATCTCTATACGGCCGAAGCGCACGTCACCGGCGGTCGCGAAGGTCACGGTCACACGAAGGACAATCAACTTGACGTTGATCTACGGCTCCCCACCGAAATGGGCGGTTCAGGCGGCGGAACGAACCCTGAAGAATTATTCGCCGTTGGCTACGCCGCGTGCTTCGAAAGTGCCCTGATGAACGTGGCGCGACGCAAGCACCTCGAAGTGACTGACGTGGCCATTGATTCGAAGGTGACCCTTTCGCCCAACGGCACCGGCGGTTTTGTATTGGGCGTGGTGCTCGACGTCAGCGTCGGTAGCGTCGAGGACCATGATCTGGCGGCACAAATTATCAAGGATGCGCACGAAGTCTGTCCTTATTCCAACGCCACTCGCGGGAACATCGACGTTGAACTTTTACTCGAAGGCCAACCTCTCTAAGTAGTAATCGGCTGAGTTGCAACGATTACGCGGACGACTCAAAAGGGTGGGCCGCGTTAGCGGCGTTGGCCGTTTGGGCCAATGACAATTCTTCGCTGCCTGCTTCGATGAAGGATTCCGTGTTCTGCCAACGGCTCGTGTCAACTAAAAACTCGTCGAACATTTGGTGCACTGTGGTCTGCTTCTGTTTGCCCTAGGGAATTTGGAAATCGAAAATAAACAATCTAGAAACACGCAGGGTTGCCGACGTGAGGTTAAATTCCTTGCACGAACGGCCGCGTTGAGCGACCCGACGGTCAGCACCGGTTGTAGTGCGGGTTACGAAGCAAACACAAGGTATGTGAAGTCACAGAAAAAGGGAGTTTCGAAATGACGAGCACATTGGACGGCTCACAGGGTTTGAGCGAAGCAGGTCTCAATTCTGAGGGTCTCAATCGTGAAGTTGGTTTTTGGGGATTGTTATGGGCATCCGAGGGATCCATCATTGGATCTGGTTGGTTGTTCGCGGGATTTGTCGCGGTAACCATTGCGGGGCCGTCCGCGCTCATTTCGTGGGGCATTGCAACGGTCATCGTGATTCTACTCGCGCTCGTCCACGCCGAACTGGGCGGCTTGTTTCCGGTATCCGGTGGAACTAGTCGGTTCCCTCATTACGCCTTTGGAAGCTTGGCCGGCGCGTCCTTTGGTTGGTTTGCGTATTTGCAAGCGGCGTCGGTGGCACCTATTGAAGTGTTGGCCGCTATTCAGTACATGTCGAGTGCATCGTGGGCGTCGTCTTGGTACAACAGTTCCAAAGGAACGCTCTCGGGTGTGGGCATTCTGATTGCGGTTCTTCTGATGGTGTTCTTCGTTGTAATCAACTTGATTGGGGTGCGACTGCTGTCGGACTCGAACAGTGGCATTACGACGTGGAAAGTGGTGGTGCCAATCTTGGCCGTCATTGTTCTGTGTCTCGCGAACTTTCACGGCGGCAACTTTTCGGCGGGTGGCGGTTTCTTCGTTCATGGCGTTGATGGAGGGGCCCACGGAATATTGGAAGCCATAGCATCGGGAGGCATTGTTTTTGCGCTCTTAGGTTTTGAACAGGCCGTGCAACTTGGAGGTGAAGCCGCGCATCCGCAGCGCGATCTTCCGCGGGCGGTCATTGGCTCCATTGTTATCGGCGCCTTGATCTACATCCTCGCGCAGTTCGCGTTCATCGGTGCTCTCAATCCCGCGACGATTGCTCACTACCACTCGTGGGCGAATCTGGCGAACGACGCGGGACTTTCGAGCGCCCCGTTCTACACCATTGCAAAAGTGGCGGGCATTGCCTGGATGGCGTGGATACTTCGCGTGGACGCGGTGATTTCACCCGCGGGCACGGGGCTTATTTATCTGACGTCGGCGTCACGTATTAGCTACGGCCTCTCAAAGAACGGTTACATTCCCGATGCCTTTGAAAAGACGTCGCCCCGCACGAAGATTCCGGTCCTAAGCGTCATCATCACGAGCATCGTCGGTCTGTTGTTTTTGCTGCCATTTCCCAGTTGGGCGAAATTAGTAGGCATTGTGACTGATGCTTCGGTGCTCATGTACGCGAGCGCGCCCTTGGCACTTGGGGCACTTCGAATGTCCAAGCCCAATTTGATGCGTTCGTATCGTTTGCCTGGAGCGTCAGTCATTGCGCCGTTGTCGTTCGTGCTAGCGAACTTCATTGTCTACTGGGCTGGTTGGGGTGCGTACACGACGCTGATGGTCACCTTGGTGTTCGGTTTCTTGCTCATGGGAATTTCACGTGCTCTGTCCCTTAATGCCAACCAGCCAAAGATCGACTGGGGCGCCGCGAAGTGGTTGGCGCCGTACTTCTTGGGGATGGGGATCATTTCGTATTTTGGCGGATTTGGAAAGAGCGGAATGATCGGCGGCATTGGGAAGCTCTCCAACGTTTGGGTCGGTGGCAATGGTGATCTTCATCTTTGGTGGGACCTCGGCGTGATTGTGGTGTTCAGCCTGGCGATCTACTACTTCGCTATGGCGAGTCGACTCACTGAGCCCGAAGTGGATAACTATGTGAGCAGCGTGTATCCGCCAATGGCGTAGATAGCCTTTCCAAGAAAACTTCATAGCTTTGACGGCGGCGGGTCCCGAGGGATCCGCCGCTTCGTCGCATGGTGCGAGACCTCGGTGACTCTGCACGCCGAAGCGCCGCGCCGCACCTTTTCCTATGATGCGAGTCAATGGCAGAAAATCGTGTTCTCGTTACCGGTGGCTCGGGCTTCGTCGCGGGCCACTGCATTGTTCAATTACTGGAAAAGGGCTACCAGGTTCGTACCACTGTTCGCTCGCTCGCCAAAGAGGCAGCCGTGCGCGAAGTACTCGCTTCGTCGGGTATTGCCTCTGACGCGCCGCTCAGTTTTGTCGTGGCGGATCTCACCTCCGACGACGGCTGGAATGCCGCGGTCGAGGGCTGCACGTACGTGTTACACGTAGCGTCGCCGTTTCCACTCGATGTTCCCAAGCACGAAGACGACCTCATTATTCCTGCCCGTGACGGTGCCTTGCGGGTATTACGCGCATCGCGTGACGCTGGTGTGGACCGAGTAGTGATGACGTCGTCGTTCGCCGCCATTGGTTACGGCCACGGCGACGCGGACCAAGTGTTCACGGAAGAGGACTGGACCAACATCGAAGGACCAGGCATTGAGCCGTACGTCAAATCCAAAACAATTGCCGAACGAGCGGCGTGGGACTTCATTGCTCGCGAAGGTGGCACCCTTCAACTAGCGGTCATCAACCCTGTGGGCATTTTTGGTCCCGTGCTGGGCAACGACTTCGCTTCGTCGGTGGAAATTGTGCGCCGGATCGTTGATGGAGCGATACCGGGTTATCCGAAGTTCTCTATGCAAGCAGTAGACGTTCGCGACGTTGCCGCTATTCACCTTCTTGCGATGCTCGCGCCGGAGGCAAGCGGACAGCGCTTTCTTGCGACGAGTGAAGGAATATTGTCGATGGCCGATATGGGCGCGCTACTTCGATCGAAGCTCGGTCCAGCGGGAAAGAGAATTCCTAAGCGCAACATCCCGAACTTTGCTGTTCGACTGGCATCAATTTTTGACAAGCCCCTTCGCCAAGTCACACCGGAACTGGGTCACCAACGCATTGCGACGAGTGCGAAGGCCACCAGTGTCCTCGGCTGGATGCCAGCGACGAAAGAAGAGGCAGTGCTGGCGACCGCCGAGAGTCTGATTGCTCGTGGACTCGTGAAGACCACAGCTTGATTGTTTGTCGCAGCACCGCGCGTTGGTATTCTCCTTGGCTTCTTACGTTGGCTGGCTTAGAGTTGGGCCGTGCGCAGTGAATCACGACCGGTTGTCGATGTTCTGGCGGACCTTGACGCACGTCGGGCGAAGGATCCCGACGAACACGGTGGACGTCTTTTTGGTTTGGTCTATCCCACGGGTCACCCAGAACTTGAAGCTCTGACCCACGACGTCTACGAGCGGTTTCTTTTTTCGAACGCGCTTAACCCCCTGCGGTTTCCCAACCTCGCCGAGATAGAGCGCGAGGTCATTGCCATGGCTGGCGACCTCACACACCGCACCACTACGCAGCGTCATGGTGGGTCAATGACGTCGGGTGGGACCGAGTCAATTTTGATGTCGATGTTGGTGAATCGCGAACGAGCCCGTCAAAGGGGTATCGAACGATCACAAATTCTGGCGCCCGTTTCTGCACACCCGGCGTACGCGAAGGCCGCTCATTATTTTGACATGGACTTCGTGCAGATTCCATTGGACGAGAATTACCGAGCTGATGTTTCTGCTGCGCGACGTCTCATCAGTGACCGAACCTGTGTGGTAGTCGGCGCCGCGTATTCGTACCCTCACGGCATTATGGATCCAGTTACGGAACTCGCGGCGTTGGCCAGTGAGTACGGAGCGGCTTGTCACGTTGATGCCTGCATCGGTGGCTTTGTTTTACCGTTTATGGAAATGCTTGGTCACGACGTACCCCCTTGGGACTTTCGAGTTGAAGGAGTAACCGAGATCTCAATGGATGTGCATAAATACGGTTATGTCCCAAAGGGAGCGTCGGTAATTCTGCACCGCGACGACGACTGGGTCTGGCACCAAACGTTCTTCTACGAAAAATGGGGCTCGGGCCTCTATGCCACGCCGGCCATTGCTGGGGCGAGAGCCGCCGCGCCAACCGTTGCTGCCTGGGCCGTCATGCAACACCTCGGTACCGACGGCTACAAGAACATTGTCGCCGATCTTCTTTCGACCACGGAACATGTGCGACGCGGCATTGAGGCAATAGATGGCCTGGATATTGTGGGTGATCCCATTGGACCGCTGCTCGCCTTGCAAAGTCAAAGCGTTGACCTCTACGCCGTGGCCGACGTCATGGACGAAAAAGGTTGGTACCTCAACCGCAACGTCGAGCCTTACGGACTGCACCTCATGTTGTCGCCCGCGCATCGAAGCGTTGTTGATGAGTTATTGGCCGATTTAGCGTTTGCGGTGGCTCACCGCGGTAAGAGTAAGGGTGTCGCCGCTCGCTACGCGTGAAGTGATGGTGACGAGCTACTAGCTCGCTGACATTCCTCCGCCACGAAGGGCCGGAAGAGCGGTGTTGCGCATGCGCTTCAAGACTCGGTGTGAGACAGCTACCGCGTCGGGGTGAAGTCCACCGTTAGCCTTGACTCGTTTTTCCCACGCGACACTTCGCCTCTTGAGGATCTTTTGAACATTCAGTTCAGCGCAGTCCAACCGGTCCAGATTGATGTCGACCGTGATGGTGTCACCGTCTTCAACGAGGGCAATGGGTCCACCGAGCAGCGCTTCGGGTGCCACGTGACCAATGACTAAGCCAACGGAACCTCCTGAGAATCTCGCGTCCGTCATGAGAGCAATGGTGATTCCTCGCTTACGACACAGCGACGTGATCTTTGAGGTGGGATCAAGCATTTCGGGCATCCCCGGGGCGCCGCGTGGACCCTCGTAGCGGATAACGACCATGTCGTTGTCTTGAAAATCATCGGGTCGCTCGTCGAGGGCCTTGATCAGTGAAGGCTCGCCGTTGAAGACGCGGGCGTGTCCAGTGAAAATGCCATCGACGATTCCCGTTTCGACGCCAGCGAGTTTCAAAATTGCGCCGCCGTCGGGTGCGAGATTGCCGCGCAAGAGTCGAAGTCCTCCTGTGTCCTTAAAGGGTTTTGCCACCGAGAAAATCACTTCGTGGTCCGGCAGCGGCGGCGCCAAGCGGTCAATTTGTTCCGCGAGTGTTTCTCCGGTACAGGTAATGGTGCTGGCGTCAAGGTAACCAGCGCGCATCAGTTCGTGAACAACCGTGGGAATGCCACCGGCGTCGTCAACGTCGATCATGGAGTACTCACCAAAGGGACGCATGTTGACAATGACGGGCAGATCATGCGACAACGCGTTGAACTCGTCTTGGCTCAGCACCTGCGTCCAAAGATCGATACCCGCGGCTCGGGCGATTTCGACACTGTGCAACATGACATTGGTCGAACCACCCATGGCCATGGAAACAATTAGTGCGTTTCGAAGCGACGCCGGCGTGACGATATCTCTTGGGCGAATGCCTTTGTTGGTCATGGCCACGAGACAATCAACGAGTTCGTCGGGGAAGATCTCTAGCCGACGAGGATCTTCCGACGGGGGAGCAATCATGTGAAGTGGTTCGAGCCCCAGTACACCAATGAACGTCTGCATGGTGTTGTAGGTAAACATGCCACCACAGCTGCCCTGACCCGGACAGGCGTTGAGCGTCACTTCGGCCCGAGCTTCCTCGTCGGGATTAGTGGCAAATTGAAAAGCAGTAACGAGGTCTATGCGCTCACCGGTTCGTGGATTGTGACCGGGCTTGATGGATCCGTCGGAGAGAATCACACCGGGAACATTGTGCTCAAGAAGTGCCGCCACGGTGCCGACTGGTGGCTTGTCGCATGCCACTACCGCAATGAATCCCTCAACTTGATTGGCGGCGAGGTGCGTCGACGCAGCGTCGTTCACGAGTTCTCGCCCAATGAGTGAGAAGCGCATTTCTGGTGTTCCGTTTAATTGACCATCGGATACGCCAATAGTGAAAGTGGGAGCAATGAGGCGGTTTTCTCGGTTGTCGTTGGCAATGCGCCTCGACATGGCGGCCTGCACCGCTTCCACTTTTTGATTGACGCCGAGGTAGCACTGACTGTCGCCCAAATTACCAAGCACGGCCCACACCGGTCCGTGGATTTTTGAGACATCTTGACCAAGGAAGTTGGCCGTCCCGACGCGCTGCACGTCTCGACCGGGATTTGAGAAAGTGACGCCCGAAGTGGTACGAACGTTGACGATGGTTGAAGAATCCGCGGCCTTGGTCACCTAGAAAGTGTACCGAGGCAGAATTTGACTACTCTGGTCACAAAAGTTGCTTGCCATCAAGTTTTTCGAGGTCCGTTAGCGAAAGGTGCAACACGGTGCTGTTGGGCCTGAGGCGGAGGGGGTGAACGTTCGTGCGATTCGTTCAACGTTTACAAGTCCTCGCCGTCTTCATTCTTGGTTTCACGCTCGCCACGTCGTTCTTCGTCGGCGGCGGCGCCCAGGCGGCCGTGCACGCTAAAACGCTGAAGGCCCATACGGGATCGCTCGCGGGTTGCGAGTTCGGAATCAATCAAGTTTTTGACACGCAGTGGGGTCTCACCGGATCGCCGCCGTCGCAGTCACTGGATGCTTCGAGCTTTCGACTTCCCTACAATTCGTCCAGTGGTCAGGAACTGACCTCGTCGCAACTCGCCAGTACGGATTACTTTCAATTCGTCTACGACTCCGGAGCGAGTGACTGGGAACTCGTACTTTTTGATTCGAGCGGCAGTCAACTCCAAGTCGTTGATCAGAGCGGAACCTTTCTCTACATGGGCCCTGGTTTCTTGTTTTACAACGGCGGTAACTTTTATGGCACCCTCATCACGACACAGGGCAGTTACGCATACGGGGGTGCGGGTTTATTCCCGGTCAGCATCACGAACCCGAGCAATAGCGATGTTTCGAGTTTCAACTCATGCCAGACCTCAATTATTCCGCTGGCCGTGGCGCCCAGTGTTCCTCTGTCCCCCAGTGCCATAAGCAGCAATGGTCAAGCCACCGTGTCGTGGAGTGCTTCTGTTACTGCCGGTTCGAGTGCCATTACGTCCTACACGGCAACCGCGACGTCTGACCCCACGAAGAGTTGCACTGCTTCTGCCAGTTCGACATTTCTCAGTTGCACGGTATACGGACTCACGAACGGACAGGTCTATTCATTTAGCGTCACTGCCACAAATTCTCAACTCACGAGTGTGGCCTCTTCGTCCACGAATTCCGTCATACCCGCCACCAACCCGAGTCCACCGAGCGCGCTAGCGGTGACGTCAGGAAAAGCACAAGTGCAACTCACGTGGTCGCCCCCGGTTTTCACGGGATCAAATTCAATCATTGACTACACCGTCAACGAATCGGGTGCGACCGTCGCCACGCTCAATGCCGGAACCGCAACGTCATTCACGGTCACGGGTCTCACCGCTGGCGACACCTATTACTTCAGCGTCACGGCGACGAATGATCAAGGACTTTCGAGTGCAGCGTCATCGTCCGTGCACGCCGTACCCCTCGGGAATCCCTCGCCGCCGCTTAATGTGACCGCCACGCCGGGTAATGGACAAGTGAAGCTCTCGTGGTCGCCACCAGCGTCGACGGGATCGAACTCCATCACTGACTACACCGTGAGCGAGTCGGGTGCGAGCGTCGCCACACTCGACGCCGGGACCGCCACGTCGCTCAATGTGACTGGACTCATCGCCGGCGAGACCTATTCCTTTAGCGTGACGGCGACGAACGATCAAGGTTTTTCGAGTGCCGCGTCGTCATCAAGGAGCGTGGTTCCATTTGGAGCACCCACGGCGCCAATCAACGTGGCGGCGAGTGTGAGTGATGGAAAAGTGAAACTCACGTGGTCGCCTCCAACGTCGACGGGTTCAAACACAATCACCGGTTACAACGTCAGTGAGTCCGGCGCCACGGTCGCCACCCTCGGTGCGGGGACGTCGACGTCGTTGACCGTTGGCGGACTCACCGCTGGCGACACCTATTTTTTCAGCGTCACGGCGACGAACGATCAAGGACTACTGAGTGTGGCGTCAGCTTCAGTTCGCGTTGTGTCGCCAGCACCAACAACGACTCCGAGTACCACGCCAACAACGACGCCCGCGACTCCAGGGACCACGACGCCAACAACGACTCCGAGTACCACGCCAACGACCACGCCAACAACGACGCCCACAACGACGCCAACAACGACGCCCTCCACCATTCCTGCGAGTGCTCTTAAAACAATGGTGGCGCCGACTGGACCGAGTCCGAATATCTTTTCAAGCTCGGGGGACAATCAAATCACGTTGCAACTCGAGTTGAGTGCCGGCCAGCTGGTCGCGGGGAGCCTCGTTGTGGTGCAAGCCACTGGCCTAGAGCCCAACTCGCTCCTCGTCGTAACGGTCCATTCAACGCCCGACACGCTGTTGTCGGTTCAGGTGGGACCTGACGGGTCATTCTCCGGCACGACGACACTCCCGGCTGGTCTAGAAGACGGAATGCACGAGGTGATGGCCACGGGTGTTGCCGGTGGCCAATCTGCCCAAGTTCTTGGCGGCTTTGAAGAGTCGAAGGGTTTTGCCACTTCCGTTGTTCAGCCAGGAACCGTTACCGCTCCCATAGTGGCGAATGATCCTCGCTTGGTGCAGGCGCTTCGTTACCACCGGTCTGCTTACAACATCGCCGCTGATCCAGCGAGCGGTAGTGCTGTTCTCGTTACTGGTGCCGCGATACTCGCGATTGCGGGAGCGGGCGGCGTTGCGGGCAGTCGACGACGTGAACACACAAAGAAAACGAGTGCATCAAGCGCCGCTACCAAGAAGTTAAAGGGTCTCAAAATTGAGGGCACTCACATTGGCGACCGTAGTTGGACGTGGCGTGTTCCGTTCACTGCGTGGACTGACAAAATCGGCCAAGTGTGGCCGGGCGTCGTTGGCCGTTATTCGGCGGTGGCGCCGAGAGTGTTGCTCGATGGAACGTGGGCGAGAGCGATGTTTGGATCGGGGGCTCTTCTTCTTTGGTTGGCTGGCGTCGTCACGGCCTTGGTGGCCTGCACGGCGCACGGTTCGGCGGGACTTGCTCCAGCGTTTCCGCTCCTCGTCGCGATTGTGATTCTGGGCATATGTGACGCGGCGGCCGGGGCAGCTGCGTGGCTCACAATTGCAATTGCGACCTTGGTGACCGGTGGCTTTCAGACGTGGTCAGACCTTCGAACGTTGCTTGGTCTGGGCGTCTTGTTCGCGGCGATATCGTTGCTCGCGCACGTCATTCGTCCTCTTCGTCGCAACCTAGAAACAAGTACCAACGAGCGCGCTGAACGCTTCTTTGACTTTGTCATGATGCCCCCGTTTGTCGCGTTTGCGAGTAGTTCAATGCTGAAGGCGCTGAATGGTCTTTCGGGTCTCACGTTGGTAACGCCGGCGGAAATTTCAAACTTCCGTTGGATTGTGTACGGAGCGATTCTTGCTCGTCTTGTTCTCGAGGATATTGCCCACCACCTTTACCCTGAACGAACGCAAATGGTCCA
>Ga0181528_10001611_pt1 | contig 13968 bp, 7 predicted proteins | sample PEATcosm2014_Bin_47_FD_119742 | JGI IMG/M metagenome (GOLD analysis project Ga0181528, IMG submission 119742) | Peatland microbial communities from MTU Mesocosm Facility, Houghton, MI, USA - PEATcosm2014_Bin10_10_metaG | ecosystem: Environmental > Terrestrial > Soil > Wetlands > Peat | place...
CTCGGCGCGAAATTCCAGGTGCGCCTCTACAAATTCGGTAAGGAACCGGTGCGCATCCCCAATCTCGATGCGGTCAGTGGGGCCGAGCCCGCCACGCGTATCGGCGACACGCTGGAACGTGTTTTGGCGGAGTCTTCTTCGCTTCCGCTGGGCGCGATGGTGCTGCTGAGCGATGGCGCCGACAATTCCGGCGGCATCGATCTGGCGACCATCGAAGCCATCCGCCGGCAGCGCATTCCGGTCCATACCATCGGCTTTGGCAAGGAACATCCCGATCGCGATGTGGAAGTGACCGATGCCGTGATCGCCCCGCGGGCGCTTCCCAAATCGCGCCTCACGGCGATCGTCAGTTTGCAAAGCTATGGGCTCTCGGGAACGAAGAGTAAGATCGTGATTCGCGACAGCGGCAAGATCCTGGCGTCGCAGGATGTCACATTGAAGGCCGATGGCGAACCGCAGACGGCGTCCATCGCGTTCAATGTGGGCGAGGCTGGGCCGAAGACGCTCGACATTGCGGTACAGCCGGTCGCGGGCGAGCAGAACACACAAAACAACGCCATTTCCCGCGTGGTCAACGTGGAGAATCGCAAACCGAAGATTCTCTATTTCGACGGCGAAGAGCAGTGGGAGTACAAATTCATCCGGCGCGCCGTGCAGGATTATCCCGACCTCGGGATCGAACTGGCCAGCATCGACCGCGTCACCGAGAACAAACTCCTCACGCAGCTGGATCTGGCGCCCAGCTTGGGCAAGAACGACCTGGCGGACGGTTTCCCGGCCAAGGCGGAGGAGCTGTTTCCGTTCCAGGCGGTGATCATCGGCTCCACGGAAGCCAACTATTTCACCGCCACGCAGCAGCAAGTGATTCGCGATTTCGTAGACAAACGCGGCGGCGGCCTGCTGTTCACCGGCGGGCGGCACGCGCTTTCCGATGGCGGATACCAATCGTCGCCGATGAACGACTTGATGCCCACCAAGCTGCCGGCGTCGGCGGGCACGTTCCACAGGGTGCAAACTCCCGTGGAACTGACGCCGCAGGGCGCGCAGAGCATCATTTGCCGGCTGGACGACGACCCCGGCAGGAATCTCGCGCGTTGGAAAACGATTCCGCTGCTGGCCGACTGGGAGGAGGTGGGCGAACCCAAGCCTGGCGCCACGACTCTGCTGGTATCGCGCCCGCAAGGGAAGGCGCCGCAGCCTCTGCTGGTCACCGAGAATTACGGCCGCGGACGCACCGCCGTGATGGCGACCTCCGGAAGCTGGCGCTGGAAAATGTGGCTCGACCACGCGGACAAGACGCATGCCACGTTTTGGCAGCAGTTGATGCGCTACCTGGTGACCGATACTCCCGGCCAGGTGACGGCGTCCACGCCGAAACAGATGCTCTCCGACGATACCCGCGTGCCGGTTCGCGTAGAAGTGCGCGATAAGCAGTTTAACCCCGTCACCAACGCTAAAGTGCAGGCGCGCTTTACCGAGCCGGACGGCGCCATGGCGACTCTGGAACTCACACCGCAGCCGCTCGAAGAGGGCGTTTATACAGGTGAGTGGTCGGCTGAAAAGACGGGATCCTATGTGGCCGAAATCATCGCCGGGCGCGAGCAGGAGGAGTTGGGCCGGGACGTGCTGGCGTTCCGCCGGGAAGATGGAGTCGCCGAGAATTTCCATACCTCGCAGAATCGCGAACTGCTGGAGAAGCTCTCCGAGCAGACGGGCGGACGGTACTACACGCCGAGTGACCCGTCCAAGCTTGCGACTGAGATTTCATACTCGGAAGCGGGTATCACGACGCGGGAGACCAGGGATCTTTGGGATATGCCGGTATTGTTCCTTTTAGTGCTGTCGTTGCGCGCTTCCGAATGGCTGCTGCGGCGGCGATGGGGTGTGGTATGAGGGGGACTGGCGTGCTTCGGCTCGCGATTCCGCTTCTGCTCGCCGCTTTCGGCGCGCACGCCACCACTTTCTACGTCACCATTTCGGGACTCGGCGGCGAGCCCGATTACGACCAGCGCTTCAAAGGGTGGGCCAACGACATCGATGCCAGCTTGAAGAAGGCCGGCGGCGACAGCAATGTGATCACCATGATCGCGCCCACGCGCGACCAGATCCGCGCGCGTTTCGATGCGCTGGCTAAGGAGGCGAAGCCCAGCGATTCGCTGGTGGTGATGCTCATCGGCCACGGCACCTTCGACGGCGTGGACTACAAGTTCAATATTCCCGGTCCCGACATCACCGGCGTGGAGCTGGCCGGCCTGCTGGATCGCGTTCCCGCCACCCGCCAATTGGTGATGAACGCCACCAGTTGCAGCGGCGGTTCCATCGAATTCCTGCGCAAGCCCACTCGCATCGTGATCGCCGCCACCAAGACGGGGAGCGAAAAGAACGCCACGGTATTCGCGCGCTATTGGGCGGAAGCATTGCGCGAGCCTGCGGCGGACGTCGACAAGAACGAGTCCGTCTCCGCGCTGGAGGCGTTCCATTACGCGCAGAAGAAGACGAAGGAATTCTTCGACACCCAGAAGCGGCTGGCCACCGAGCATGCCGTGATCGAGGATACCGGAAAGGGAAGCGGTGTGACCGCCTCCGGAAACGGGCCCGATCCCGATACCGGCGAAGGCAAACTGGCGTCCACCTTTGCGGTGGTACGCTTGGGCGCCAATGCGGCGGCGGCCAAAGATCCGGCCAAGAAAGCGCTGCTCGACCAAAAGGACCAGATCGAGACCGCCATCGACGAGCTGAAATATCAGAAGGCCGGCATGGCGGCGGACGATTACAAGAAGCAGTTGACGCGGCTCCTGCTGGAACTCTCGCGCCTGCAGGCGGAGATCGATAAGCCATGAAGGTCCCACGGTTCGGCGCCGTTCTGTTTCTGGTCGGCGTCGCTCTGCCGGCGCAGACGCTCGAAGAGGCGGAATCGCTCTGGAAGCAGCGTAAGTTCGGCACGGAGAGTAATGGCGGCAACCCCGGCGCCAACGAAGTGTTTCGCAATCTCGTGGCGAAGTACCCGGACAATCCCCATTTTCGCGTTCGCTGGGGCCGTATGTTTCTGGATCATGGGGCGGGCGACGACATCCAGAACGCGGCGGACCTTTTCCATGAGGCCCTGGCGATCAAGAAAGACGATGCGGACGCCGAACTAGGCCTGGCCATCATCGCCTCGGATGAGTTTTCCGGCAACGCCGAGAAACTGGCGCACCAGGCGTTGGAATGGAACCCCAAGCTGCTGGAAGCGCAGGAACTGCTGGCGCGCATCGCGCTTGAAGACAATAACAATGAAAAGGCCGCCGGCGAAGCTAAAAAGGCGCTCGCCATCGATCCCAATTCTCCCGTCGCGAAGGGCATTCTGACCTCTATCGACTATCTGACGGGCAAGAAAGAAAGCTCCTGGGAGCCGCACGACGCACGCGGCTACGAGACCATCGGCCACTTTTTCGTGATGAACCGGCGGTATGAGGAGGGGATCGAATATTTCCATAAGGCTATCGGGCTCGACCCCACTTTGTATGGCGCACACGCCGAGTTAGGCCTCAATCTCATGCGCCTGAGTCAGAATGACGAGGCCTATAAAGAGCTCCAGATCGCGTTCACCAACGGTTACCAAAACGATGCCACGCGGAATACCCTGCGTCTGATGGATAGCTACAAGAAGTTCGTCACGTCCAGGACTCCACAATACGGCGCGTTCCTGAAGCTCGGTAATAAGGAGAGCGACTTACTCAGGATTTACTTCCAGGCGGAAATCGACAAGTGCGTCGCCACTTACGAAAAGAAGTATAAGCTAAAGCTGACCAAGCCGGTAACCGTGGAAGTTTACCCGGACCACGAGGACTTTGCGGTGCGCGCTCTCGGTATGCCCGGCATGGGCGCGCTGGGTGTCACCTTCACCGCCAGGAGTTTCGGCGGGGCGATCGCGATGGACAGTCCGTCGGGCCGGAAGCCCGGCGATTTTCATTGGGCGTCCACGCTGTGGCACGAGATGAGCCACGTTTTCACCCTGACCCTGACGGATTCGCACGTGCCGCGCTGGTTCACCGAGGGCATTGCGGTGCATGAGGAGACCGCCGCTTCGCCCGAGTGGGGCGATCGCACCATCCCCGACGTGCTGATGGCGATCAAGAATAAGCAACTGCTGCCCATCAGCGATCTGGATCGCGGCTTTATTCATCCGCGGGCGCCCGCGCAAGTGTTTGTGAGTTACTATCAGGCCGGCAAGATCTGCGACTACATCACCGATCAGTGGGGCTGGGACACGATTCTGGCGATGCTCGACGACTACGCCAAAGATATCGATACTCCCACGGTCATTCGCAAGGAATTGAAGATGGAGCCGGACGAGTTCGACAAGCAGTTCTTCGCTAAGATCGAGGCGGAAAACAAGAAATCCATCGACAGCTTCCCCGAGTGGACCGACGATGTGAAAACCATCTCGGCAGCCTCCAAGGCGAAAGACTACGACGCGGTCATCAAAATCGGCTTGCAGGCACGCGATCTTTTCCCAGACTACGTAGAGGCGGGCAGTGTCTACGAATTCCTCGCCAAGGCGTATGCCGCCAAGAACGATAAAGCCGGCGCGGTCGACGAGCTGCAGCGGTACATGAAGGCCGGCGGGCGCGACCCTTCCACCCTGAAGACGCTGGCTGACGACTTGACGGCTGAAGGCAAGAAGAGGGAAGCCGCCGCCGTGCTGGAGCGAGTCAATTACATTTATCCGATGGATGGAGCGCAGCATCAGCAGTTGGGCTTGCTCCTGCTCGACCTTAACGAAAATGCCGGCGCCATCCGCGAGTTCCAGGCAGTGCTGGCGCGCGACTCGATCGACCCGGCGCAGGCGCATTTCAACCTGGCGCGCGCCTATAACCAGAACCACCAGCCCGAGCAGGCAAAGGACGAGTTGATATCCTCGCTGGAAGCGGCCCCCGGATTCCGGCCGGCCCAAAAGTTATTGTTGGAATTGAGCGGTCCGGAGAAGTAGCCGGGCGCACCTCGAAAGAAACGAGACCGAAATCGACATGTCAACTACCGCGACGACGCAGTTGGATCCAGAAGTTCTCAAAGCCCGCATCGGGCGCTTCCGCGAGGTGCAGTCGGAAATCGTGAAGCAGGTGCGCCGCGTGATCGTGGGCCAGGAAGAAGTGCTCGAACAGGTGATGATTGGTCTGTTTGTAGGCGGCCATTGCCTCATCACCGGGCTGCCGGGCACGGCCAAGACGCTGCTGGTGCGCACCATGGCGCAAACCCTCGGCCTGGTGTTCAAGCGCATCCAGTTCACGCCCGACCTGATGCCCGCCGACATCACCGGCACCGACATCATCGAAGAGGACAACGCCACTGGCCGGCGCACCTGGACCTTCGTGCAGGGCCCGATTTTCGCCAACATTCTGCTGGCCGACGAAATCAATCGCACCCCTCCGAAAACGCAGAGCGCGCTGCTCGAAGCCATGCAGGAGCGGGCTTGCACGGTGCGCGGTAATAACTATCTGCTGCCGGCGCCCTTCTTCGTGCTGGCGACGCAGAACCCCATCGAGTTGGAAGGCACCTATCCGCTCCCCGAAGCGCAGCTCGACCGCTTCTTATTCAATACGGTGCTCGATTACCTCTCGGCCGACGAAGAACTCAAGGTGGTGGATCTGACCACGGTGACCACCATTCCGCACGCCGACCCGGTGACCAACGCGCAGGAGATCCTCGACTTCCAGCAGCTGGTCCGCATGGTGCCGATCGGCGAGAGCGTGGCACGGCACGCCATCGACCTGGTGCGCGTCAGCCGGTCGGCCGACGACGCTGCTCCCGATTTCGTGAAGAAGTACGTGAACTACGGCGCCAGCGTCCGCGCCGCGCAATTTCTGGTATTGGCGGCGAAGGCAAGAGCGCTCATGCACGGCCGGTACCACGTGAACTACGAGGACATCCGATCGCTGTATATTCCTGTGCTGCGCCATAGAGTGCTTTTGAATTTCCATGCCGAGTCGGAGAGATTGAAGCAGGACGACATTTTGAAAAGAGTGCTGGAGTGGAAGGCGGCACCTCGGGAGTAAGATTTTTTCACCGCAGAGACGCAGAGGCGCTGAGATTTGAAGAGGGAATGAGAGAGTCAAAGTCAAAACCGGAGATCGCTGAGGTGGCAGAGGCCGCTGAGACGCTTATGCCTCGAGCTCTTGGGTTGAATCAACTGACGGAAATCATTATCGGCGCAGCTATCGAGGTTCATCGTGCTACCGGGCCTGGCTCGATGGAATCGGTCTACGAGCAGTGCCTCTGCTATGAGCTAAGTCAGCGGGGTCTCAGATTTCAGCGTCAGGTTGAGTTGCCGGTGAAATACAACGGAATCAAGCTGGATTGTGGATTCCGAATGGATATGCTCGTGGAAGACGCGATCGTTTTGGAATTGAAGACTGTCGATGAGCTCCTGCCTATTCATTCTGCGCAATTGTTGACTTATCTAAAGCTTTCCGGGAAGAAGCTGGGTTTGCTAATCAATTTCAATGAGGCAGTCTTGAAAAGAGGTCTAAGACGCCTCGCCAACCACGCCCCTGACGCTGCGGCAGCAGAACCCTCAGCGCCCTTTGCCCCCTCAGCGCTCTCCGGTTTTGACTTTCTTTCTCTGCGTCTCAGCGTCTCTGCGGTGAATAAATAAGATGCTCCAGCGATTCCTTGACCCCGCTACTCTGGCATCAATCTCCGGGCTTGACCTGGTCGCCAAGACTGTGGTCGACGGGTTTGTCGCCGGTTTGCACCGGTCGCCGGATTTTGGGTTCTCGCAGGAGTTTGCCGAATACCGGGCTTATAGCGAGGGCGACGATTTACGCCATGTCGATTGGAACGTCTTCGCGCGTACGGATAAGTGCTTCCTCAAGCGGTACCGCGGGGAAACCAACTCGCAATTGCTGATCCTGCTCGACACGTCGGCGTCCATGGGGTTTGGCTCAACCACTGTCACCAAGCTCGACTATTCGCGCTTTGTGGCGGCTTCGCTTTGTTATATGGCCAACGTGCAGCGCGACGCCGCCGGGCTGATCATCTTCGACGACGATGTCGCTAATTATGTCGCGCCTTCCACGCGCCAGGGGCAACTCTTTCGCCTGCTGCACGCCATCGAGCACGCCGTCCCCGGAACGCGCACCGATTTTGTTAAGCCCTTCGTCCATTTTCAGAATTTCCTGCACCGCCGCGGCATCGTGGTGGTCCTTTCCGATTTCTACGAGCAGCCTCAGACCATCGTCAAGACCGTCGAGCCGCTGCGTTTTCGGGGCAATGAGGTGATCCTGTTCCATGTGCTCGATCCCCAGGAAATCAAACCGAAGTTCCGCGAGCCCGTCTTATTGGTAGATATGGAGGACTCTCACTCCTCGCTCGAAGTGTCGCCGGAGTACGCGCGCGAGGAGTACCGGCGCAAGATCGATGCCCACATCGAAGGCCTCAGTTCCGCCTCGCGCAGCGCCGGGCTGGATTACTTCCTCATGGATACGGGCCGTCCTCTGGACGAGGGTCTGCGTGAGTATCTCGCGGTGCGCAAGGGGAGACTCTAAATGGGTTTTCTGGCCCCCTGGTTTCTGGCCGGTGTCGCAGCTGTGGGACTGCCGGTGTGGCTGCACCTGCTGCGCAAGCACAGAACCACGCCGTTGCCTTTCAGTTCTCTGATGTTCTTTGAGAGGCGTACGCAAAGCTCCATCAAGCACCGCCGTCTGCGCTATCTCATCCTGTTCACGCTGCGCACGCTGCTGGTTTTGCTCATCGTGCTGGCGTTCGCCCGGCCCTACGTCCAACAGCGGATTCCCCCGCGAACCCGCTCCAACGAAATTACCGTGCTGGCCATCGATAATTCGCTGAGTATGCGTGCCGGAACGCGCCTGGCGGATGCCAAAGCGGCCGCTAAGTCGCTGGTATCCAGCCTCAAGCTTGGGGAACGCGCCGAAGTGCTGACTTTCGGCTCGCGCGTGCAGGTATTGAGCGAAGTGACTGACGACCACTCCCCGCTCAACGCCGCCATCGATTCCATTCAGCCTTCCGATGAGCGCACGTCCTTCGCGGAACTATCGCGTTCGGCGCGCTCCATCGCCCAGTCGCTCAAATTGCCGCTCACCGTGCACCTGTTTTCCGACATGCAGCAGACCGGCATGCCGTCCAACTTCAACGATCTGCGCCTGAATGCCGACGTGAAGCTGGAGACCCATCCGCTGGTCACCAGAGAGGAGCCGAATTTCACCGTCGAAAACGTGGTGGCGCCGCGGCGCGTGTTCGACAACAAGAAATCGCGCGTGCTGGCCACCATCGCCGGATTCGGCGCGCATAAAGAAGCGCGCACCGTCACGCTGTCGCTTAATGGGCGCGCGGTGGAATCGAAGACGGTCGAAGTCCCGGAAATCGGGCGCGCCACGGTCGAGTTTACCTCGCTCGACGTGCCTTACGGGCGCAACAAAGGCGAAGTCCGCATCGATTCGGCCGACAAGTTGCCCGCCGACGATGTCTTTTACTTCTCGGTGGAACGCTCCGATCCGCGGCCCGCGCTCTACGTGCATGAGGCCGATGGCAACGGCGGCCTGCTGTATTTCAAAACCGCGCTCGACGCCGCCGGACAATCGGCTTTCGACGTCACCCCCGCGGCGGTTGACCAGACGGCCAACCTTTCGCCGTCGAAGTACGCTTTCGTGGTGCTGGCCGATGTGGGCGCGCTGCCGGTGGCCTTCGAGAATCAGCTCAAGGATTACGTGCGCGGCGGAGGCTCGGTGCTGATCACCTTGGGTCATCATTCGGCAACCGCCGGTGGCAAGGTCCCGGTGACGGGCCAGCGCGTCGTGGAGACGCGCTATACCGGACGCGAGGGGGACCGCTTCCAGGTGGCTACGTGGCTCGATACCTCGCATCCCTCGATCCTCAAGGACGACCGTTGGGACGACGTGAAATTCCTGCGCGCCATCAAAATCGAACCGGGAGACGCCCGCGTGGCGGCGAAATTGAGCGACCAGACGCCGCTGCTGCTCGACAAGCAGATCGGCGAGGGTCACGTGGTGGTGTTCGCCTCCACATTCGACAATATTGATAACGATTTTCCGCTGCACAGTTCGTTCGTGGCCTTCGTCGATCAGACAGCGCGCTACCTGGCGCGCATGGATAGCGGTCCGCCGAGCGTGATGGTGGACTCATTTGCCGAGTTGCGCGACTCCAAGGAAAAAGGCGCGGCGGTGGACGTGCTGGACCCCAAGGGCGAGCGCGCGCTGAGTCTCGATGAAGCCGCCAAGGCGCAGAACATCCAGTTCACCATGGCGGGATTTTACGATATTCGACGGCCCAACGGCCGCAACGAGTTGGTAGCGGTAAACGCGGACCGGCGCGAGTCGGACCTGACCCCGGCCTCGCCGGACACCCTCAGTTTGTGGCAGAATACAGCCAACGGGTCTGCGGAGGCGGAAGCGGCAGCTACAGGCGATACCAAGCCCCTTTCGTTATGGTGGTACGTCATGTTGGCTGTGTTGGCCTTGACGGTGGCCGAGTCGCTGCTGGGAAATAAACATCTTTCGGTGGATAGCGAGGCGGCATGAAACCTTTGGATCGCTTGTCCGAGTATCTGGGCGCTGTCGAACGGCGCATGCGTCTGCTGGCGGTGACGCGCGGAGCGGCCGTAACGGCCGCGGCAGCTCTGTCGCTGACGGTGCTGGCTGTATTGCTCGCCAATTACAACTCGTTTTCGAACGGAAGCGTGATCGGCGCGCGCCTGCTGCTGTTTATCGGTCTGGCGCTGGTACTGGCCGCCGCGCTCATCGTGCCGGTGATCCGGCTGAATCGCCGGAATGCCGCGCGCGCCGCCGAACAACGGTACCCCCAGTTCGAAGAGCGGCTGCTCACCTTCACCGAGCGCATGGAGCAGAATCCCGGCGACCCGTTCCTGCCCCTGCTGGCCGATGACACGCTGGCCGTGGCTACCCAGGCTGCGCCGCAACACGTCGCCCGCAGTTCCTGGATTTTCAGCTTTTCTTCGGCCGCGCTGGTCTTCGCCGCTATCCTGATCTGGCTGGGTGTTTCCGGCGGCGGATTCCTCGGCTACGGTACCTCGCTGCTGTGGGGCGGGATTCCCAAGGGCGCGTTGAAGCCCTTCTACTCCATCCAGGTCGACCCCGGCAATCGCACCGTGCGCAAGCGCGCCGACCAGTTGATAACCGCGACATTGAACGGATTCAGCGCTCCCAGCGTGCGATTTTTCGCCAAGTTCGTGAGTGGATCGAAGTGGGAAGAGACGGAGATGCGTCCCGCTCCCGCCAGTTCGTCCTATCAGTTTCTAATTGCCGGCGTGCCGGAATCGCTGGAGTATTACGTGGAAGCGGGCGGCGTCCACTCGCTCACTTATAAGCTCAATGTGGTCGATCTGCCGTCGGTGAAAAACGTCAAGGTGACCTATCATTATCCGTCCTGGGCGGGTATGAAGGACGCAGTTGAGAATCCCGGCGGCGATCTGCGCGCGGTGGAAGGGACCAATGCCGAAGTGTCGATTACCACCGACCGTCCGCTGGCTACCGGTGCGATCCTGCTCGACGATGGTACCAAACTGCCTCTGCGCCAGAGCTCCGACGGACTGGTGGCGTTGGTGCCGATCAATAAGGACGGCCTCTATCATATCGCCGCCGTGGAAGGTGGCGAAGATGTTCGCCTGAGCGAGGATTACTTAATCACCGCCGACAAGTATGAACCGCCGGAGGTGAAGATCACGCGCCCGGGCCGCGATTTCAAGGCCACTCCGATCGAAGAAGTCGCCATCACCGTGGAAGCCAAGGACGGCTTCGCGCTGAAGGGCGTCGATCTGCATTACTCCGTGAACGGCGCTCCCGAAAAGGTGCTGCCGTTGCTGCAGAACATGGACGCCAAGACGGCGACGGGCAATGCCACGCTCGCCATGGAGGATTACAAAGTGCAGCCCGGCGATGTGGTCAGCGTCTACGCCACCGCGAAGGATGCCCGCAAGACTGCTTCCACCGACATGTTCTTCATCGAAATGCAGCCTTTCGAGCGCAACTACACACAGACGCAGGATGGCGGCGGTGGCGGCGGTGGCGGCGACGCCGATCAACAAAATCAGATCTCCGAGCGGCAGAAGGAAATCATCACCGCAACCTGGAATCAGGCCAAGGGCCGTGGCGCCCGCGGCACCGATGCCGAGAACGCCGCGTTCCTCTCGGGCGTGCAGAGCAAATTGCGCGCTCAGGCGAAATCGCTGTCCGACCGCATGAAGGCGCGCCAGTTGGAGGAGGCCGGCGACGCGTTCAAGAGCTTCGTCGATGACATGGACCAGGCGGCGGCGGCGATGGAGCCGGCTGCCGCGGAACTCAAGGGCGCGAAGTGGGACTCGGCGCTGGTGCCGGAACAGAAGGCGCTGCAGTACCTGCTGCGCGCGGAAGCCACCATGCGCGATATCCAGGTGACATTCGGCCAGAAAGGCGGAGGCGGTGGAGGCGGAGGCGGGGGCGCCACGCGCGACTTGCAGGGGCTTTTCGATCTCGAACTGGACACCGAAAAGAACCAATACGAGAGCGCACACAAGACGCAGACTGCCGACGAACGGCAGAAGGAAGTGGATGACGCGCTGCAGAAGCTCCAGCAACTGTCCAAGCGGCAGCAGGAACTCGATCAGCAGCAGAAGCAGGGCCAACTGACATCGGAGCAGCGCTGGCAGCAGGAACAATTGCGCCGCGATGCCGAGAAGTTGAAGCAGGAGTTGCAGCAGGCCATCGCCCAGCCCGAGCAGTTGAGCCGCGGGGGCCAGCAGCAAGGTCAACAGCAGGGGCAGCAAGGGCAACAGGGCCAGCAGGGACAATCGGGGCAGAGCGGCCAATCGGGGCAAGCCGGCCAGCAAGGCGGACAACCGGGCCAGCAGAGCCAAGGCCAGCAGCAGGGCCAGATGGGCTCGCGCGGCGGCGATCAGCGGCAATTGCAGAACACGCTCGAGAACCTGCAAAAGGCCATCGACAGCATGAGCAAGGCGGCTTCCAGCCAGCAGGCCGGCACGCCGCAAGCGCAGGCCGAAGCGCGCCGCGCGGAAGCCGCGTTGCAGGACGCAACGCAATCGCTATCCGGAATCCGCGCCGCGCAATCCAAGAATCAGGTGGAAGATCTGTTGAACCAGGCTGACGATCTGGCCAAGCGGCAGGAAGACGTTGAAGGCCAAATGCGCAAAGCGTACGGTCCGCAGGCCCAGCCTCTGGGACGCAATGAGGCGCGCCAGCGCGACGAGCAGATCGCCGGCCAGAAGGACAAGGAAATCGCCGATCTGAAGAAGCTCCAGCAAGGCATGACAGCCGCGGCGCGCGACGAGTCGGCCACCCAGCGGGCGGCATCCACCAAAATGCGCGAGGCGTTGAGCGAGATCCAGCAGATGGAAATGGAGCGCGACATGCAGCGCAACGCCGACTATATCCGCCGCGGTTTGGGCGAGTATGTGGTGATGTCGGAATCCAATTTCACCCAAGGTCTCAACGAGGTTCGCGACAAGTTGAAGCAGGTGCAGCAGGCGCTGGGCACTCCGGGCAAGGGCGGCAATGGCACGGGCGAAGACAAAGCCATGCAGCAGAGTCTCGCTAGCCTGGAGAACTTCCGCCAGATGCTCCAGCCCGGCCAGAATGGACAGCAAGGGCAACAAGGTGCGCAAGGACGGGGCGCGCAGAACGGCAAGCAGGGACAACCGGGGCAGCAGCCCGGACAGCAAGGGCAAGGCGGCCAGCAGGGCCAGGGGCAGCAAGGCCAGGGCCAGCAGGGTCAGCCGGGGCAGCAACAGGGCGGCGGATCGCAGGGTAGTCCGCTGGGCTCAGGCGCCAACTGGAACGGCGGCGGCAACGGGGCGGGCTATCTGCTCGGACCGAACGGCCGCGTGAACCCGCAGAGTCAGGACTACCAGGCGCAATATCGCCAGACGCTCGAAAGCCTGCAGCAGCTCCAGCAGCAACTCAAGGGCGATCCGTCCACGCAGAAGGATATCGCCGCGCTGCTGCAGCAGATTCGCCAGCTGGATCCCTACGCCTATTCGAACGATCCGCTCCTGGCGCAGCGCATTCAGGCGGCTGTAGTGGCAAACATGGAACAGGTGGAGATGGAACTTCGCCGCCGGGTGGAAGACACCGAACCTGGCGGCAACGTCCGCGCCAGCGGCGGCGAAAAGATTCCGCCGGGATACAGCGACGCCACCGCCAAGTATTTCGAGCAGTTGAGCAAGACGGGCGGCAAGCAGTAGACCGGCCCGGTAAAGCATGTCCCACCCAAAAGGCCAGACCTTGAGCGACCGAAGCTCGCTCTCGCCCTTACCGCGGCGCCAGGGCGTCCAACAGATCGCGAAAACGCCGCCGGCTGACGTCCAGCCGATGGCCGTTCTTGAGCACCACTTCGCCCGACCCTCCTGTCACCGGCGCCACCTCCGTGACGGCGTTCAGATTGATCAGTGCGGCGCGTGAAATACGGAAGAACCGCGCCGGATCCAGCCGCTGCTCGAGCTCATTCAACGACGGGTCCATCCAGTACTGGCCGCCGTCGGCCACAAGGCGCGTGAGGCTCCCTTCGGTACCGAAGTAGAGCACCCGCGCTTCGCCCACCACCAGATAATGCGCGCCGCTGCGAACCAGAAAGCGCGCCGGAGCGGCCTGTTGCCGACGGATGGCCCGATCGAGCGCCGCTTCCTGCGCACCCGCGGCGGCGAGAGAGCGGATACGATCCAACGTCTGCGACAGGCGCGCGCGGGCCACGGGCTTCAACAGATAATCCACGGCGTCGAGTTCGAAAGCTTCCACGGCGTATTGATCGAAGGCCGTGCAGAACACCACATAGGGGCGCGGTTTGGGCAGGCATGCCGCCACGTCGAGCCCGCTCGATCCGGGCATCTGGATGTCGAGCAGGATCACATCCGGGTGCAGCACCGCCGCCATTTCCATGGCCTGCACACCCGTGCCTGCCTCACCCACGACCTCGACATCGGGGTGCGCGGCGAGCATTTGCCGC
>Ga0181528_10001612_pt1 | contig 13967 bp, 12 predicted proteins | sample PEATcosm2014_Bin_47_FD_119742 | JGI IMG/M metagenome (GOLD analysis project Ga0181528, IMG submission 119742) | Peatland microbial communities from MTU Mesocosm Facility, Houghton, MI, USA - PEATcosm2014_Bin10_10_metaG | ecosystem: Environmental > Terrestrial > Soil > Wetlands > Peat | place...
CGTAGCCGATGCCTTGAAATCCGACGCGAACGCGAAGCTGCTCATCGAGGGCAACTGCGACGACCGCGGCACGGAGGAATACAACCGCTCGCTCGGCGAACGCCGCGCGCTGGCCGCCCGCGAGGCGCTGGCCAAGCTGGGCGTCAGCCCGGACCGCATCCGCACCATCAGCTACGGCAAGGACAAGCCGGCCGATCCCGGCCACGACGAGGCCGCGTGGGCGAAAAACCGCCGCGACGACTTCGTGCTGCTGCATCCGAAGACCGGCGTTTGATTCAACCGTTTTCAATCCAAGGCCGCGCCTCACCGCGCGGCCTTTTTTGTGGCTTTACTTAATTGCATGGGCGGCGTAGGGTAAATCGGCTATAATAATGTTATGAACACAATGCTTGCAGGTTTTTTTGGCGGCTGGGAGATCGTTTTAATCCTCGCCGTGGTGCTGTTGTTGTTCGGTGCGAAAAAGCTGCCGGAGCTGGCCAAGGGCTTGGGCACGGGCATCAAGGAATTCAAGAAGGCCACGCGTGAAGTGACGGACGAAATCCAGAACGCCGGCACCGAGACGCCAAAAACTCCGCCGGCCAACACCACCGCGCAGTCGCAGCCCAAACCTCCGGAAACGAAAGTCATCTGAACCCCGCCGGCTGAACGTCAGCCGCAGAGTTTTTCATGGCCGACATTTCCCACGAACCCGACGCGGAAGACAGCGGCGGTCCCGTCAAATCCTTTCTCGAACACCTCGAAGATTTTCGCTGGCTGTTGATCAAATGCGCCGTGGCGCTGTCGCTCACGATGCTGGTCTGTCTCATCGGTGCCAACTACGTCATCGGCGTCATCAAATGGCCGCTGTCGCAAGCCCATGTCAGCTATCCGGGAACCAACCAGATTGTCACCGTCAGTTTCGGCGCGACCCGGTTGGGCAGTTATCCGATCACGCCGGAGCAGCGGCAACTGCTGCACACCGGCACAAACCGCTTTGCCGCCGTCGTCGTCGAGCCGGTCACGGTCGGCACGAATCAAATCTTAAGCTGGCGCGTGAACGACGATCCCGCCGCCCTGGCCGACGCGCAGCGGATGCACATTGACCTGGTGAACCTTACGCCGGCGGGCGGATTTTTCGTGGCGTTCCAGGTGGCGTTTTACGGCGGCATGGTGCTGGCGTCGCCGTTCCTTTTATACTTCATCGCGGCGTTTGTTTTCCCGGCGTTGCGGTTGAAGGAGCGGAAATACATTTACCGAGCGCTGTTCATCGGTGGCGGACTTTTTTTGATTGGCGTCGCGTTCTGCTATTTCATCCTGATGCCGGTGGCGCTGGCGGCGTCGCAGATGTATTCGCAATGGCTCGGGCTCGGCGCGATGCAATGGCGTGCGGAGGAATACATCAGCTTCGTCTGCAAATTCATGCTTGGCATGGGGCTGGGCTTCGAGCTGCCGGTGGTCATCCTCACGCTCGTCAAAATCGGTGTGCTGAACTACAAGATGCTCCGCGCGATGTGGCGCTACATGATCGTCATCAATTTGATTTTGGGCGCGGTGCTGACCACGCCGGAAGTCGTCACGCAGGTGCTGATGGCGGTGCCGCTTTACATGCTTTACGAAATCACCGTCTGGATCGCGTGGTATTGGGAATGGCGCGACAAAAAACGGGCGGCGGGTAAAACATAAAACGCGCTTTACAAACGGCAATTTCGGCGTAGGCTCAAACCAACAATAAAAAACGTATGCGAAACGTCATCTCTTTGCTCGCTCTGACCGCCTTGGGCGCCTTGTTCACCGCCGGCTGCGCCGGCCCGGAAAACCGGCTCGGCGACGGCTTCAACAATCTCACCGAATTTGCGCGCCTGGGCGAAATGCGCGCCAGCGTCGAAGAGTCCGCCGTCTTGGAGCCGGGCGGCGGCTACGCCACGGGCTTGGTTCACGGCTTCGACCAGTCCGTTTACCGCACGGTGGCGGGCGCTTACCAGATTGTTACTTTTCCCGCCGGCGACTATCTGACCGACAGCGGCTTTGAGAAAAAATATATTCCGCAGGGAACGGTTTATCCCGACAGCTACAAGCCGGGCTTGATTGACACGACCACGTTCCAAACCGACACCTATTTCGGTTACAGCGGCGGCGATGTTGCGCCGTTTGTTCCCGGCAGCCGGTTCGCGGTATTCCCGAATTGAAATTGTCCCGGTTTAATCTGCTGAACGCGCCGATGATTTTTTCGTTGGCGCGTTTTGCTTTGGTGAAGGCCAGCCATGCCGCTTGAAAAAAAATCGCCCTGCAAGGTCAACCTGCTGCTGAACATCCTCGGCCGGCGCGCCGACGGCTTTCACGAACTCGAAACCGTCATGCAGCCGGTGAATCTTTGCGATGAGCTTTTTTTTGAACACGCCAGCTCAGGCGTGCAACTGTCGTGCAGCCATCCGGAACTGCCGACCGATTCTAAAAATCTCGTCCACCGCGCCGCCACTGCGTTTCTTGCCGCCGCAAAAATTTCTGACGGTGTAAAAATCCGTCTTCAAAAAAATCTGCCGCTGGCTGGCGGGATCGGCGGCGGCAGCGCCAACGCCGCCGTGACGTTTACCGCGCTGAATGAACTGTTCGGCTCACCGCTGCCGTTGGAAAAACTCCACGAACTCGCGGCCTCGCTCGGCTCGGATGTTCCATTTTTTCTTTATGGTCAGCCGGCGCTCGCCACCGGTCGCGGCGAAAAAGTTCAACTGCTCGAAAATTTTTCCGCATTGGCTGGCAAGGCGTTTTTCCTCGCCCATCCCGGCTTCGGCATTTCGACGCCGTGGTCGTATCAAAATCTCGCGCGGTTTCCCGAAGCGTTGCACGGCAAAGCCGGCCGCGCAAAAGAATTAATCGAGAACCTCCAGACAAACAATTTGGCCGGTGCCGCCGGCACCTTTTACAATTCGCTCGAAGCGCCGGCGTTCGACAAATTCCCCGTGCTGGAACTCTACCGGGAATTTCTCCGAAAAAACGGCGCGGAGGTGGCGCTCATGTCCGGCAGCGGTTCGACCACGTTTGCCATCGCCACAGATTTGCCGGCGGCGGAAACGCTGGCGGAAAAATTCAAATCGCAGTTCGGTAGCAACGGCTGGACGGCAACGGTGAAGATTTGAAGGTGGGGCGCTTCACTCCGTGCGCGCCGCGTCTATATGCAAAACTGCGGCGGGCAAGGGACTGCCCGCCCTACCTCTTGAATTTTGCGAACGCAAACTCCAGCATTTCTTTCGCCGCCGGAACCTTGAACGTCAGAGCCAGAATTCCATAAACCAAACCTGCCGCAACCGCCGGCACAAACACCGCGCCGATTTTCAGTGCCAGCGTTTCGTGGCCGAGCGCAGTTTCCCATAGCTGCCAGCCCTGCCACGCAACCAGTCCGGCCAGCAGCCCGGCGATGGCCAGCGGCAGAAACGTCGCGCGCAGCGGCGCCATTTCCAGCCGGCCAAGTTTTTTCCGCAGCGCGAAAAGCAGCAGCCCCGCATTGCAGACGGAGGTGATCGTATTGGCGATGCCGAGGCCGCCCTGCTTGAGCGGCACGACCAGCGCAGCGGCGAGCAGCAGGTTCAGCGTGAGACACGCGAGGCTGATTTTCATCGGCGTCTTGGTGTCACCCAGCGCAAAAAAGGCGCGCGCGAGAATGTTGACCGTTGAAAATGCGACTAGTCCCGGCGCGAGACAAATCAAAGCCAACGATGCGCGTCCAGTTGAATCGGCGTTGAACGCGCCGCGCTCAAAGAGCAGCCGCACAATCGGCTCGGCTAGCACCACGAGCAAAATGGCGGCAATCAGGTTGGCGAACAGCAGCGTGCTGATGCCGTGCCGGAGCGTCGCGCGGTATTCCGGATAATTTTTCTCCAGCGCCAGCGCCGAAAGTGTCGGCAGCAGAAAAGTCGCCAGCGAAATCCCGAACATGCCCTGCGGCAGTTCCATTAGCCGCACGGCGTAGTTGAACGACGCGACGATGTGCGGGCCGACCCAGAACGCGATGGTCTGCGTGACCAGCACGTTGATCTGGAACGCCGCGACGCCGATGGTGCCGGGAATCATCCGCGTCACGACGAGACGGACGGTTTCATTTTTCCACGGCGAAACCCAGCGGTAACGGAAGCCTTCGCGCCAGAGCGTCGGCAGTTGAAACGCCGCCTGCGCCACGCCCGCCACCAGCACGCCGAACGCGAGCGCAAAAATCTGCTTCGGCAGCCGCAACTCCTTCGGCAAGTCCAAGGCCATGCGCTGCGCGAAAAATAAAACCGATCCGATCATCACGATGTTGAGCATCGTCGCGCCCATCGCCGGAATGAAAAAATGGCCGCGCGCGTTGAGCATGCCCATCATAGCCGCCGCGATGCAAACGAGCAGCATGTAGGGAAACATCACGCGCAGCAGCCGGAGCATCAGTTCGGTCTGCGCGCCGAACTGATGCACGGCCAGCGCGAGCGAGATGCCGAGCATGGCGAGGCCGATGATGGCGCTCGCCGCGACGACGAGGCCGGAAATCACGGCGTTGGCCGCGCGCCACATTTCGATTTCGCCGTGCGTTTTTTCCTTCTCCTTGAAAATCGGAATAAAAGCCGCAGTCAACGCGCCTTCGCCGAGCAGTCGCCGGAACAGGTTCGGCACGGTGAACGCGAAGGCGAACGCGCTGGCGACCCAGCCGTCGCCCATGAACCGGGCATAAACCATCTCGCGCACCATGCCGAGCACGCGGCTCAACAGGGTGGCGGCGGCCATCGCGCCGGAGGCTTTCAGCATTTTTGACACCGGGCGAAGGTTAAAGTCCAAAGCCCCAAGTCCAAAGTCCAAAGTTCAACGCGAAATGGAAATTGGCATTTGGCCGGAGGCGAATTAACCTGCTGGCGTGAACATTCTCGATGAGTTGAAATGGCGCGGGTTGATCGCCGACTGCACGGACGCGGCGGAATTGGAAAAGAAAATCGCCACGGCCACCACGCTTTACTGCGGCTTCGACCCGACCGCGGACAGCCTGCACGTCGGCAATCTCGTTCCGCTCATTGCGCTGCGCCGGTTTCAAAAACTCGGCCATCATCCGATTGCCGTTGCCGGCGGCGCCACCGGCAGCATCGGCGATCCGAGCGGCAAGACCGCCGAGCGGCAACTGCTAACGAAGGAAATTCTGGACCACAACATCGCCAGCGTGAAAGTGCAGCTTGCCAAGCTGCTGGATTTTGAGACGAGCGAGAATCCCGCGCGGCTCGTGGATAACGCGGCATGGACAAAGGATATTTCATTCCTCGATTTTTTGCGCGACATCGGAAAACATTTTTCCGTGAACCAGATGGTGGCCAAGGAATCCGTCCGCGCGCGCATGGAAGACCGCGAGGTTGGCATCAGCTACACCGAATTCAGCTACATGCTGCTGCAGGCGTTCGATTTCATGGTGCTGTGCCGCGACCACAATTGCGAATTGCAGATCGGCGGCAGCGACCAGTGGGGCAACATCACGGCGGGCATCGAATTGACGCGCAAAAAACTGGGCAAGACGGTTTACGGCCTGACGCTGCCGCTCATCACGAACGCCGACGGCTCCAAGTTCGGCAAGACCGAGGCCGGTGCCATCTGGCTCGATCCGAAGAAAACGAGCGTCTATAAATTTTACCAGTTTTGGATCAACACCGATGATCGCGATGTCGTCCGCTACTTAAAATTTTTTACGCTTCAGCGTTCCCAGGACGAGATTGATGCGCTGGCGCAAAAGCACCAGAAACGACCGGAAGCGCGCGAGGCGCATCGTGCGCTTGCCGCCGAGATGACGTTTTTGATTCATGGCGAAGAGGCGTTGCACAAGGCGCAGATTGCCAGCGCGGTTCTGTTCGGCCAGGGCGGAGACATTCTCAATTCGGAAGTCAATTTCTTCGACGACATTGACGGCGAGGTGCCGACGAAGGAAATCGAAAGATCAAAGCTGGAGGGCGAGGGTTTGCCGCTGGTCGAGTTGCTCATCCACGCCGGATTGTGCACGTCGAAAGGTCAGGCGCGAAAAGACATCGAAGGCGGCGGCGTCAACGTGAACAATCTCCGCGAACCGGACTGGCAGCGCCATGTCACCGCAAAGGACCTCGTTCATAATCATATCCTGCTTCGCAAAGGGAAAAAAAATTACGTCTCCGTGACAGCGAAGTGAACCAAGGCGGAATTGCAGCGCCGAGGTGATGATGGCTGACCGCATCGGCATATTCACTGCGAAAGCTGGTATTTCCTGAATTTATTCGAGTGGTTTGTGGTTTGTATTATGAATTTCATTTATTTGTGCCAAAAAGCACTTTGAATCCGCTTGACTCATTTCAAATGTGTGCCATGATGTCACTCTTAAATCATGATTTTATCCAATGGTTGCAACCAAATCTAGTTTTCTCGACAAAGTGCTTGGCCGCATCGGTCGGTTGGACACGGAAGGGCTACAAACGGTCGTCCAGCGGCTAGCGCGCGAACGTAATTTTCTTGAAACGCTCTTCAACGCCATCGAGGACGGTGTGCTGGTGACGGACGAGCGCGGACGTGTTGTTTATTTCAACCAAGCCGTTGCCAGGCTGCTCGGTTTGCAATTGGGAGACGAGGGCCAGCCGGTCGGACGCTTTCTGCCGGAGTTGGACTGGAAAAAAATTTCGCGCTTCGACCGCGAAGGCGGCGCGCATGTTTTGCGGCACGAATTTGAAGTGAGCTATCCGCGTCCGCGCTTTCTGCGGCTTTACGCCGCGCCGCTCGACGGCGAAGCGACGGGCAGTTCCGGCGTGGCGCTGATTTTGCACGACGCGACCGAGGCGCGGCAGAAAACCTTCGAGGCCATCGAGAGCGAGCGAGTGCAAGCGCTCACACTGTTGGCGGCGAGCGTCGCGCATGAGATTGGCAATCCGCTCAACGCGCTGCACATTCATCTGCAGCTCATGGAGCGCGAGGTTAAAAAACTGAAGGGTGACGAGTGGCGGGTGACAAGTGACAAGAAAACTTCATCGCGTTTCACGCTTCAAGCATCACCGGACCCAACTGAAATCGCCAAAAAACTGGAACAGTATCTCGACGTGGCGAAAGGCGAAATCAACCGGCTGGATTACATCATCACGCAGTTTCTTCAGGCGATCCGCCCCGTGCCGCCGCAGCTCAAGCCGGATTCGCTGAACGACGTGGTGGAAAAGACCCTGGATTTATTGCGGCCGGAACTGGACAACCGCGGATTGACAGTGGCGACGAAACTGGCGCGCCGGCTGGCGGCGGCACCAATTGACTCAATGCAACTGCAGCAGGTGCTGGTGAATCTCATCAAAAACGCAATGCAGGCGATGACCAAGGGCGGCACGCTGACGTTGCAGACCGGCGAGAACGACGACGGTGTCTGGATCAGCGTAACCGACACCGGCGGCGGCATTCCGCAGGAGCAGATCAAGCGCATCTTCGAGCCATTTTACACGACCAAGAAAAAGGGCAGCGGACTCGGCCTGATGATTGTGCAGCGCATCGTGCGCGCGCACAACGGTCGCATTGAATTGGAAAGCCACGTCGGCCGCGGCTCGACGTTCCGCATCTGGCTGCCGTTGCACGAACGGAAAACGAGATTGCTGGCAAACACAAATTCGTGAAACCGACATTGCTCATCGTCGACGACGAGAAGACGACGCGCGAAGGCTTGCGCGCGGCGCTCGAGGAACGCTATGACGTTTACATTGCCGAAGACTCACAGGCGGCGATGGGTTTGCTAGAGAGCGAAAATTTTGACGTGATGCTGACGGATTTCCGGCTCCCAAACGAGGACGGGATGAAACTCATCGCGCGCGCAAAATCCCTTTCCAAGCCGCCCGTCTGCATTTTGATGACGGCCTATGGTTCGGAGGAACTGGCGGTGGACGCGATGAAACGCGGCGCGGACGATTATATCGCCAAGGGCCGGTTGCAAATCGAGGAGTTGGAAATGCGGATTGCGCGGGCGTTGAAGCAGCAGAAACTGGAGGTGGAAAATGTTTCGTTGCGCAAACAGCTCGATTCCAAATTCGGTCTGGAAAACATCATCGGCGAATCGCCCGTGATGAAGGAAATTTTCGACGTCGTGCAGCAGGTCGCGCCCACGCGCGCGACGGTTTTGGTCCTCGGTGAAAGTGGCACCGGAAAAGAATTGATCGCCAAGGCAGTTCACCAGTTGAGTCCGCGCGCGAAGCAGCCGTTCGTGACGGTGCATTGCGCTGCGCTCGCGCCGACGCTTTTGGAAAGTGAATTGTTCGGGCACGAGAAGGGCGCGTTCACCGGCGCGCACGAGCGGCGCATCGGCCGGTTCGAGCAGGCGCAGGGTGGAACACTTTTTTTGGATGAAATCGGCGAGATTGACGCGACGATTCAGGTGAAGCTGCTGCGATTCCTCGGCGAACGGACTTTTGAGCGCGTCGGCTCAAACAAAACCCTGACGGCAGACGTGCGGCTGGTGGCGGCGACGAATAAAAATCTGGAAGAACTGGTCAAAGCGGGAAAATTCCGCGAAGATTTGTTTTTCCGGCTGCGCGTCGTTGAAATAGAATTGCCGCCGTTGCGGGAGCGGACGGGCGACCTGCCTTTGCTGGCGCAGAGTTTTTTGCGCGAGTTCGCGAAGGAAAACGGGAAAGCGGTGAACGATTTCACGGCGGACGCGCTCCAATCGCTGATGAATTATGCCTGGCCGGGCAATGTGCGCGAGTTGCGGACGGCCATCGAGCACGCGGTGGTCTTGTGCCGGGCCGAGAAGATTTCCGCGCGCGATTTGCCGCCATCGGTGCGCGGCGGACGGGTGAACGAAACTCAATTATTGCAGCGAAATGATTTGACGGTGAAGGAAGCCGAGAAACAATTGGTCATGCGCGCGTTGAAGGAAACGGATGGCAACCGGACACGGGCCGCCAAAAAAATCGGTATGAGCCGGCGGACGTTCCACCGCAAGCTGCACGCGTATCATCTGGAAGGATTTTAATTTATGCCGCTGGGAGAATGGATTCAGATGTTGATCCACAAGCTGGAGGTTGGCGCAGGCTCGCGCTACCTGCGGATCGTGGCGCTGGTGCTGGGCGTGGTCGCGCTTGCATTTCTCTACGACATCCGCGCGTATCGGAATCTCGCCGCGCCGGAGGCGATGGACGCGGCGCAGCTCGCGCGCAACATCTCCGAAGGCAAGGGCTTCACGACGCAGTTCCTGCGGCCGTTCAGCCTTTGCCTCGTGCAAAATCACAACCAGGCCAACACTCCCTTCGCACTGACGAACACCGTCACCGACTTCGCACAAATCAAATCGGCGCATCCGGATCTTGCGAATCCGCCGGTGTATCCGTTGCTGCTGGCCGGTTTGATGAAAACCCTGCCGTTCGATTACAAGGTGAACCTGAAAAAGGCGTTCTGGACCAACAACGGCGGTTTTTGGCGCTACCAGCCGGATTTTTTCATCGCCCTCTTCAACGAACTGCTGCTGCTCGCCGTCGTCGTGCTGACTTTTTTTCTCGCCAAAAACCTGTTTGATTCGAATGTCGCATGGCTCTCGGCCGTCCTGGTTTTGGGCTGTGATCAGCTCTGGAAATTCAGCGCGTCGGGCCTGTCCACGATGCTGCTGCTGGTGATTTTTCTGGGCCTGACGCTGTGCCTGCTCGAAATCGAACGCGGCGCGCGCGAATCCCAGCCGCGGGCCGGCGGATTGCTTGGCCTGGCGGTGGTCGTGGGGCTTTTGACGGGACTGGGCGCGCTGACGCGTTACGCCTTCGGCTGGACCATTATTCCTGTCGCGCTGTTCCTGATTTTGTTCAGCGGACCACGACGACTGTGGCACATGATCGCGGCGCTGTTCGCGTTCACGCTGTTGCTGGCCCCGTGGATTGTCCGCAATGAAATGGTCAGCGGCACCGCCTTCGGCACGGCGGGCTACGCGGTCATCGAGGGAACCTTTATTTTCCCCCGGTTTCAACTGGAACGTGCCATCCATCCTGATGTCGCGCAGGCCATGTGGGTGAAACCGTATGTGCAAAAACTGTTCAGCAACCTGCGTGACCTGCTCACGGGCGACCTGCTGAAATCCGGCGCGACCTGGGCCGGCATGCTTTTTTTTACGGGCCTGTTTCTGGGTTTCCGCAGCACGGGCGCGCGGCGCGTGCGCTATTTTTTACTGATGTGCCTGGCCGTTTTCATCGTCGCGCAATCGCTGGGCCGCACGCAGCTTTCGGAACTGTCGCCGGAAATCAATTCCGAAAACCTGCTGGTGCTGCTCGTGCCGCTGATATTCATTTTTGGCGCGAGTTTCTTCTTCACGCTGCTGGAACAGATGACCCTGCCGTTGTTGCAACTGCGTTACGCCGTCATCGCAGGCTTTGTGGCGCTGTGCTGCCTGCCGCTGGTTTTCACGCTCTGGTCGGCGTCCCGGCCGGTGGTCTATCCGCCATATTTTCCACCGGAAATCCAGCAGGTGGCCAACTGGATGAAGCCGGATGAACTGATGATGAGCGACGTGCCATGGGCAGTCGCGTGGTATGGCGACCGCCAGTGTGTCTGGAACACGCTCGACGCGCAGGGGGACTTTTTCGCCATCAACGATTACATGAAACCGGTGCAGGCGCTCTATCTCACGCCGCTGACGATGGATGGCAGATTCATTTCCGACTGGGTGCAGACGCGGGACTTCAGCTGGGGCAACTTCATTGTGGATACGGTGATCAAAAATCAATTTCCGCCCGGCTTTCCGCTCCGCTTCGCGCCGAAAGGATTTTTGCCCGACCGGCTGTTTCTGACCGACCGTCAGCGCTGGGAAGCCGCGCCATAATCTCAAGCTGCCGCGCGCCGCAAGCGGTCGGTGATGCCCGACCATTCCGGCAAGTCCGGCGGTGCCTCGACGACGATCAGTTCCGCACCCGCCGCGTCGCACCGGTGCAACTCCGCGTAAAGTGCCCGCGCAAACGCCTCCGCGTCGTGCGGCATCACGCTCACGTCGGCGAAATTTTCACCCGCCGGAACCATCGTGTGGGCGACGATGAAACAATTTCCGATTTTGAGTTTTGGGTTTTGAATTTTTAATTTCAGCTCTGTGTCATCGCGCCAGTTGAGGACGAGCAGTTTTGCCTTTGGCGAATAATGTTTTTTCAGCAGGCCGGGACTGCGCAAATCTGAAATCTGATGTTCGGAATTTAAGATTTGAATTGCGCCGCAAACGGCAGCCAGCGATTCCGCGTGAATCATGCCCGGCCGCAAAACGCGCGGCGGCGACACCGTCAAATCCAGCACGCTGGATTCAATGCCGACCTGCGACTGTCCGCCATCCACGATGAGCGGAATTTTTCCACCAAGCTGCACGCGGACATGTTCGGCGTTCGTGGGCGAAACTTGGTTGGACAAATTTGCGCTCGGCGCGGCCAGCGGGAAACCGCACTCGCGAATCACCGCTTGGGTGAGTGGATGGCTCGGCCAGCGGATGCCGACGGTAGCGCCGCCTGCCGTCACGTTGTCGGGAATTTTTTCCGCGCGCGGCAGCACCAGCGTCAGCGGACCCGGCCAGAAAGCCTTTGAAAATTTCTCCGCCAGCTCCGGCCATTTCGACACGCAGATTTTGGCCATTTCATTGCTGGCGACGTGGACAATAATGGGATTATGCGCCGGTCGGCCTTTGATTTGGAAAATTTTGGCGACGGCCTTTTCATCCAGCGCGTTCGCCGCAAGGCCGTAAACCGTTTCCGTCGGCAGCGCGACGACTTCGCCGGTGCGGAGCAGTTCCACCGCGTGACGGACGGCCTTTTGAAAAAGCTCCGGCGTGTGGGTGGATAAAATTTCGGCGGTCACGCGCTATTCGTAGCGCAAAGCGTCAATCGGGTCGAGCTTCGAAGCTTTCCACGCGGGATAGAAACCGGAGATGACGCCGATGACGGCGCTGGAAATGAACGCAACCACAATCCAGACGGTGGGGGTGCTGGTCGGCCAATGTTGGAGGCGGGCAATCAGCCAGGAAAACGTCATGCCGCCGGCGATGCCGATCGAGCCGCCAATCGCGCTCAAGGTCACGGCTTCAATGAGAAATTGCACGAGGATGTCGGCGGCGCGCGCGCCCACGGCCATGCGGATGCCGATTTCGCGCGTCCGTTCGGTGACGCTGACGAGCATGATGTTCATGATGCCAATGCCGCCCACGATGAGCGACACGGCGGCGACACCGGCGAGCAAACCGCCCATCACCTTCGAAGAAGCGGAGACCCGGTCCATCAGGTCGGCCTGGTTGCGCACGGTGAAGTCCGGATCTTTGCTGCGGTGCCGCGTCGTCAGCAGGTCGGTGATTTCATCCTGTGCCTTAAGAATGGTTTTGTCGCTGGTGGCCTCCACCAGAATGTCGTTCAAAAATGTGCGCGCGGTGATGCGGTGCATGTGGCTGGAATAGGGAACCACCACCACGTCGTCCTGATCCTGGCCGAAGAGATTGAAACCTTTCGGGGTCAGCACGCCAATGATTTGAAATGGCAGATTGCGGATGCGGACGGTCTGGCCTAGGGGGTCTTCGTTGGGAAATAATTGGTCTGCCACCGTTTTGCCGATGACGGCGGATTTGGCCAGGCTGCGAACCTCCTGATCGCCAAACATCACGCCGCTGATGATGCTGCGGTTGAGAATTTGCGGGTAATCCGGCGACTCGCCCATGACCTGCGTGTTCCAGTTCAGTCCGTTGGCGAGAATCTGTTCCCGGTCGCGAACCTCCGGGCTGACCGCGAGCACGTCCGGCAATTTGGCGATGGCTTTGGCGTCGTCCAGCGTGAGGGTCGGCGCGCTGCCCCAGCCGCCGCGCATCGCGCCGCTGGTGAAATTGCCCGAAAAAACCGTGATCACATTTTCGCCCAGACTGGCGACCTGATCCTCGACTTGTTTGGTGGCTCCGGTTGTGAGACTCACAGAGCCGATCACCGCGCCGACGCCGATGATGATGCCAAGCATCGTCAGCAGCGAACGCATTTTGTTGCGGCGCAGCGCACGGCCGGCAATTCGGAGTGAGGCAAAAATTCTCATGCGAGTTGAACGGCCTGTTGTGCTTGTTTCAATTTGCCCAGTTCCTGTTCCGCGTTCAGGCGGTCCGCCACCGCTTCGTCGGTCAGAATTTTGCCGTCGCGCAAAATCACCATGCGCTTGGTGTAGCGCGCCACGTCCAGTTCGTGCGTGACCATGACGATGGTGATGCCCTGATTGTTGAGCTTCTGAAAAACGCCCATCACCTCGATGCTCGTCTGGCTGTCGAGATTCCCCGTCGGCTCATCCGCGAGCAGGAGCGCCGGCCGGTTCACCAGCGCCCGCGCGATGGCGACACGCTGCTGCTGACCACCGGAAAGCTGGTTCGGGTGATGGTCGGAGCGATCGCCCAAGCCCACGAGTGCCAGCGCATGCGTGGCGCGCTCAAATTGTTCGTGCGCGAGAATGCGGTGACGATGGTAAAGCATCGGCATTTCGACATTTTCCAGCGCCGACGTGCGCGAGAGCAGGTTGAACCCTTGAAAAACGAAGCCGATTTTTTCGTTGCGGATGTCCGCCAATGCGTCGCGGTCCAGCGTGGAAATGTCAATGCCGTCCAGCCAGTAATGCCCGCCCGTCGGCCGGTCCAGCGCGCCGATCATGTTCATCAGCGTGGATTTGCCGGAACCGCTCGAGCCCATGATGGCGACAAATTCGCCCGGCAGAATTTCCAGCGAGACGCCGCGCACGGCGTGGACGTCCACCTCGCCGGTGTGATACGTCTTGTGGATTTCGTCCAGCTTGATGACGTGGGTGGTTTGCACGGCGTTGGTCGTCAGAGAATCAGATTAGCGCCTGGGGAACCCGCCGCCGCCGAATGGATTCGCCGCGGTCGTAGTTGTGGTGCCGGTTAAAAGCGTGCCGGTGACAACCTTGTCGCCTTCATTCAAGCCTGACAGCACCTCGGTGGAAATGCCGTCGCTGATGCCGGTCTTGATTTGCACCGGCTGCGGCTGCGTGTTTTCGCCGTCGCCGGTGAGCAA
>Ga0181528_10001613_pt1 | contig 13965 bp, 12 predicted proteins | sample PEATcosm2014_Bin_47_FD_119742 | JGI IMG/M metagenome (GOLD analysis project Ga0181528, IMG submission 119742) | Peatland microbial communities from MTU Mesocosm Facility, Houghton, MI, USA - PEATcosm2014_Bin10_10_metaG | ecosystem: Environmental > Terrestrial > Soil > Wetlands > Peat | place...
ACCAGTGGAACACTAATCCACGACATCGACTAGAAGGTTTCAAAAATGGCGAAACGCATAACGATTGACCCCATCAGCAGGATTGAAGGCCACCTCCGCGTAGACGTGGAAGTGGAAAACGGCGCAGTATCGAATTCCTGGGCCTCCTGCACGATGTGGCGCGGCATTGAGACAATTCTCAAGGGTCGCGATCCTCGGGAAGCCTGGCTATTTACGCAGCGCTTCTGCGGCGTGTGCACCACGGTGCACGCTATGGCAAGCGTCCGTTCGGTGGAAGATGCTCTGAAGCTCGAGATTCCTCTGAACGCTCAGTACATTCGCAATCTCATTCTTATCAATCACGGATTGCACGATCACATTGTGCACTTCTACCATCTATCCGCCCTGGACTTCGTGGACATCCTGAAGATTCCTCAGGCGAACCCGGCCAAGACCAGCGCCCTGATCGAGGGCCTGTCTCCCTGGACCGGTAACTCCACCAAGACCTTCCTGGATGCTCAGAACAAGGTCAAGGCAGTTGCCGCCAGCGGACAGCTCGGCATCTTCACCAATGGCTACTGGGGACACCCGGCCATGAAGCTGAGCCCCGAGGTCAACCTGCTGGCGTTTGCGCACTACATCCAGGCCCTCGAATATCAGCGCAAGTCGGTGCAGGCCGTCGCGATCCTCGGATCGAAGAGCCCGCACATCCAGAACCTCACCGTCGGCGGCGTGGCGAACGCCATCAACCTTGACAGCCTGGCGACCCTCAACATGGACCGCCTGTTCATGATCAAGAAGTTGATGGACGAAGTGAAGCCATTCGTCGATCAGGTTTATCTCCCCGACGTTTGCGCCATTGCCGGTATGTACTCCGACTGGTTCAACTACGGCGCGGGCGTCACCAACTACCTCGCCTCTCCTGATCTGCCACTCGACGGCAAGAACACCAAGTTCGACCTCGTCGGCGGCTACATCATGGACGGCAATATCTCGAGCGCTCACAAGTTCGACGGCTTCCGCGACAAGGTCTTCGTTGACGGCGTCACCGAAGAAACCAAGCACGCCTGGTACAAGGGCGAAGAGCCGTTGCACCCGTGGAAGGGCGAGACCGATCCGGAAGTCGGTGATTGGTCTGCAGAAGGCAAGTACTCCTGGGTCAAGGCACCTCGTTTCCAGGGCAAGCCGATGCAGGTTGGTCCTCTGGCTCAGATCCTGGTTGGCTACGCGTTGGGAGATCCTCTTACCCGCAAGCACACTGACAAGGCTCTGGACCTGATCTCGACCGTCGCCGGTCATCGGATTGGCGTCGAGAAGCTGCAGTCCACCATGGGCCGTCACGTCGCTCGCGCCATCCGCGCGTCGATGCTGGCTGAACTCGGTGAGAAGCACTGGACATTGCTGGTGAACAACATCGCTTCAGGCGACGTTGCCATCCACAACACTCCGGAATTCCCCTCGGGTGAAATCGAGGGTGTGGGCGTGCATGAAGCACCGCGCGGCCTGCTCTCGCACTGGACGGTAATCAAGGGCGGCAAGATCGAGAACTACCAGGCGGTCGTGCCCTCTACCTGGAACGCTTCACCGCGTGACGCAAAGGGAGTTCGTGGACCGTATGAAGCATCGCTGCTTCACAACCCCATTGCCGACCCGGTCCGTCCGCTGGAAGCCATCCGTACCATTCACTCGTTCGATCCGTGCATGGCTTGCGCCTGCCACACCTTCGATCCTGAAGGCAACGCAGTTGCGACCGTAAAGGTGCTGTAAGCATGAAGAAGATCAAGATCTGCGGCGTCGGCAGTGTCCTGCTGGGCGATGATGCGGTGGGACCCTACACGGCTCGCTGGATTGCGGCCAACTATGAGTTCGGAGAAGGTGTCGAGGTTGAAGACCTCGGCACCCCCGGCCTCGACTTGATTGCATACATGACCGGCATGGACGTGCTGATCTTGGTTGATTCGGTGGATAACCACCAACCGACGGGTACTGTGACTGTCTATGACAAGGCAGCCATTACCCATCATCGGCCCGCGGTCCGCCTCGATCCACACTCCCCTGCGATCACCGAGTCTATTTTCGTTGCGGAACTCGCAGGCGATGGCCCCGAATTTGTGTACCTCATCGGAGTCACCGGCGAACAATTCGAAGTCGGCGCATCACTGAGCGAGCCCGTGCAGAACGCGATTTCCTCGGTGGTGGAGAAGGCGCTGGAGCGGGTTGTGGAGCACGGTGGCAGCTATCGCAAGCGCGACGTTCCCCTCGATCTGGATATCTGGTGGGAGAACGCGCGGATGAGCGTGGTCGCGTAAGAAACGTTTTTGCAATGCTCAAAACTGTGTGGGTGGCCGGAACTTTTCGGCCACCATTTTTTATGCTTTCTGCACTGGATTCAGGCCGCCGCGGGAAGATACAAACGCAGCGTTGATCCCCCGGTCGCCGTGCTTTCGGCAGTCATTGTGCCGCCGCTTTGTTCCAGTACCCCAAGGGCTGACGCCAGTCCCAGCTCTTCGGCGTCTGCCATGCCCCCGGTACCGCAGAACGGTTCAAAGAGCCGCTTCGCAGCCTTCTCGTCCATTCCACTGCCGGTGTCCGTAGCAGATACGCGGATATAAACTCCGCCGCGTAGAGTCAATCCTTCGTTCTCTCCTGCGTCGGTCAGGTGAATGCGCTCCACCAGCAGTGTCCAACTTCCCCCATCAGGCATTGCCACTCGCGCATTTGCGGCGATACTAAGCATCACTTCGGATAGCTGCTGCACGTCGGCGAAGACGGTCAACTCCGCGCCCACGCTCTCAATCTTCAGCGTGATCGAGTCGCCAAGGGTTCGCCTGATGTCCCCGGAGATGCCCTCCAGCCACAGCGCAATATCGAACTTCACGTTGCATAGCGGATTCAAGTGCGCGAACTGCATCAAGCGGGATGCGACGTGTGCAGTCCGCTCGGCGGCTCTTGAGATCCTACTCAGCGCGGGCAGCGGCTCCGCCCGCAGCGACTCCAGTTGGCCGCAGCTCAGTCCAATCACGCACATCTGAGTATTCACAATGTGCGCGACACCCCCGGCCAGCCTGCCGATTGCCTCCATCTTCTCCATCTTTACCAGCTGCCGCTGAATGCGGAGGCGCTCTTCGGTCTCTGCCTTCAGCGCACCGTTGGCAACGTGCAGATCAGCAACCAGCCGCTCGTTGGTAAGCAGAAAGAAGCAGAAAGCGAGCCCCACAATGAACAGCACCATACAGGCGTAATACGCAATGTTCGTTACGGAGTTGGCGGAGAACTCAGGCGTCGTCGTGAAAATGGTAAGTGCAAAAAGTCGGAATATAGCCACCGGCACGCTAAACAGAAGCACGACTGCCGTGAAGCGATATCCCAATTTGCGCCCCTCCGGAGCCGCTCCCAGCATTGGCAACGCTGCGTAGATGCGAAGGAAAATGGTCAGCAGCGAGCCGAATAGGACCCTGGCGCGTGGAGTGTTCTGTCCGGCAGAGTAGTACAACTGCAGTGCGAATATTGCTGCGAAACACGCATAGGCCCAAGGCACCCGGGGCACCTGGCCACAGTACAGACGGATTCCTTCCGCCGAAAGCAGCAGCCCAACGATTAGAAGAAGGTATCCAAGCACAACAGACTCTGCATCAGGAGTCAGACCCCGCCATACAAGCACCAGCAGTCCCGCTGAAAACGATGCCATTGACGCTGTCCAGCGACCATACCCCGGAAACGTCTTACGGGAACGCATCGTCAGATACATCAATGGCGCAAACGCACCACTGACCAGAGCCGCCGCGAAAAGAAGAGTCCGGCTATCGATCGAGGTACGCATCTTGCACCTGGCTTGCTTAATCCAGCCGCGATTTAATGTGAGATCATACCCTCTTTTGCAAAATCAGAGGTGAGTTTGTGGTGGGAATGTCGGCATCTGCACATTCCAATGCTGAATGCTCGGCTGCCAATCCGTCCGCCGACTACTGAGTGTCCGTCAAATCCTGTTGCGCTGCGATGGCCAGCGACTCCTGGGTCAGGTAGTCCACCTTGCGCAGGGCAGGGAAGAGCCAGCTCCACAGGCCCACTACAATGAGGGTTCCCACGCCCCCGGCGATCACTGCCGGAACCGCGCCCATCCACTGCGCCGTGATTCCGCTCTCAAACTGTCCGAACTCGTTGGAGGTGCCGATGAACAGCATGTTCACGGCGCTTACGCGTCCGCGCATTTCGTCCGGCGTGGCGAGTTGCACCAGCGTGGAGCGCACAATCACCGAAACCATGTCCGATGCGCCCACGCAGAACAGCGCAAACATCGAGAGGTAGAGATTGCGCGAGAGCCCGAAGACCACGGTGAAGGCTCCGAAGGCCGCTACGCAGGAGAGCATCTTGATGCCCGCGTGCCGCCGCAGCGGAGTGTAGGCCAGCACAAAAGCCATCAGCGCCGCGCCCAGTCCGGGCGAGGCCCTCAGCAACCCGAGGCCGCGCGGCCCGGCGTGCAAGATTTCGCGTGAAAACACCGGCAGCAGCGCCACAGCTCCGCCCAGCAGAACGGCACACAAGTCGAGCGTGGTGGTTCCGAAGATCAGCTTGTTGCGCCACACGTACTGGAATCCCGCCATGACGGCCTTCCAGTCGCGTCCGCTGCTCATATGCTGCGCTCCGGGCACGTGGATGCCGGCCATCAGCAGCACGCTTGCTCCCAGGGCCGTAGCTGCCGTCACGTACACCGCAATGGGATTGCCCCGCAGCGCGTACAGCACGCCGCCAATCACCGGGCCAAGGATGGTGCCCGCATTAAAGATTGAGGAGCCCCAGGCGGCCGCGCTGGGGAAAACTTCCGGGGGCACCAACAGCGGGGTGAACGCCTGTCCGGCCGGACCGTTGAAGATCCTGACAAAGCCCATTGCCACCAGCACACAGTAGATCGGCGCCACGCCGTGCAGTCCGCGCAAGGTGATGGTCAGCAGCGCGAGCGAGCAGAGCGCAAAGCTCCCGTAGCAGAGCAACAACACGCGGCGGCGGTCAAAGCGGTCGGCCACGTGTCCGCCGAGCAGAAAGAAAAGCAGACCGGGGAGAAACTGTGCGAGTCCCACGAGGCCCAAATCCAGCGGACGGCGGGTAATTTCGTAAATCTGCCAGCCCACGGCCACAGACTGCATTTCAAGTCCCGCAACCAGCAGAAATCGTGCGGCCATGAAGAGTCGAAAATTTGGGTAGCGAAACGCGGCACCTGCCGCGCGATGCTGAGCCGGGGTCATCATGCGTATCACTACTTTGCCACATTCGCCTGCCGGGCTGCCGGGGATGCCATAATTGCATATGTCTTCTTCAACCAAGCCGCCATCGCTGGCGGCGGCCTTTGTGCGCTGGCAGCGCGACTCCATGCGAGCGCGTGGGTTCGGCGGCTCCGTGCGTTACCTGGCCGAGCAGTTTGTCGAGTGCGTGAAAGACTCGCTGCCCGAGCGCCGCCGCATGCGCTTTGGCGACATTGACTACGACTGCGATCACGCGGTAGACACCACCTGGGCGCGCCTGCCGCTCTCCGTCCGCCTGCGTGAAGTCTTCAGCGAGCGCCTTTACCAGCCTACGGTAGAGAGCGAGTTCGCCGAGATCATGCAGCAGTTGACCACCGTGGACTTCGCAACATTCACATTTATCGATCTTGGCTCCGGCAAGGGACGCGCCCTGCTGATGGCCGCTATGTATCCCTTTGCCCGAGTGGTAGGCGTAGAGGTGCAGCCCGAACTCGACGTCATCGCCCGCCATAACATCGAACGATTCGACGAGCCCGGCCAGCAGTGCCGCAACATCGAATCCATCTGCGCCGATGCGCGCGAGTATGAGTTTCCGGCGGAGAACATTGTGCTGTACCTGTTCAATCCGTTTCCGGATTATGTGCTGCGCGAGGTGCTCATCAGACTGGTAGCCTCCGCACGCCGCGTGCCCCGCACCATCTACGTCCTCTACAATGCGCCGTTTGAAAAACAGGAGTTCGAGCGCATTCCCGAGTTGCACAGGTTTTACGAGACCTCGCAATACCAGCTCTATCGCGTGGAGTTGGAGCCGGGGGAATAAAATAAGCTCATGCCAGCTTTCGACTATCACATCTTCGTCTGCACCAACTCGCGCGAGTCGGACCATCCGCGCGGCTCCTGCGACCCCGCCAAAGAGGGTACGTTGCTGCGGGCTTTCAAGAGCAAAGTAGCCGCTCGCCACCTGCCGGCTGTGGTCCGGGTGAACAAGGCCGGATGCATGGATCAATGCGAGCACGGACCCACCGTGGTGATCTATCCCGAAGCGGTCTGGTATGGCAAAGTCAGCGAAGCAGACGTGGATGAAATCATCCAGTCGCACCTTGTGGAAGGCCGCCCAGTGGAGCGTTTGCGCCTCGCCCAGAGCTGCCTGAACACCCCCACTTGCCCCCATAAGCCACGCAACAGCTAGTACTTACCGGGAATGGCAGAATTGGCCAGCCGGGGCGTTCACCTGCACATCCGGACTGTGCCGCAGGTCACTGAGTAGTGTGTGCATCACAAGGCATTGTGACGTACGCACTTCCTTTTAGTGCGAGCTAAACTTTACAAGCTTAAGTCGAGCATGTGTGTCTGCAAATGCCTCGCCGGGCGTTTTGGGGCGAGGGCATACGGGCTCAGAATGTATGACGTGCGGCTGAGTCGTTGAGCCGTTCTGCCAGCCGGGAATACGGACGAAAGTTCCGGCGGGCAAATCAGGGGGTTCACAGTGCTTTCTCCGTACGGCTTGGATATTATCGAGAGCTGCCTCACTTGCAAAATGAGGGCTGATCAAATCTTTTGCGATCTGCCCGACACTGCCCTCCAATCTTTTGAACAGATCAAGTACGCAACCGCCTATCCCAAAGGCGCAATTCTCTTTGTTGAAGGCCAGGCGCCACGCGGCATCTTCGTGCTCTGCAAAGGACGGGTCAAACTCTCCATCTGCTCTACCGATGGCAAGACGTTGATCCTGAAGATTGCGGAAGCCGGAGAAGTGCTGGGACTCAGCGCTTCGGTCAGCGGCAAGCCTTATGAACTGACGGCTGAAACCATCGACCCCTGCCAGGTGAACTTCGTCAAGCGCGAGGACTTTTTGCGCTTCCTGAAGGAACACGCCGAGGCGTGCCTGCGGGTGGCCGAACAACTCAGCGAGAAGTACAACACGGCGTGCCGTGAAATCCGTTCTCTGGGACTGTCGCACTCGGCCGCTGAAAAGCTGGCCAAGCTGCTGCTGGAGTGGACGGTGAAAAATGGTGAAGGCGCTAAGCAGGAGCCTCGTATCAAGCTTGCGCTGACGCATGAAGAGATCGCTCAGATGATTGGAACTTCGCGTGAGACCGTCACCCGCCTATTTGCCGAAATGAAGAAAAGACAGATTGTGCAGGCGAAGGGTTCCACTTTGGTCATTCGCAACAAAGCTGCATTAAAAGCATTAGCGACTACATAATTGTTGTAGCAATCGTATTTACCAAGTGGTTCGGCCCCGCGCCGAACCATTCTTTTTCTCGACTTAGCCGAAGTTGAGTGCGAGTTCGGTGGACGTGCGTTTCGGTTGCGTGCTTGAGTTGCCTGTGGCGGGACTCACGTTACCGGGTGACTGCAATCACAGCGTGCACAGCCCGCAACAGATAAAAACCTGTCATGGAGAGTGATATGCAGCCGAGTTGTAACCAATGCGCATTCCGCTCGGATCGCCCCTTCTGCGCTATGTCGCAAGATGCGGTTCGCGGATTCGACGAGATCAAGGAGCAGTCCGTTCTCGGGAAGGGTGCGCTGCTGTTTGGCGAAGGACGCCCATCGCGGGGAGTCTATGTACTCTGCGAAGGTCGTGCCAAGCTCTCTATCTGCTCGGAGAGTGGTAAGAGGCTCATGCTGCGTGTAGCCGGTCCCGGCGAAGTACTGGGCCTGGGCGCAACCCTCAGCGGCGATGCCTATGAGGTGACCGCCGAACTGCTAGACGCCGCTCAGGTGGTCTTTGTGAAGCGCAAGGACCTGCTCAAGTTTCTGCGCGAGAACCCCGACATCTGCATGGAGGTGGTGCGCCGTCTGAGTGATGATCTTCACGGTGCCTATGAGCGGGTTCGTTCCATAGGGTTGAGCCGCGCCCGTCGTGCCCGCATCCAGCGAGTGCGTCCGATTGCTTCGTAGAGTTTTCCCGCAAGTTTGAGGGCCGCCACGTGCGGCCCTTTCCTTTTTTGTGCCAGATTCCTCATCTGGTATGAATTTCGCGCGTCTATCGCTAATATATTCCCACAGCGCATACGGGGATGGCGGGCAAGCCTGACAGCCCCGGATTCTGGCCTTTAACGGGCGTCCGGTCACCTTGGGGAGAAAGCTAAATTAAAGTCGCGTGTGACCTATGTCACAGGAATTCGTGCGATTCCTCACTGCCTCAAGTGCGCTGTGGATGCGAAAACCAAAGAGTCCTGTAAAAGCGGCAGGGGTGTGCCTACAAGCAGCGCCGCTTTCAGGAAATGTGGAAAGTACAGGAGAATCGATGAAGAGATTCTTTGCAGTTGCTATCGTTGCCACCATGGCAATGCCTCTATTTGCCGCCGATGGCGCGGCGATCTACAAGGCCAAGTGCGCCGGATGCCACGGAGCCGATGGTTCAAAATCCATTCCCGCCATGGGCGTGAAGCCGCTGAACACCGCCGAAGTAAAAGGTAAGTCGGAGGCTCAGCTGGTGGACGTGATCACCAAGGGACAGGGAAAAATGAAGGCGCAGGCCGTCACCGCTGACGAAGCCAAGGCCACTGCTGGATACGTGAAATCTCTGAAGTAAGACCAAGAACAAAAACTGTTGGACTGGGCCGCCCGGGCCGAAGTGCCCGGGCAGCTACTTAGGTGCTCATGCCGGACCTGAAGGTGAAGGGCTTGTGAAGAAACTAAAACTAATCTGGATGATATGCCTGGTGCTTGCCTGCGCCGGGCTTGCATACGCAGGAACGAAGGCCGCGGCCGCGCCCAAGCCATCCAACGACGATTGCCTCGCGTGCCACAGCGATGCGTCGATGGTGAATGGCAAGGACGTACATGGAGACGCTTTCAAAGCTTCCATCCACGGTTCCATGTTCACTTGCGTGGATTGCCACACTGACATCAAGAGCCTGCCGCACGATGCGGGTCTTGCAAAACCGACTTGCGTCACCTGCCATGCTGACGAAAAGGCGAAGTTTGACAATGGCGTGCACGGAAAGGCACTGGCTGCCGGCAACGCAAAGGCTGCAAATTGCGAAAATTGCCACGGCAATATTCATGAAATCCTACCTGCCAGCGATCCCAAATCCCGTACCGCCAAAATCAACATTCCCAAAACATGCGGAACCTGCCACAGCCAGAAGATTCCCGGCATTGGCAGCATGCCCGCTCTCGCTTATCAGGAGTCGGTACACGGCAAGCTGGTAGCTGCAGGCAACGACAAAGCTGCGGTCTGCTCGGATTGCCACAACTCGCATGACATCAAGCCCGCGGGCGACTTCACGTCTACCGTATTCCGCGCCAATGTTCCGAAGACCTGCTCCAAGTGCCACACGGGCGAAGAAGCTCAGTTCGCCAAGAGCATTCACGGAAAGCTGCTGACGGCGGGTAACACGCACGTGCCGGTCTGCACCGATTGCCACGGCGTTCACACCATCAAGGCGACCAACGACAAGTCGTCGCCGGTCAATGGCAAGAACCAGGGCGATGTGGCCTGCGCGCAGTGCCACAACAACGTCCGCATGACGCAGGAGTTTGGCGTCCCGGGCGGACGTGGAGACAGCTACAACGCCAGCTATCACGGGATGGCCAACGCGGTGGGCTCCACCAAGACCGCAAGCTGCTCTTCCTGCCACGGAACGCACAACATTCTGCCCAAGTCCGATCCGGCTTCGACGGTTAATCCTGCGAACCTGGTCAAGACCTGCGGACAATGCCATCCCGGCGCTAACGCAAACTTTGCCAAGGGCCAGATTCACCTTGATCCGGAAGCCGTCGCCAAGGCGGACTTCGGCGCCAAGGTCAACAACTACGTCCGCGGCGTTTACATCCTGTTGATCGTTGGAACCATCGGCTTCATGTTCCTGCACAACCTGATGATCTTTGTGCGCAAACTGATTGACCGCAAGAAGAATGGCGGAGCACACGCCGCAGGTCCTCGCGTGGTGGTTCGCATGACCAAGAACCAGCGTATTCAGCACTTCCTGCTGCTGGTCTCATTCTTTACGCTGGTAGTTACCGGATTCGCTCTCAAGTATCCGGATGCCGCGTCGCGATTCCTGTTCGTCAACGAAATCGGCCGCAGCTACTTGCACCGTTTTGCTGGCGTGCTGATGATCGTAGTCAGCTTGTACCATGTCGTTTATCTCGCATTCACCGCTGAGGGACGCCGCATGTTGATTGACATGCTGCCCGAACTCAAAGACGCCACGGACATTGTGGACGTCTTCGCCTACTACCTCGGATTCTCCAGCAAGAAGCCGCAGTTCAAGCGCTTCAACTATGCGGAGAAGATGGAGTACTGGGCTCTGGTGTGGGGTACGTTCGTGATGGCTCTCACCGGCTTGGTCATCTGGTTCAAGGTGATCTCGGCCAGCGCAGTTCCGCGCTGGTGGGTGGATGTAGCTACCACGGTTCACTTCTACGAGGCGATTCTGGCCACGCTGGCCATCATCGTCTGGCACCTCTACCAGGTGATTGCCGATCCTGACACTTACCCGCTGAACTTCGCGTTCATCGACGGCAAGATGTCAGTCGAGCATTACCAGGATGAGCATGGGCTGGATTCCGCAACGCTGTCGAAGTATGCCGGCGAAGCGGGAGATGCAGCCAAAACCCATCATGTAACTAAATAGGTAGCTCGGCATTGGGAGGCGGCGGTCCGGTCAAACGGTCTGCCGCCTCCCTCCTCGCCCGTTTCTGCAGGACAGGACAGCGATTGTCGAACTACCGTTGCAGGAGATTCGAATGACTGATCCCGGGCCCAACACGCCCAACTCCCCGCAATTTGAGGGGTTCTCTTACAGGTCCTTACTGCGAAACTACATCAGTCTTTCCGGACTGGCGTTAGCGGCCATCGCCTTTGCCAACATCGTCATCCTGTTCGTCATTGACGTCACCGCGTCCCAGCCGAGTCCCTACACCGGGATACTCGCCTACATGGTGCTGCCTGCGTTCCTGGTTGCCGGCCTTGCGCTTACGGTATTTGGCATATTTCGCGAGCGCCACCGCCGTCTGCAGGCGATTCCGGGCCACCCTGTGTTGCCCAAGATCGACCTCAACCAGCCGGGACAGCGCAGCCGCCTGGTGTTCTTCCTCAGCTTTGTCTTCGTGTTCATCCTGATCAGCGCGGTGGGCAGCTATCGCGCGTATGAGTTCACAGACTCCACCACCTTCTGCGGCGAACTGTGCCACACCGTCATGCATCCTGAGAGCGTTGCGCATGACCACTCGGCGCACGCGCGCGTAAGCTGCGTGGAGTGCCACGTTGGCTCCGGCGCAAGCTGGTACGTGAAGTCCAAGATGTCTGGTGCCCGCCAGGTTGTGAAGACCCTCCTCGGCACGTATCCGCATCCCATTGAGTCGCCGGTACAGAACCTCCGTCCTGCCTCGCAGACCTGCGAGCAGTGCCATTGGCCTCGCCAGTTCTGGGGAGCGCAGCTCAAGGTCTTCAATCATTTTGGCTCTGACGAAGCCAACTCTCCGCGACAGATCCGCCTGCTGATCAAGACCGGCGGCGGCGATCCCAACTCCGGACAGACCGCTGGAATTCACTGGCACATGAACATTGCCAACAAGATCGAGTACAAGAGCGACCCCAAGCGCCAGAGCATTGCCTGGGTTCGCATGACCGATCGCAATGGCAACGTCACCGAATACAACGCCAACGGAGCCGATCCTGCCGCGGTGGGCAAAATGGAACAGCGCCGCATGGACTGCATCGACTGCCACAACCGTCCGACGCACGTCTATACTCCGCCTGACCGCTCGGTTGACCAGGCTATGGCCGCCGGACGCATCAGCCCCACCTTGCCCTTCGCCAAACAGCAGGGCGTGGCCATCCTGACCGCCGAGTACAAGACCAACGCGCAGGCGCAGGCTGCCATCGCACAGGCCATCCCGGCGTTCTACAAGGAGAAGTATCCCCAGTTGGCCAGCAGCCGTTCCGGAGACATCCAGAACATGACCATGGAGCTGCAGCGCATCTTCCGCGAAAACATTTTCCCGGAGATGAAGGTGGACTGGCGTACCCATCCTGATAACGTGGGCCACTACTACTTCAACGGTTGCTTCCGCTGCCATGACGGAAACCACGTCAGCAAGAGCGGCAAGGTCATCACCAAGGACTGCAACTCCTGCCACACCGTGCTGGGCCAGGAAGACGGCGTGCTGCCGGCGAACGTGGTCAACACTGCCATGTCGTTCAAGCACCCCATCGAACTGGGCGATCTGACCGCAGTGAACTGCTCCGATTGCCACAACGGCGGAGTAGGTCCGTAAACACCCGCGGCCGGAGCGGAATCTTGTGCCGCGTACCTGGTTGCGAAGCTACAAGCTAACAACGGCCCCGGTGAACATTTGCCGGGGCCGTTTCTTTGCGGGATGGTGAGTGAAGGGAAGAGTCGTCGAGTGGCCCATTCAACGCTCTTTTCGTTCAATAGGGCAGGTGACCCTTACTTCCCGGAGAGCCTCAAAGAACCGGCGCGACGTGCGCTGCTGTTGCGACGGACGTCTGCTCTTTTACCCCTATGATCAGCAGCCAAAGCATGGCGGCTAGCTCGGCCAGAAACACCGGCTGGAAGTAGCGGAAGAGAACGTCGGTGTAATCCGGAGAGAAGAACCATGTCATGCCGACGATGACCCAGGCGATCCCGTCAAGCACCAGCCAGTACCCGAGCCAGCGCGGCAAGAAGCGCGAGCGCACGACCAGCCATCCAAAAGGCAGGAGCCATAATCCCCAGAACGTCTGGTTGATGCCGTTCGCCTGCGCATGCATTCGGATCAGGAGCATGCCGATAGCCTCCCGCGAGTGCACGTCGAGAGCGGCGAAGGCATCGCCGCCGCGAAAGACGAGCAGCGCGGCTGAGCTGAAGACCACGGTCACCAGGCCGAGAGCAGACGAAACCAGCACCAGTGCCAATAGCTGCCGCGCTCGGTGGCGGTCCACGTCTTCGAAGAGACGATAGAGCGCCAGGCCCAGGCCGATGAATATGACTGCGCCGAGCGTCTCGGTAAGCATGCCCCAGCGGTAGAGAGTCTCGTGCCCGAGGACACGCGCTGCGGTTGCAGCAGCGTTGTTGTGCACGATCGTCTGCGAAGGGACATAGAGCAGGTAGAACGGCCCCAAGGTAAAGCCCAGATACCACAGGCCAGCAATTCGGGCCGTTCTCTTCAGTGGTGTCATGCGAACCTCCGGCTCAGGGGAGGGTACGCGATTCGTGCGCAAGAAGTTCGCGGAATCTTCTGGCAAGGCGTCGGTCGAGTTGACCTCGCGAGTGCCCGGCTCTTACTGCTGAATCCAGTTTCGCTCGAACCGGGCTATTCCTGCCGCAAACGTCATGGCTTACACTCGAACTACATGCTCAACCGGGGCTACGCCTACACCACCGTCATCAGCAGCAAATACCACGGGCAAACCCTGCTCTCCCACTTGGCAAGCCTTTACCCGCACTCAACCCCACAAGCCTGGCAGCAAAATCTGAACAACGGCGAAGTCACCCTCAACGGCGTCACCGCCACCGGAAGCGAATCGGTCACGTCAGGCCAAACTCTTGTCTGGAACCGTCCACCCTGGATCGAGCCAGACGCTCCTCAGCACTTCGAGGTTCTGTTTGAGGACGCCCACCTGTTGGCAGTCAACAAACCCAGCGGGCTGCCCACCCTTCCTGGCGGCGGCTTCATGGAAAACACCCTCCTGCGCCTGGTGCAAAAGCAAACCCCCAACGCAAACCCTGTCCACCGGTTGGGCCGAGCCACCACCGGCATCGTCCTCTTCGCCAAAACACCGCAG
>Ga0181528_10001614_pt1 | contig 13964 bp, 8 predicted proteins | sample PEATcosm2014_Bin_47_FD_119742 | JGI IMG/M metagenome (GOLD analysis project Ga0181528, IMG submission 119742) | Peatland microbial communities from MTU Mesocosm Facility, Houghton, MI, USA - PEATcosm2014_Bin10_10_metaG | ecosystem: Environmental > Terrestrial > Soil > Wetlands > Peat | place...
CGTGGATGCGGTAGGTGCCGGCGCTGTGCCAGGCCATGCGAATGAACAAGGGCCCGTAGTGGCCGAAGTCCGCCGGCCACCAGTCCTGCGAGTCGGTCATGAGCGCCGCGAGATCGGCCTTCACCGCCGCCAGATCGAGGCTCTTGAACGCCTCCGCGTAGTTGAAGCCCTCATCCATCGGGTTGGACAGCCGCGAGTGCTGGCGCAGGATGTTGAGCTTGAGCTGGTTGGGCCACCAGTCCCGGTTCGACGTGCCGCTGCCGGCCGTGAGCTTGACTGCTCCGCCCGTCACCGGGCACTTGCTGTCTTCGTTCATGTCGCATCGCCTCCTGGTTCTTTGGATGTGGGGTTGTCTAGCCGGCAGGTCCCTGTGGCCCGCGGCCGGTGCTCCTATCGCCGTTTGCCACGTACGGCCGGCTTGTCGTGCCGTGTCGCGGACGCAGCCATGACGTTCTGATTGTCGGGCACCGGAGCGCCCGCGTTCGTGGTCAGTTCCTTTCCCACCACGCCCTCTCCTCCCGTCGTTCGTGCGACCCGGAGCAAGCGTCCCGCACCTGTCTTCGCCCACCGCAGCGCCCCGGCCCGCGAGAGCCGGCGTCGCGACGGAGGACGGATCCCTGTTCCCCTTCATCTTGTGTCTTCGCAGTGGAAAAGGCTAGTCGATGTTGCAGGACACGCCGCAAGGGCAGCGAATCCGTAGCGCAGGAGGACAGTCATGCCAACCACGGACGATAACCTGAAAGAGGCCTTTGCCGGCGAGAGCCAGGCCAACCGCAAGTACACGGCCTTCGCCAAGAAGGCCGAGCGCGACGGATTCCCCAACGTGGCCCGTCTGTTCCGCACCGCCGCGGAAGCCGAGACGATCCACGCCCTGGGCCACTTCGATGCCCTCGGCGCGGTGGGCTCCACGGCCGACAACCTGCAGGCCGCGGTGGACGGCGAGACCTACGAGTTCAGCACCATGTACCCGCCCATGCTGGCCCAGGCGGAGTCCGAGGGCCACGGCGCCAAGCGCATGTTCAACTTCGCCGCCAAGGCCGAAGCGGTCCACGCCAAGCTCTACGCCCTGGCCCTCGAAGCCGTCAAGAACGGCACGGACATGGCAGAGACGGCCTACTACCTGTGCCCCTTCTGCGGCCACATCGAACTCGGTGCGCCGCCCGAGAAATGCCCCATCTGCGGCGCCAAGGGGGATCGGTTCGTCACCGTCTAAAATCCGCGGCAGCGAATCGGAAGACAAGCAGCCACCCTATGGCAAACATTAGTTTGCAACAGGGTGGCTGGCTGCATAGCCCGCACATAACGGCGAGTATGGGTTGAAACCCGGCCGGCAGGAATCGCGCCGGCCGTGGTCAAGCGGCCCGTGGAGAGCTTTCATGCGCCCCTTGTGGTGGCTGTTTGGCCTGCTGCTGGCCGCCGGCGCCGGCAACGCCGCGCCCGAATTGCACGGCGAGACGTCGCATCCCGCGACGAGTCTGTACGTGTCCGGCGAGTCCGTCACGCTCACCTTCACTGTCACCGGCCTCACCGCCGCGGATGCCGGTCTGAAGTTGCAGCTCACCCTCGTCGACGAGCACGACACGCCCCTGGCGCGCCCCGAGCTGCCCGTCGTGGCCGGCGCCGACGGCCGCTGGCAAGCCACCGTCGAGGCGCCCCACGAGCGGCTCGGCTTCTACCGTGTGCGCGCCAAGCTGTCCGACGGCACGACCCTGCCGAAGCTGGCCAGCCGCGCCGCGGGCTACCTGACCTATGCCGTCGTCCCGCCGCCCGAGCAGCGCCGCCTCTATCCCGCCGAGGAGACGTTTTTCGGCATGCAGGGCGGCTTCAACCCCAAGCTCGACATCGTCTCACCCCTGGGCGTGCGCTGGCTGCTGGGCGGCTACAACTGGAACAAGCTGGAGCCCGATCACGCCGGCCAGTTCACGGGCACGGTTGCCCATGACGCGGCCAACGAATGGTCCGTGGGCGGCAAGGCGTGGCAGACCTACCCCTTGCCGACCGTGTTCATGGCGCCGAAATGGGCCGTGAAGCCCGAGACGGCCAAGTACTGCACCGGCACGCTGACGCCCGCCGGCGAGACGGCGTGGGTCGATTACTGCAAGGCCGTGGGCCGCTCCAATGCCGCCGCGCATCCGGAGCTGGCGCAGCGGCTCTATCAGATCACCTGGGAGCCGGTCTATCCCTGGGGATTCGGGGGCACCGACGAGGACCTGGTGCGCATCTACCAGCTCGCCTACCCGGCCTTGCACGAGGCGGATCCCCAGGCCGTAGTGCTCGGGCCGACCGGCGGCGGCATCAATCCCGGCGATCTGGAGTGGCTGGAGCGGCTGCTGGCCAAGGGCCTGACGCGCGCCATCGACGGCGTGAGCATTCACCCCTACCACAGCATGCCGCCGGAGCCCAACGGCCTGGTGGAGCACGTGCGCGCGCTGAAAGAGGCCGTGCGTCAGGCGGCGGGTCGCGATCTGCCGCTCTACGGCACGGAGCAGGGCTGGGCCACCGGCGAGGACCCCGCCAAGGAGCTGGACCAGGCGCGCAGCCTGCTCAGAGCCAACCTCATCATGTTCGGCGAGGGCTTCCGCTGCAATTTCGCCTTCTACGCCGTGGACTACTGGAATGAGCCGGGCTACGGCTACTTCTACAACCTGAATCCCAAGATCCCGTGGGGCTCGGACAAGGTGGCGCCCAAGCCCATCGTGCCCGGCTATGCCGCCCAGAGCCTGCTGCTGGAGGGCCATCACTCCACGGGCGCCATCGAATGGCTGGGCGAGACGGCCCTCGGCTACGGCTTCGAGCGCGGCGACGACGTGGTCCTGGCGCTGTGGGATTTCGGCGAGCAGAGTCGCGAGGTGGCCCTGCCGGTGGGCGTGGAGCAGGTCACGGTGCGCGATTGGATGGGCAATGCGCGGGCCGTGGCCACGGCCGGCGGCAGCCTGACGCTCACGCTCGGACCCGAGCCGCAATACGTGAGCGGCGTGAGTCCCAAGGTGTGGGGCAGTCACGCGGCGCGCCCGCTGAAGGTGGCCACCGGCCGCCTCATGGCCGCGCCGGGGACGAAAGTGACGGTCGAAGCCACCCTCGCCGCGCCGGCCGACGCCGCGTTGGACGGCACCGTGCGGCTGGAGGCCGACCGGCGTCTGGGGATCGATCTCGCGCCCCAGCCGGTGCGTCTGGCTGCCGGCGCCACGCAGGCCCTGCGCTTCACGCTGGCGCTGCCGGCCGACCTCGATCCGGGCACCTATCCGATCAAGTTGACGCTGCACGGAGCGGCCGGCGCGCTCGGCGCGGATGGGCTGATGCTGCGCGTGGTGCCGCCGCTGAGCGTGACCTCGGTCACGCCGCGGGGCGGCCCGGGGCAGTGGCAAATCGGGGTCAATCTGGTCGAGACGCAGGGCGCGGCGCAAATCGGCCATGTCAGCGTGCGCTTGGCCGGCCTGCCCGAGAGCCGCGCGGGGGGGCCGTATCGCCTCGTGCCGCACGTCCATCAGATGGTGGTCCTGCCGTTGCCCGACCTGGCACCCGAGCCGACGCGCGTCTACCAGGCCGTGGTCGAGATCCAGACCGATCAGGGCTACCGGTTCACCCGCGAGTTCCCGGTCAACTTCCTGGCGGCGCCGAAACTGGTCCGGCCGCCGGGCCTCGACGCCTCGTTGAGCGGCTGGCCGGCGGGCGCGCCGATCGTGCTGAGCGGACGCGCCGCGGTGGTGCGCGCGCCGGAGTTGTATCACGGCGCGGCCGATCTGGCCGGCCGGCTGCGGTTCGCGTGGGATGATCATGCCCTCTATCTGGCGGCCGAGGTCACCGAGGACGTGTTCTTCCAGCCGCACACGGGCTTCGACACGTGGAAGGGCGACTGCCTGCAGGTCGGCCTGGACCTCGATCCCGGCAAGGCGGCGGCGGAGTCCGGCAACCAGTTCGCCGACCTCGGCACGCGCCACCGCGCCATCGAGCTCGACCTGGCGCTGACGCCCAACGGGCCGGAGGCCTTCCGCACCCTCACTTACGCCCCGGACAAGCTGCCGGTGCGCCTGCTGACGCCCGCCGAGCTGCCGCTGGCGGTGCGCCGAGTGACCGGCGGGCTGGTGTACGAGGCGGCCATTCCGTGGTCCGTGCTGGGCGCGGCGGCGGCGCCGGCCGACGGCGTGGGGCTGGCCGTGGCCATCAACCACATGCGCGACGACAAGCAGCTCGATCCCATGGCGCTGGGCCTGTTCGGCGGCATCTATCCCGCCAAGGACGCGGGTAAGTTCGGGCGGCTGGTGCTGGAGGGGGGACGATGAGGATGTGGCGGGCAACAGCCATGGAGCACACGCCGGCAGCAGCTATGGGGCACAGGCGCCCTCGCCTGTGCGCCCTCCGGCTCTGGCAGCCGTTCCGGCTGCTCCATAAGCACAGGCGGGGGCGCCTGTGCCCCATGCAATGGGCCCCATCCAAGGCGCGCGGCGGCCTTGCCTTGGCTGGTCTGCTCCTCCTCGCCCTGCCGGCCCTCGCCGCGCCCGGCGTGCGATTCTCCGGCGTGCTCGGCCAGAGCCAGCCGCCGGGGGCCGAGCCGTTGCCGTTCATCGGCGCCAACGGGGCGATCGTTGAGGCCAAGGACCTCCGGGGGACGACGCCGTTGGTGTGGACGGCGGCCGGGACCACGCTGTACGGCTTTGACCCCACGGCAGCAGGCGTGCCGGCCGTGGCGGCGAAGATCCCCTTGCCGGCGCCCGTTGGATCGCTCGCGCCGCGCTATGACGGCTCGCGGCTGTTCTACTTCGGCGACGGCCGCCTCTACGCCGTCGAGCTGCGATCGGGCCATGCCACGCCCCTCGGCGAGACGCATTTCAGCGACAAGGTCCGCGCCTTCGCCTTGGCGCCTGGATCCTACAGAAGCCGCAAGATCTTCGTACTCGAAGGCGACACCGTCACGGCCTACGGGCCGCAGGGCGAGCCGCGCGGCGCGGTCCTCACCCTGTCGCGGCCCGCCAAGGCGGACTGGTGGTACGCCGCCGTCGGCATTGAACCCTCCAGCGGCGATCTGCTGGTGGGCAGCTACTATCCCGACAGCAAGATCTACCGCTTCGACAAGGACGGTCGCGAGGTGACCAGCGGCGGCTGGCCGCGCCCCGGCCAGGCCGCGTCGCTGGACATCGCCAACGGCCTGCCGTGGGTGGTCCGTTACGGCAGCGGCGCCTTCCCCCTGCCGCCCAAGCAGGAGCGCGGCGACGTGAGCCTCGAGGTGGGTGGCGAATGGATGCAGTACGTCAACGGCGTCGCCGCCGATCCAAAGGGCGGATACTGGCTGGCAGGCAGCGAGGGCCTGACCAAGTACGACACCCGCGGCCGCTCCGCGGGCGTGCGGCTGGGCGGCATCGACGGCGTGCGCAGCCTGGCGCTGGCCGATGACGGCACGGTCATCGCCGCCGTCGAGAACGGCCAGCGCATGATCCGCCTGGGCCTCGACGACGACCCGTCCACGCCGCTGCGCTGCTGCGCCAACGAGCCGTGGCGCGTGGCCGCCGGTTGGACGGCGCGGGCCGCCGGCCTGGCGTTCGATGGCCAGTTGTTCGCCGTGGCCGACGAGGTCAACGGCCAATTGTGGAGCTTCGACCCGTGGCACACGGCGTGGGGCGAGAAGCCGTGGATCAAGCTCTCCGAGCCCAAAACGCTGTCGAAGCCGCGCGCCGTGGCCGTCGCCGACCAGCATTTGTGGGTGCTCGACGGCGGCAAGGTGGTGGAGTCGGCGCGGCCCGACCTGTCGCATCTCCAGCCGCTGCCGATCCCGGATGTCAGCAGCGCGGTGGCGCTGGCCGCCATCGACGACGACCATCTGGCCATCGCCCTGCCGGATCGCGTGCGAGCCTTCGCCCGCGCCGCCGACGGCACGTGGCGACAGGCGTGGGAGGCAGCAGGCTTCTCCAACGTCACGGCCCTGGCGGCCGACGGCGCGCATGTCGTGTTGAGTGCCGGCCACGCCACGGTGACGGTCCTGACGGCGGCCGATGGTCGAACCGCCGCGACGATCGGCGCGGGCGACGTGGTCGGCGGCTGGCAGCCTGGGGTGTTGGCGGTGCGCGGCCCTTGGCTGGTGGTGGCCGAGGCCGCCGGCCGGCGCTTGCTGCGCTTCCGACTGGTCGACTGAGGATCCGTAAGAGGCTAACCGTCGCAACTGCGCGCCATCAGCACCTGTAGGGGCGCACGGCGTGCGCCCGGCTGGGAGGCGGGCCGGGCGCACGCCGTGCGCCCCTACAGGGCGGTGATGGCGGCGCCAATCGAATCGGTTAGCATTTTGCGGTGCCTAAGACCCGGGCCAGGCGCCGGCGTCCATGGTGAAGTTGGTGAAGGTGCTGTAGGTGGCCGTGGGCGGGACGATGCCCAGCAGATTGCTGAACTCGAGGGACTTGACGTGCCCGTCGAGGTAGGCCACGTTGGCGGTGCCGTTGTGCCGGTCGCCGCGCCGGTTGTCGCCCACGGGCAGATTGAGGCCCACGCCCACGTCCGTGCCGCCGCCCACCGCGCCGCTGCCGAAGAAGGTCAGTTGGCTGTCGGGTCCGTCGACACACGGGCAGTTGCTCCAGCTATCCATCACCAGGTAGGAATCTGCCGGCGTGGGGCACGTGTCCAGGCCGATGCGGTTGATGGGCGGGCGGATCTTGCAGGTGCCCTCGTAGTTGACCCCGTACTGCCCCCAGATCTCCATGTTCATCTGCCCGTTGGTGGTATTGACCCAGCGCGGCTCGTTCATGTAGTCGCTATCGCCGCTGGGGCAGAAGAAGACCTGCGAATTGTTCACGTACTTGAACCACAGGCTCTGCCAGTAGTAGGCCTCGACGTAGCCACGGGCCGGGACGGGGTCGCCGAGGATATTGGTAATCCCCGGGTTGAGCGTGGCACTGGCCGGGGACTTGAGGATGATGCCCTCGTTGTCGGCGGCGTACATGAGGCCGGCGGTGGCGAGCTGCTTGAGATTGCTCTCGCAGGACGCCTGGCGCGACTTCTCACGGGCCTTGGCGAACACGGGGAAGAGGATCGCCGCCAGAATGGCGATGATGGCGATCACCACCAGCAGCTCGATCAGGGTGAAGCCCCGGCGCCGGCGTGGGTTCGGTCTCTCCATGGTTGCACTCCTCTAGTTGTCGGCCGCTTGGCCTTGCTGCCGCTGCGCTTTGAGGTTCTCGCGCTGTTCGACGTCCAGCATGTCCTGCCGGCTCTGCGGCGCGCCGGTGGCGAGGTGCCGACCGGGCGCCGACGCCGGCTCGCGCGCGCCGGCCAGGGCGGCGGCCTTCTCCTGCTCGGTGAAGACGTGGCCGGTGCCCTGGGAGACGTGCCGCATCTCCTCTTCCACGGCCAGGACGTGCTCGCTCTTCCCCTCGGCTGCGGCTTGACGTTCTTCCTCGTGCCGGCCGATCGAGCGTTGTCCTTTGCGCGCGTCAGCCATGAGCTGGTCGACCTCGGCTTGGCTCGGGATGCGGCCACTCTTGGCGTTCTGCCGGATCTCTTCGGCCACGGCCGCGGCCTGCGTGCCCGGCTCGGGCTCCCCGCCCTTGTCGATGGCCTTGTCCAGCTCCGCCTGCTCCGTCGGGGTTACCTCGTGTCCCTTGTACTTGGCGTGATGCTGGCCGTGGAAGCCGACCCATATCACGAGCCGCAGGAACGCGAAGCAGGCGATCCCGGCCATCACCTTCAGCGCGCGCCCCGAGAGCTGGAGCTCCCGCCGAGGGCGCCGCGTCTTGGCGCCGAGCGACCGCGTGACACGCGATGGCTTGGCCTGCACTTGGTTGGCGGGCGCCGGCTTGGCGCGCGAAGGGACCACCTTCGTGCCCTGTTGTTTGCCGAACATCATCGCCCTCTCAGTTCATGTTCCACACGGTAGGGATGGCCGCGTTCGCTTTGGTGTTCTGGCCGGCGGCGGTGAAGCTCCAACTCGCGTCGGCCGAGTCGTCGCCGAAGGACCCGGGGGTCACCCCGGTGGTGGTAATGGAACCATAGCCATTGTTGGGAAGGCTCTCGTTCTTGACGTGCCCGTCGATGAACAGGACGTTGAGCAGGCCGTTGTGCGGAATGTCCAGGTATTGGTACCAGCCGGTCTCGGGCCCGTTCAGGCCGCCCACGCAGTAGTAGCCGCGGGGCGGGCTGGTTGTGCCAGGATAGTAGGATTCGGCGACATGGACGGTGGTGGCCGGGTGTTGGACGTTGTCGAGAGTGTGCGGGCTGCCGAAGTTGCTGGTGTAGTACCAGTTGAGGCCGTAACCGCCGTCACTGCCGTAGACGTTGCTCGGCAGTTGGAGCGGCTTCGACGGGCACACGTAGACGGCCGAGTTGTTCACGTACTGGTAGATGGTGTCGACCCAGTCGCCGCGCGCGGCGGGCGCTATGCAGCGCGCCGGGATGCACGGCGGATACTGGGCGGTGTTGTTGTTGATGCAGCAGCTCACCACGAACCCGTCGTTGTCCTGGGTGTACATCAGGGATGCCACGCCGAGCTGCTTGAGGTTGCTGGCGCAGCTCGCCATGCGACTCTTTTCGCGCGCCCTCGCGAAGGTCGGGAACAGGATGGCCGCCAGAATGGCGATGATCGCAATCACCACCAGCAGCTCGATCAGCGTGAACGCTTTGCGTGTTCTCATCTCTATCCTCCTGTCAGTCCATGTCCCACACGCTGGTCACGTTGGGATTGGCCGGGCTGCCGTTGTGCCCCGGAGACGTAGCCGAGGTCAGATTGGAGTTGCGCGAGTCGTCGCCGAAGGATCCGGGCGTCACCCCGTTGGCACTGGCCACGCCGTAAGCGCTGGGGATGAGCTCGTCCTTGACGTGCCCGTCGACGAACAGGACGTTGAGCATGCTGTTGTGGCACGGGTTCAGGTAGCCGTACCAAGCGCTGGCGGGCCCGTTCAAGCCGCCGCAGCAGTAGTAGCCGGTGCCGTCGGTCAGCCAGATGGTGTTGGCCGGGTCGGCCACGCCGTCGATGGGCTGGGGGCTGGTGAAGTTGCAGAAGTAGACCCAGTTGAGGGCGTAGCCGCCATCGTTGCCGTAGGCGGTGTTGGGCACCACGGCCGGACTCGAGGGGCAACTGTAGACCGCCTTGTTCTGGACGTAACTGTAGACGCTGTCCGCCCAGTCGGCCCGCGCCCCGCCGGCAGCCCCACCGCGCAAGGGCGACGCCGGGTAGGCATAGACGGAACACGTCGCCGGCTCTCCGTCGTAATCGGAGACGTACATCAGGAAGGCGGTGCCCATCTGCTTGAGGTTGCTGGCGCAACTCATGCGGCGGGCCGCCTCTCGCGCCCGGGCGAAGACCGGGAATAGCATGGCGGCCAGGATGGCGATGATCGCAATCACCACCAGCAGCTCGATCAGGGTGAAGGCCGCACCCGCACGCCGCCGCGGCGTGCCGCCGGCGCCTTCGCGCTTGGACCATCCGCGCATGGGATTCTCCCCGACACCCGCCCTCCACGGGGCTTGGGTGTCACGAGTTAGAAGATAGGCGCGGGACGCGAAAGGCGCGCAAGGGCGGCGTGAATGTCGCGCAAGCGTATAGTGACGGTCGTGTGCGGAAACACGCGGCGCCTTAACCCGCCGGGTGCGGGTCGCTGGGATACGGCACGTCGCCCTTGCAGGCGAACCACAGGATGTGGTTCAGGGTGTCGTCGTCGGCTTCGTCCACGTCGTCGAAGTCCTGCTGCAGCGATGCCAGCGCCCACTTGCGGGCCGCGCCCGACAGGGCGTGGATCTGCGGGTTCAGCTCGTCGAGCGGGATGCGATTCGGCTGACACGTGTAAGGCCGCGTGTCGAGCGGGCCCGCGAAACAGGCGCGCATGGGCTCGGCGGCCAGGTCGAGCTGGTTCATGGGCGGCAGCCCGAGGATCATCTCGATGCTCTTGACCATGCCGATCTGCGTGTAGCAGTGGCGATCCACCGCGCCGCGCGGCGTGTAGGGAGAAATGGCGAAGCCCACGGTGCGGTGGCCGTCGACGTGGTCCAGGCCGGCCTGGGGGTCGTCCTCGGTGACGAAGATGGCGGTCCGCGGCCAGAACCGGCTGTGGCTGACGGCCTCCACGATGCGGCCCAGGGCCAGATCGTTGTCCGCCACCGCCGCCCGCGGCGTGGGCATGCCCGGCGTGGTGCCGGCGGTGTGGTCGCAGGGCAGGAGCAGGATGCACAGGTTGGGCAGGTTGTCGGTGGCCTCGAACTGCTTCAGCTCGCGGATGAACTCGCCGGCGCGGTAGACGTCGGGCACCGAGCCGGGGAAGCCGATGGTCGTCTCGCACAGGTTGTCGCGCAGGGCCTTGATCTGGGACGTGGCACGGACGGTGTAGTTGTCCAGCCGCGGGTTGGCCACGAAGTCGTCGTAGATGTGGCGGAAGTCGGCGCGATGGCCGGCGGTCTTGGGCGAGACGTGCGCCTGCACCATCTCGCCGTAATCGCGGAAGGTCTTGTGATGCGCCAGGACGTTGTCCCACAGGAAGCCGCTGGGAGCGTAGGCGAGCGCGTCGTCGCCCTCAAAGGGGTAGCTGCGGAAGAAGCCGCCGAACATGCGCTCCAGGTAGGTCGTGACATAGGCCTCGTCGGTCCACTGGTGACCGTCGGCGCTGAGCACGCCGCTGCAGTTGAAGTTGTCGAGCAGCGTGAACTGCTCGGCCAGGGCGTGGGCGTTGGGGGTCACCTCGCGGCCGAACATCACCAGGCTTGCGTCGCCGTCGCCCTGGGGCATGTCGCCCAGGATCTGGTCGTAAGTGCGGTTCTCTCGGATGATGTAGATGACGTGCTGCAGCAGCGACGGCTCGCCGTGGCGCTCGGGCATGGCCACCGGCGCCACCCCCGGCCGCGGCGCCTCGAGGCCGGCGAGGGCCAGGTTGAGGCGGTTGTTGGCGGCGGTTTGCACCGTGTCACGGCTCAACTGCTCGGCGTCGGGCACGGGAATGATGGTCACCGAGCCTTCGTGCTGATGGGAATTGTGGCGGTTGGGCGACGCCAGGGAGCCGATGCCCTTGGTGTTGGCCACGAACAGCGTGGCGCCCGCCGCGTCGAGGGCCACGCCGCCGGGGTACCAGCCGGTGGGAATCCAACCCTCGACCGCGCTGGTCTCGGGACCCGCCGCGGCACCGCTCGCCGCGCGGCTGAGACGCACCACGGCCACGGCGTTGTTGGTCCCGGCGGCCACGAACAGCCGTGCCCCGTCGGGGCTGACACACAAGGCGTTGGTGGCCGAGCCGAAGGGCAGGCCGGCGTTGGGGCGCACGGCGATGGTCTCCACCACGCGATACGTGGCCGTGTCGATCACCGACACCGAGTCGCTGTTGGCATTGGCGACATAGAGTCGGCTGCCGTCGGGGCTGGTGGCCAGGCCGCTGGGCAGCAGGCCCACGGTGATCTCGGCCACGCGCACCAGGGTGGCCTCGTCGAGGACCGTCACCGAGCCGTCGCGGCCGATGGTGCGCGTGTCGACCAGCACCTGGCTGCCGGCACTGGCGGCCGTGGGCTCACCGACTTGCGGCCGCCGGCCGCCCCAGTTGGAGACGTACAGCTTGCCGCGCGCGCGCGCCACGGCGAACGGCGCCATGCCCACCGGCACGGCGCGCGGCGCGGCCGTGCCGGCCAGGTCGAACGCCACCAGCGTGTTGGCGGTGCTGCCGGCGGCATAGAGGGTGCGCTCGTCGGCCGAGAGCAGGAGTCCGGCGCCCACGCCGGCGGGCAGCTTGAGCGCCGCGCCGGGCTGGAGTTTGCCGCCGGCGTCGAGGCTGTAGGCTTGGACCTGGCCCCGGGCGTTGCTGGCGTAAAGGCGGTGACCGTCGCCCGACACCGCCAGGCCGTTGACCGAGCTCCCGCCCTCCAGCCGCGCGCTCTGCATCACCCGGCCGGCGGTCGTATCGAGCAGACGCAGCTCGAGCCGGTCGAGCACCGCCAGGGTGTGGCCATCGGGCAGCAGCCGCAGGTCGAGGGGCCGGCCGGGGAACTCCACCTGCCGGCCGGCGGGTCGCAGGAGCTGCTCGCTGGGCACCACCACCGTGCCGTCGACCTGGCGGCCGATGCCGGCTTCGCCGGACCCGTTCGCCGCGGGCGGCGTGGCACACTGACACAGGCCGGCGCCGAGCAACACGACCAGCAAGCCCCTGACAGCGTTGCGCATGAACAACTCCTCGCCAACCCTTGGCGCGCGGGTGGCCGGCGACCAGCATCGACGGCGCGGGTCAAGGGCCCGTTAGCCGGCGGTGAGAGTTTGCCTGCCCGACTTCCGGCACGTTGGCGGCTGCGGCGCGGCACTCGCCGTGTTTACGTTTGACTAACCGCATACGCATAACGCCTAAGCCGATGGCTGAGACCTTGAGCGGCTCGGAGGACGACGATGCGCACGAAACGGACGTTGGCGGTGGTGGTGGTGCTCGTGTCGCTGCTCCTCGTCGTGCTCGCGGCGCGCCGGCCGTCGGCCTCGGGTCCGCTCGCGGATGCCTTGGGACCGCGGCCCCAGCCCGGACCCGCGCCGCGCCTGGTGGTGGTGATCGTGGTGGATCAACTGCGCGCCGATTACCTGCGGCGCCTGCGACCCTATTTCGTGCGCCAGGGCCTGGGCCACGTGGGCGGGTTCCGCTACCTGATGGAGGGCGGCGCCGACTTCACCGCCGCGCAATACCGCCATTTCCCCCTCTATACCGGACCCGGACATGCCACCGTGCTGACCGGCGCCTATCCCTACAAGACCGGCATTGTCGGCAACGACTGGTACTCCAAGCCGCTCGGGGCGCGCGTCTACTGCGTCTCCGACCCCGACGCCCAGATCGTCGGCACGGCCAGCCCGAAGATCGCCGCCCGCCCCATGTCGCCGCGCCACCTGAAGAGCACGACGCTGGGCGACGAGTTGAAGATGGCCACCGGCGGCCAGTCCAAGGTGGTCACGCTGTCGCTCAAGGACCGCGCCGCCATCCTCCTCGCCGGCCGCCTCAGCGACGCCACGATTTGGTACGACGACGGCAACGGGCGGTGGATCTCGAGCAGCGCCTACGGCCCGCGGCTGCCGGCGTGGGTGGAGCAGGTCAATGAGCGGCACCTGCCGGACCACACCCGCGGCACGACCTGGAAGCCCCTGCTGAGCCCGCCGGAGTACCTGGCGTGCGGCGCCTTCGAGCTGTCGGCGGCGGGGGCGCGGCAGGCCGCCTCGCCGCAGGCCTTCGCGGAAACCGTCAACACGCGCCTGGCCGAGCCGGGCGACGGCTTCTACAAGGCCTTCACCCTCTCGCCGGAGGCCAACGCGTTCACCCTGGAAACGGCGGAAGCCGCCGTCCGCGCCTACGGCATGGGCCGCGGCAGCGCCCCCGACCTGTTGGCCCTCAACCTCTCCAGCAACGACTACGTGGGCCACGCCTACGGACCCAACTCGCCCGAAGTGCTCGACATCACGCTGCGCACCGACCGCCAGTTGGCGGCCTTCTTCACCTTCCTCAACGGCTGGGTGCCGGGCGGGCTGGCGGCCACGACGATCGTGCTCACGGCCGACCACGGCGTGGCGCCGGTGCCCGAGACCATGGCGCGCCTCGGCTTCCCCGCCGGCCGCCTGCAGGCCGACCTCGTCAAACGCGAGGCGAAGGCGGCCTTGGACCGGCGTTTCGGGGTGCGAGAGTGGGTGCAGGACTTCGTCGAGCCCTACCTCTACCTCAACGACGCCGAGATCCTCGCCTCGGGCTTCGATCACCAGGTTGTCGAGGAGGAAGCGGCGCACGCCATTGGGCAGTTGAGCGGCGTTCACGGCGCCTGGTCCAAGACGGCGCTGCTGCGCGGCCAGGTGGCGCCCACGGATGTCGCGACGCGGCTGGCGCGGGCCATCGACCCCCAGGTGTCGGGCGACGTGGTGGTGGTGCAGGATCCGCTGTGGCTGATCGAGGAGGCCGGCAGCCATTACGAGACCAGCCACGGCACGCCGTACGCTTACGACACGTCGGTGCCCCTGCTGATGGCGGGCCGCGGCATCCGGCCGGGCGTCTACCGGGGCC
>Ga0181528_10001616_pt1 | contig 13958 bp, 21 predicted proteins | sample PEATcosm2014_Bin_47_FD_119742 | JGI IMG/M metagenome (GOLD analysis project Ga0181528, IMG submission 119742) | Peatland microbial communities from MTU Mesocosm Facility, Houghton, MI, USA - PEATcosm2014_Bin10_10_metaG | ecosystem: Environmental > Terrestrial > Soil > Wetlands > Peat | place...
CGCACTTCATCCGCCACCACGGCGAATCCAAGCCCATTCTCTCCGGCTCTGGCGGCCTCCACGGCGGCATTCAGTGCCAGTAGATTAGTTTGGAACGCAATGCCATCAATAGCGGTCGCAACCGTCGAAATCTGTCTGCTCGCCGACACAATATCTTTCATCGAGCACGACATAGCTGTGAGCTTCTGCAACGTATCGTTGACACTGACTGAGGCTGAATCAGTCTGAGCATGAGCCTCAAGGGAGCCATGCGAATTCTTCTGCGAGATCGAGTCCACCTTTTGCCAGGAAACTGTGGTGTTGTGAAGGAATGCGGCTTGTCTGGAAGCTCCTTCTGCCATTGATTGCGCCGATGCTGAAACCTGGGAGGCGGCTGAAGCTACCTGTTCTGCTCCCCGCTCTAACTGGAGAGCGGCATCACTCAGGTCGGCTCTTATGGTTCGTGTTATGACAATCGCAGAAACAGCTCCCACTGCAGTTCCCAGCACCATAATGAGGATGGCCAGAATTGTTACCAGATTTAAGTTTGAAGCCGCGTGGTCTTGGGCTTCGGCGGAGCACTTGGCGGCGGCATCCTCCAACTGTGCTGCGTTCTGCACTAATGTTGCTCCCGCCCCTGCCCAGCTCTTCACCAGCAGGTCGTACTCGGGACCGCTTCGCAGTCCGCCTTGCACCGCTTTGAGGATTGCTTCCAGCTCGACGTCATATTTGTCTAGCGCCGCCGCCAACTGGAGAACAAGGGGCTGCAATCCATCCCTGCCTTCGTCATTTTGCGTCAAGCTCTTGAGGTCAGATATCTTCTGTTGGGCATTTGCGTAACGCAGATGTCCTAGATCGAGAGATCCGGGCTTCTGAATCGTGACGAAATAAATGAAGTGGATGCGCGCGTTGAGTATTTCCCGTTCGAATTCATTGGCCGTGCGGGTAACTGGAGTAAAGTGCTGTTCCGCACTATGCAGATAGCGCATCGAGCTCTGCGACACCAAGTACAACGATGCAACGGCCAACGTTGCACCTCCAATCACGATAAAAAAGACCAGCGCGATTCTTGCTGACACACTCCACTTCCTCTTACTCAAAGCGCACCTCTCCCAAACGTCGGGTTTGCCTATCGGCATCTTGACCGCCAAACTTTAGTTCCATCGGTGGAGGGGGCTCGAGTGGAGGGAATCGAGCCGTTTCAAGGAGTTACGCAATCGGGCGTGAGTGGGGAGGGAGCAGCGAAAACTGCCAGAAGTGCTCATGAACCAAGGCGAATCGCGAAATCGCGTGCACTACACGTTGCGTTGCCCTGCCTTCGTCAATGACCGTTGCGACAGACAGCCCTCCATCCTGGAGTGAACACAAAGCCTCGGCGTGAGTTCTATATTGCGAGAGTGGTGAAGAACGCCATCGGCCCCGTGAAGGCGACGGCTGCAAAGATGTATCTCCTGACCCCTGGCATAAAGGTCTGGCCGATCCGCGTCGGTCTCTTCTCATGGGGATATAACCCGCATGTACTTAATATTGTGCAGTGCAGCGCTGCACTGCTACCATCCAAAGTTGAAGGAGTAATTCCCCCATATGGATACTGCACAAATTCTCTCCGACCTTCGCGCCCAGCGCGACCGCATTGACCAGGCAATCACTGCACTCGAAGCATTGGGCGGAACTGGCGGCCCCTCGGCCAAAGCCGCCGCGAAAGCTGCCGCTCCCGCGGTGGTGAAAAGCGCAAAGCCAGCCCTCGCGGCTCCTGCTGCTGGTACCAAGCGGGTCATCAGTCCTGAAGCACACCAGCGTATGGCGGAAGCTCAGCAGAGGCGATGGGCAAGAAAGAAGCGCGCTGTGAAGGCCGCTGCAAAGAAGGCAGCGGCGACTCCGACGACTCAGGCAACACCGAAGCAAGCCCAGAAGAAGACCGCACCCAAGAAGGGCAATGGTGGTCTCACCGCAGCCGGGCGGAAGCGTCTATCGGAGGCGGCCAAAGCACGCTGGGCGGTAAAGAAGGTTACGGCTCCTGCTGCCAAGAAAGCGGTGACGGCATAGTTCAAGTTCCGGGAGGTGTCGCCATGGCACCTCCCCTGCACTTCCAGAAAGTTGGGGACACTGAAGCCCCCTGAATCGTACTACCGGATGTAGACCTGCATACCTATGGCGATAACAGCAGAGCTACTCCGAGACCAGCTGGATTACACGGTTTGGGCGAGCAAAAGGTTGGTTGACGCCGCATGTGCGCTGAGTCACCTGGAACTAACGAGAGACTTTGCCACCGCCGATCACAATGTTCTCGGCACCCTGGCGCACGTCTACGCCGCTGATCGCATCTGGCTTGGGCGTATCGAAGGAAGCCCTCCAGCACGATTTATTGTCCCGGAACAGGATATGCATCTGGCGGTGCTTACGAGTGATTGGCCAGCGTTGAGCGAGCGCTGGAAGCAATGGGGTGAACTGTTGACCGAAGATTCCATTCTTAGAGAAATGTCCTACAGAAGTACAGCTGGTGAAGCGTTTGTAACCCCGATCTGGCAAATTGTGCTGCACGTTGTGAATCACGGAACCCATCACCGTGGACTTGCTTCCGGTTTTCTGCGGGCTATGGGGCACATATCACCATCGCTGGACCTGATCGGCTATTACAGGGAAGCCCTGCATTGAAGGTGCGGCTACAGCCCTCTAGTCGTCCCAGTACGCGCCGAAGAACCATGACCTCAGGATTCCAATGCGTGGGTTGTGGCGAGTGGAATGGGACTCGACTAGACCGCGTAAGTCACATCAGTCGAGACTTGGCAATCGTGGCATTTGCCTCTACACCGAGTCGCTGATTGAAGAGGGGCGCAAGTCGAGTCAGCCCTGACTGATCGGTCCGATATGGCCAGCCGACTTCACCGCAGGTTCGCGGTCGAGTGGTCAGAGTAGGGAAAACACTAGTCAAGGGTTCTGCAGTGGAGTTCGACAGAGCAACCGTTACCCCGAAGGTTCCCCCCGACAGTTCTCCGGAGGTCCAATCGCGGCTGGACGATGAGCAGTTCCGCAGTCGATGTTGGGGCCTGGGTAACAGAGCAACGGCAACCGAAAATAGGGTCGTAGGTGTCACCACAGAACTTGCAATAGAATTCGATGAGTTCCAACATGGCTGTCGTCCTCTCGTGTCTCCTCCCTGCGAAAGCGAAGGATGCTTCTTCCGGGTAGCTCTTGCGATGCTCATTACTGTCCGTTGGGCGCGCCCCTCAATAATTTGCCGTCACGGAGACTCCAAGCCTAAGATGCGCTCTGCAAACCGTTGCTCGGTTGCTCCCTTTACAGAAACTCGACAGCGTACTCGCCGGGGAAATTGACCGAGCCTTTGCTCTGAACCCTGACAATCCGGCCATCCTGAAAGATGTTGTGACCGCCTTCGATGTAGTGTGTCGCTATCGATACGGGAGTTCCCTTCGAGAAGGGCTCAACACTGGTAAAACAGACGCCACCACGGCTCATATTGGCGAGGCTCACGACCACAGAGGAGCCTTGTTCCGTCTTGATGCATGCCTTGACATTCCTGCACGGAATTCTAGGATAGCGGCGTTCGTTGACAGTGCGTACAAGCGGCTTCAGTGAATAGACCTCGGGGCAGATTGGCACAAAGTGCGGCTCATACCCGGAATACGTAGATTCACCTGAATTCAGTCCAGCCCCACACATCTCGCATATCTTATGGTCATCCGTATATTGGGCCTGCTGCATACATGATGGGCACTGGACTACCTTACGCGAGAGGATTTCACGGTCAGTCCGTAAACCGTTTACCGTGACAATCGACATTCCAACTTTCGTTAGCTCCGGTGGCATTCCGAGTATGTTGTTTTCCTCGCGCATCTCTGTGCTCCTGTCTGCTGAACTACTGCCATCCTCTGGCTGAACATCGCGTGGTTCATATATCGGACACAAAGTCAATTTCCAGTAGCTTACTTTTGTGTCGCGGACCTATCTAGTTCACGCCAGTTAACGAATGGTTAGAAACAAAGAGGCTTTTCATATGTGTAGTGCATTTTGAGTACCAACCACCGCATGAGCCGAACGCCCCCGACCTTAGCCGGGTAATCATCGACGAAGCTAGTTACTGGAAATTTCAGCGTTCGCTGGCGAGAAGTACATAATCTGCCGATGATTCATCACCAGAGCATTGGTAGACGTGTGATTAGTTCCCGGTTGGGCGTCGAGCCCGCGCAGTTCTATTCAAAGGCGAGTCGAGCCCGGCAGGGAAGGAAGCAAATCGATGATGGCTAATGCACTCACTCCGTCTCAATTAAACATCCTCCGGCGATACCTCGACTTTGAAGCGTCGCTCGAAGAGGTACGCCTCAAGCTTCGAGGAGTGCTTGAGTTTGAATCGGAGTCTGAAGGCGCAACGTGGGGGATCGAGTGCAACTTTCCTCCGTCAGTATCGGATGCCAGAGTTGCTCGTCAACGTCTGGAGCTTGCGCTTCAACGCCGTCGAGGCCAGCGCATGTCAGAGCAAGAACTAATGGAATGGGCTACGAGCCTTTTCTTCTGTCATCCCTTTGATTGGGATATTGAGGATGAGGGCACCAACGAGGATTGGATAAAGAACATCAGCCTCGAACTTATGAGCAGAGATTCGTAAGCCTCGACTCAGCGGCTCGAGCTGCTAATTTAGGCAGTTCTCGATGTCGGCGCACAAATACAGGGTTCCATACCAACTCTCATACGGAAATCCGGGGATTGATCAACATAGGCTCATCCCTCTCCACAATCGTCCACGTTGATGCAGGGCGAATGCAACACCTTCAGCAGCTTTCGAGACGACACAGTTGGCCGGCCCTCCTGAGGATCTGGGCGGCGGTTCTTGCTCCACTCCGTTTCATCTCTGTATCCGAAAATGAAGCGTGCCAGGTTTCTATGCGCCAATTGCGAGTTGTCATTGATCACAGACCTGCCGATCATCTCATCTCGCACAGCAACCTGAAGTGTTCCGGCGGCCCTCCTGTTGACCATCCCCCGACGGATGTTTAGCGAAGGAGTGATCACGTCGTCGAGTTTGAACCGGAAGTCGGGTTCCATTGTTCGTTCCTCACTTCGTGTTGATCTCTTGCGAGCCGTGCTCACTTCACCAGATTGGTTTTGCCCACTTATTCAGTCGTACGTTCATCGTGACTGGATGGTTCGAGTAGATCAGGACAGAACCTGTCGAGCCTGGTAGCGCAGGTCAGCGGGGGCGGCCGTTGTTTCCTCCCGGTTCGGTGAACTGAAAACCAAGGCTAAACTCGTCTGCTTGTCATCCAATTACGGCATGCCGGACGCCGCCTCCAGGACTGCCCTCCCTGCAACTTGGTTGCGAAGCATCGAACGCACCTCATCACGAAGGGCTGGAGTGTCCCGGTGCCCGTGAGCTTGGACGGCATACTGCACAGCAGTGTCCAGCAAGTCTTCTTCGTTCCGCGGACTCGCGGTCGAGTAAAGCTCTTTGGGCAGGAATAAAGCACCATCGACAACCACTCGCTGTGTTGCCATGACCACCCCCGTGGTGACATTGGCGCACAGCTTGCTACATCCAGAAGGAACTTTCAACAGATCTGTGACCTTAGAAGAACAGAAAAGCCACTCAGTTTGATGAACTGTGTGGCTCAACAACCATGGACTGAGTAGCTCAAGAACCTAGGCAAACAAGAGGCTATGCATTTGCAATCAGGAATCCCGCAACTTTAAATCGATATTAATCCTGCTCATCCAGTCGGCGCCGATGTATTCGTCCTCGATGTCCACGCCATTGGCGTGGCTGAGCAGAAGCATCTTCGCGCACTCCACAAGCTCGTACCCCGAAATGCTTGGGTCTCGAAGCCGATGGCGCACCGTGTGTAGATGCTGAAAGGGCACGTTGCCTTCCGATTCCAGCAGGTATCGCCGCAACATCTCACGTTGGCCCGGTGTAAGGACATTCCCCATTACAGTTCGCTCCCCGTCATCTCTCCAGAGCTGCTCTGTATCACAAGTCATCGGCATGCCAGCGATGTGCTGCAAGACGTTTTCGCCAGTCTGAGGCTAGTTCTTCAATCAGTTCCTCAACCTGGCATCGCACTCTCTCGCTCAGTGGCGTGAATTCAAACCCGACCGCAGTCTCCGATCTAATCGCCACAGCCAGCGCCCGTATCCGAAAGGGCAGACGGTTAACTTTGAAGGCCAGCTCCACTGCCGTATCTTGGTCGAGTTTCTGAGACTTTATGAACTCAATCAAACATCCGTCGTTGCACACGTTCACGACTCTGGCGGGAGAGAGTGGAGCATCAGTCGCCAGTAGGACTTCCGCATGCCCTGTGCATTCAAAGCGGTGATGTCGCCGTCGGTCTTTCAAAAACACTTATTGATTCCTTTTTTCATACAAGCAGGCTGGCAGATGGACTATCGGCAGATTTCACGACACTCATCAAGGAGGCGCCACTGACAAACCTGCGGGGTGGGAGCTCTTACGTAGTGGACAGGAGCGGCGGAGAAGGGAAACTCTTTCGGGGATAAAGCACTGTGATGGTCCGCAAAAGCCTAGGATGGTATCAACGTGGGAGTGGGGCAAGTTGAATGGCTCTGGATAGACAACGCGAAGTCGATGATCTCTGCAAGAAGGCTCAGAACATTCTCCTGCACGAGATGACAGAGGTTGAGCAAACGTTCGTCTCAGGGCTGACCTTCGACAATCAGGCAGCCCTGCCACCCGATAAGCTCTCCCGGTTACGGGAACTGGTCTGGAAAAAGGGCGCTCAACCACGTGCTGGGTCTTGACGTTTCTGCCGAATGGCAGGTGAATTCCCGCACCACTGGTTCCGCGCAAGGCACATCGTCGTTCTTCAGCAGATTCACCTGGCTTTTCACCTCATACCGCCTCATCAACGCCGGGCCGAACCTCTCTAACAGCGCGCATACTGTTTATGTTTTCTGGAAGCCGGGGTCAAGCCAAAGGCCGCGGGCAACGTCAGGAAGAATGACGGGCATGCGGTCGTGAACCTCGGCGCGCACAGTTCCTCCTGGTGGTTATGATGGAGCACGTCTCGATCAGTTGACCAACCGGATTCTTGCACTCCTCCCAATCCGGCGGAGGCGAGGATCGAGTGGTCGGCCATGGCGAAACAGAACACGCCAGAGGCGAGTTCCGTATACGTCAACTCGCGAAAACTGTGTTCTTCCCAATCGTCACTGTTTGCGGCTATCCACGCCAAAGCAAGAGAGCTGGGAGTAGTGCCCGCGCACCATGAGGGCATACTCTCCGGGCGCTAGCGGTTGCTCCGGGATAATGCGGAAGGAAGAGGCGTTATATTCCACAAATCGGATTTGTATCGTGCCCTCCTCCGGACTTACCGCCCCGCCGACGATAGAACCATGAGCTTGGCTCAGCACGAATTCCCGGTGACTCTTAGAGCCTTTCAGCAGCCGCAGTTCATAGATCATCGCGGGATTGACGTCAGCCCGCCCACGAACCGCGAACTGTGCAGAAGCCGGAAGCCGAATCGGGGATTGGCCGGGCTTGAGATCGGCAACCGTCTTGAACGACACATAGCCAGGCACCGCCCAGCCCTTCGGGTGAAGCATCACGTTCTTGTACTCTAGATCAATGAAATTCCCGTTCGGCGTCAATGCATAGAAGCTATTGATGTACTGTGGCTCTGCAACTTGAGCGCTGGCATCGGGGTTGCTTTGAGCTTTCAAGGTTCCGGTTGCCATGGCGATCGTCACAAGAAACGCGGCGAGAACACGGATCTTCATTTCTGCTCCTACCTCAACTTCGAATCTGGATGTTTCTGCATAAAGCGCAGCGGCAAAACAGCGTGCTAACTTTAACTCTATACGAGCAGGAAAGTTTCGCAACGGGTCGCCACCGGGACAGGCTTCGAAGCAGCGTTTAGTTCCATAGCTGTTAGGAGAGCACGGATACCCCGAGTATCACGACCATGCCGCTGATAGGAATCAGGACAATCTCATTGTGAGCTGCTGCCATGCCGCCAAGATCCGCCCCGGCCTCAATGACATTTCCGACTACTGCCGTCACCAAGAAAATAGTAGAGCAGCCACTTGGAATAGTACTGCCGGATGACCGCAAACAGTCCCTGCCGACCTTACCGAGCTTTGAGCACAGATAGGCGACGGCATACATTGCTGGCGGCAGCTAAGCCTGCCACCGATTGCAAAGCTATGCTGCCGGTGAAGCAAGACAATGCTGCCGCCGGGGCAAAGTGACTCTACCGGCGCCGCGGCTCTGGCAATTCCAGCAATGGGATAGGCGTCACGCCCCTCTGGCGTACCATGTGGCATGAAAATGGGATCGAGCAGGCGGCGCATTCTCATGGCAGTCAGATACTGGGCCTGTCGCCGACGGGTATCCTCCTGTCCCGTTCGGGCAGTAATTTTCTTCCCTTAGTATCTGCGGTGGGGAACACCCCATCGGCAGGCACAATTGCGGCACGTCATCAACCCTGCGAGTTCCACGTTCATATCTACTGGAGCAGTTTTAGTACAGCCTGCTGTGCCTGGTTGGCTTGCTGCAATGCCGCCATTCCGGTCGACTGCAGCACGTTGTACTGGGTCATATTCGCCACGGTTTTGCCAATGTCGGCGTTCATGATGCCGTTGTCCGCGCCCTGAAGATTCTGAATCTGGCTGGTCATCACATTGGAAGACGCGGTCAACCGGTTGATGTCAGATCCGAGCGTGCCGCGCGACTGAGAGATCGTGCTGATAGCCTTGGTGATGGCGGTGAGCGCAGCCCGCGCGTCGGCGGCATTGCTCAGGTCGGTAGCTGCCGTTGTTGTTGCATTCGTACCATTGGCTAAGCCTGTGCTGGACGACCAACTCCCTGTGCTTCCGCCCGGACTGGTAATGTTGCTGGTTGCCGTGAGGCCGTTGCCTGCGCTGCCAGGGGTGATCGCAGCAAAAGTGATGAAGGAACCGGGCCCAATCGGACCTGGCGTCTCAGACAACACACTCACATTCGGGTTGGCAGCATAACCACCGTTTCCACTGACGGCCAGATATAAGTTACCCAACGTACCGTAGGTGCCGCCAATCTGCACTTGACCTAAGCCGGCTGCTACTCCCGTTTGAAACGTATAGGTTTGCGACCCAAGTGTGATTGTGTCGCCGGGCGTCGGTTCCGAGGTCAGGCTGAGGGTGTTTGTGGCGGCTGTAGAGGGGGAACTCGGAGTTGAGCGAAACAACCACATTCCGGGGCCGGTATCGCTGGGGGTCCCTATCGCAGCGTCGCCGGCAGCCCCGACGCTCACTGTACTGATGGAGAGCTGACCCATTCCGGCCCCAAGGTCTACTGCGGGTTGCACTACGAGGCCCGGATTAGGGCTCGTGCCTGACGTGTAGTTAATGCCAGCTACACCACCCGTTCCGCTTATTGCTTTCTGCAGGTTTTGAAAAGCAGTTAATGTGGTTGGGCCGGAGAGTACTTGATTCGCCGCCCCGCCGTTTTCGCTCAATGCGTTTACGAAGGTGTATTTTGTGCCTCCGATCGTAACTGTTTGGCCGTCGTTCATAGCAGCGTCAAGACCGTCGAGGGTCCACGTCGGAGCGGTTCCGTCCGTACCGCCGCTCAGGCCTGAGCTTCCGGTTGACCAGGAGCCAGTGGGGCCGCCGACGCTAATCAGCGAGCTCTTTGCGGCGACGCCATCGCCAAGGGTTCCGGCGGCTTTTGCCGTGAGGGTGATGGTGTTGCCCGAAACCGAGGCGGTCGCGCTCGTGTTTGCGGCGTTATGGGAGTCTCCAGCCACGGCGACGGCAAGGTTTTGCAAGGTCGTATGGGCGTCAACCCCAATTGCCACCTGTCCGGCACCAACGGTGCCACTGGTAAAGTTGTACGTTTGTGTCCCAATCGTGACAGAACCAGATGACAGATTGGATGTGAGAGTAAGGGTATTGGAGGCGTTCGTGGCGCTCGTACTACCGCCCGCGCCAAGGGCGAGGCCGGCAGTGGCGAGGGTGCCGACAGTCATGCTCGTGGCGCCCAGAAGGTCGTTTCCACTGCTGCCGTCGCTGAGGAACGGAGTGACGGCATTGGCACTGAAGACCTGCGCTCCGTTGAAGTTGGTGTTGCTGCCAATGTTGTTGATGGTGCTCAGAATCGACTGATATTCCGTGTCTAACGCATTGGATTGCGAAGTCGAGAGGCCATTGCTGGAGGCCTCAGTGGCCAAGGTGACCGCACGATTCAGCAGCATCGTGACCTGTCCGAGCGCGCCGTCGGCAGTTTGAAGCAAGCCCGTCGCATTCGATGCGTTCTGTCCCGACTGAGTAAGGGCGGAGATGTTAGCGGTGAGCCCGTTGGCAATGGAGAGGCCGGCGGCATCGTCCGCGCCAGAGTTGATGCGCATGCCGGTCGAAAGCTGAACCAATGTCTTCGCAAGGTTGGCCTGCGTGGCAGACATCGAATTGTTTGCTGACAGAGCCGAAATGTTGTTAAGGATGCTTAGTGACATTGTTAACGTCCTCTCAATGTCTCCCAACGCCGCACTATGTGCGAAACTCCTCAGGTCGGAAGAGCCCCGCCCAGAGTAGGTGACGGGCATCTATCGGCATTCTCGGGGATTACGTTACCTTTCCCGCCGACGTAAGATCACTCGCGGCCGCCTTTCTGGGAATACTCAACCATCTAACCTGCGCGGCATTCACGCAATTCAAAGCCAACTCTATCGAGAGCCGACGCGATGACTCCAGGAGGCTATCAACGAAGGCGGAGGTAGGGGCTCCATATGCGACTTGGCGTGAGCAGCGCGGGCGAAACCCATACAGTGAGCAGAACATCACGCATTATGACAGGGAGCCCCTTTGGAGTAACTTACGGGCGTCGAAACTCACATACCCAGAGAGCACCATTCTTATGACAGCCGTGAAGTGTAGCCACATAATCAGGAACTCGCATCGTATCCGTTAAGGGAAATGCCAGAACTGAGAGGAACAGACCCGACCTCAGACTTCCACTTTATTGAGTGGATGATCCAGAGGGCATTGCCGAAGGGCTCGTCAAGGTAGTGCAGAACCGCATACCAGAACAATTTCATCTCGACCCGATTCGCGATGTGCAGATTCTATGTCCGATGAACCGTAAACCGTATGTCTTTGCGCGTGCGCGAACAGAACCTGGCTTTGCAGGAGGTGCAAAGCGCTCCCCAGCCAGGAGAAGAAGCCGTTGAGCGGGTTCGGATGGCGGTTCCGTTGGGGCGACAAAGTTATCCAGACAGTGAGCAACTATGGCTGGGACGTGTTCAACGGTTACAGCGGAATCGTGGAGAAAGTTGATGCCGTCGAGCTGGAAGTTACCATCCGCTTCGATGACCGACCTTTGAAATCTGACTTTGGGGAGTTGGACGAGATCTCCCTGGCAAATGCGCTCTGCACCCACGAGTCGCAGGGCTCGGAGCTTCCCGCCGAGGTGATTCCACTGGCCATGCAGCAGTTCATGCTGTTGCAACGGAATCTGATTTATACCGGGATTACGCGGGGCAAGAGACTGCTGGTGGGGCAGAAGAAGGCTCTGGGCATCGCAGTTCGGAACGATAGCACACAACGGCGGTACTCGGAGCTCTTCGAGAGATTGATGGAGAGAAGGACACCGGCGACGCCCCGCGATGCGTGCATGGGAAATGGTGCGGAGATATTCCCTGCGGTGTGAGCAGTCACTCATCGTTTGTAAAGAATGATGCTCATACGTGTGCACCGAACGCTCGGAGGTGTAGTAGCCGAAAAGCAGCCCGGCGTCATGCTTGCGCTGGGCCGAAGCCGGAGGCGGCTTAGGTGGTCGCCGTGGCGGCCAGAACAGCATTCCTCAAATACCCGATTGGGGTGGATGCCAATCGGGTATAGTCGGGAGTTGTTCTTCCCCTGAAGACGAACATCACGCCTCAGCTATAGTCGATCTGATCGAAGCTCATCGCTTGCTAGTGCTGCATCATTGTCGACCGCCGGACAAGACGTCCGGCAAGGGGAGCGGACCGGGGCAGTTCAGGCCGCACTACCCACCACCAGCCACCTACCGGATCCCCGCGGCTTTCATATGAGAGCTGTATTTTTTGTCTGCGCTGAGGATATGAGTCTGTAGCCACTGCTGCAGGAAGCTCAAGATTTCCACGCTCATGGCTATGCCTCCAGCCTCCATGTCCTTTACCAGCCGCACAACCTCGTCGGTCAGCTTGTCGTGCTCGGCCTTGTGCGCCACGTAGGCCGGGTAACCGGCTTGGCGCATCGATTGCTCTTCGTCGGAGAAGTGGTCGCGTGTGTAGCTAATGAGGTTATTCAATATGACTGGAACGACTTTAGCCCCAACCCCGGATTTCATGGCCTCGTGGAGTTGGTTCAACATATCGAACAATTTGTGATGCTGCCCGTCGATCGATGGAACGCCGACCGAGTATTCGTTTTTCCAGTTCAAAAGCGCCATTGCTCACCATCCTTAGAGTTCCTAATGGGAATGTTCAGCAGGTAATATCGGCGGGAGCGATGAATATAATCAGCGCTTCGTTTGCGGAAAACGAAAGTGCGATTCTTCCGTGCCGCATGAGTAACAGCACATGGCTAGATGACGACTGTGGAAGGCGAGCGGCAAAGAAAGCTCGCCAGCGAAGGGCGACGATGTGTGTACCATCGGGAATAGCCGGCAGCCTGGCTGGTTCAGGGTCCAATGGACTCCTCTGAGTGCACAACTCCTGGAGGGCCACACAAATAAGCTGCGGCATGTGCAACCGATTTGTCCTTCGCGGAGGATTCTCAAGGTGCGGCAGACCTCACTCAACAGATGGCCGCCAAGGATAAGGTCACGCGTACCAACCGCGAGACCTCAACTCATGCCAGATCGCAGGATCGCTATATCCGGAAGTAAAGATACCTCGACGAGAGATCAACATGGCAACCCCGCCCAAGAGCCCGCAATGAACTTCCGGCGGACACCCAGGCTCAACACCCGCTGTTGGACTGCAATCGAACCGTATGCATTTCAGTTGACAACACCGAGTGGAATGCCCGGCCGATGGGACGAAACAAGATATTCTGGCGCGCGGCCATGCGTGACTCTCCGCAAGAACGCCCCGCGCAGAATTAGTTGACGCCAAATTACCAAGGGTCTCAGAATCCGTTTCTGAAAACTGATTTGAGCTCGTACACGCCATGTTCGAGGCGGAAACGAAGCCGCCAGTCACCTCCCAGGAAATCTTTCCGTACGTCTTCGGCGTGGATGATTCTGTTTGATTCCTCCGTACTAACCTTGACCTGTTCTCGTGCACCCGGTGGCAACCTTGGGTTGCACTGAACGGCAGCATTGCTTTGCAATGGGTGGCAGAATTGAGTGCATTCAGCGGCAGCAACGGCCGCAGCCGATATCATGCAGAATCAGTTTCCGGAAATGGCGATTGATGAAGTACAACGCGGGATGTGAGAGGCAGGCCCATTGGCTATGGAATTATTCCCGGCAGAGGAGAACGTGCTGGCGGTAGTTGCTCAAGCCTGGTCGCAGGGAAATCTGGAATGTCAGCGGCTCTCAAATATGCACTGTAGCGCTTGTCGGAGGAAAGGATGTGCCTCTGCGTCCACTCTTTTAGTAGATTAAGCAGGGCCAGACTACGCAGGACTTTGTCTTCGTGAAAATCTTTTGCCAGTGTCAATGCCTTTTCCGCTAATCTGAGATGCTCGGCTCTGTGGCTGTGGTAATCAGGATAATTAGCCTGGAGCATCAGGCTCTCTTCATAAGCAAAATGCTCGCGACAGTAGGCTTCGAGCCGCTTCAGGATGGCTGGTACGACTTGAGCGACATTACCTGCCCTCATGGCATCGTACAATTCGTTTATCATCTCAAACATTGCTTGGTGTTGCACGTCGATCGATTGAACCCCGACCGAGTATCCAACCTCCCACTCCATAAGCGCCATGGTCATCCTTTTTGAGACACTAAAGTGGAAATCACTTCAGGTTGGATTCATACCTGGGGAGAATATCGGCAGCATGGA
>Ga0181528_10001618_pt1 | contig 13946 bp, 14 predicted proteins | sample PEATcosm2014_Bin_47_FD_119742 | JGI IMG/M metagenome (GOLD analysis project Ga0181528, IMG submission 119742) | Peatland microbial communities from MTU Mesocosm Facility, Houghton, MI, USA - PEATcosm2014_Bin10_10_metaG | ecosystem: Environmental > Terrestrial > Soil > Wetlands > Peat | place...
CGAATGCACGTGCCACTTGCCGATGACGGCCGTCTCGTAGCCCAATGCACGCAGCGTCTCGGGCAAGGTGGTGTCGCGCAGATGCGGGCGGCCGGGGTCGGGATACTCGGGCATGGCGCAATCGCCGGGCCGCGTCTCGAAGTTGACGTTGGCGATGCCGCCGGTGCAGGTGCGGTTGTACTGGCCCGACAGCAGCACGGAGCGCGCCGCCATGCACACGGGGAAGTTGGTGACGGCCTGCTCGAAGCGCACCCCCTCGCGCGCCAGGCGGTCCATGTGGGGGGTGCGGATGACGGGGTTGCCGTAGCAGCCCACTTCCGCCCAGCGCAGTTGGTCGCAGAGGCAGACGATGATGTTAGGGCGTCGCGGCATGAGTCTCTCCGTACGCCTCCGGAGTACTCCGCCGCCCGCCGGATACCTCCCGTGGCGCTGGCGAGTGCGGCTGCGACTCGGTCTCGACAGGGGTGGGCATCCGGTGCTATCGTTGGTCCATCAGCGACGGCAGCGAGGTGCGAGCCATGGACGTCAAAGAGGCGGTGCGAAGCGCGCTGACCTATGCGGCAGACCTGTTCGCCGATCAGCAGATCGACGATCTGTGCCTCGAAGAAGTACAACGGGACGAGTATGGGAAAGACTGGTGCATCACCGTGGGCTTCACGCGACGGGGCGCACGCCCAGGCGCCATGCAGGCAGTCCTTGGACTGCCGAGGGTCTACAAGGTGGTCCGCGTCTCGAGCGACGGCGCGTTGCGATCCGTGACGAACCGCGAGGTGTGACCTGCCATGCGGCGACTCATGCTCGACGCGAATCTGCTGCTCCTCTGGATTGTCGGCACGTTGGACCGCTCCCTCGTCGCACGGCACAAGCGCACCTGTCATTTCAGGACGAGGGATTTCGACGTGCTTCTCGGTCTGCTTGCCCGCGTCGACCAGATCGTGGTCACCCCGGGCATCCTCACCGAATGCTCCAACCTGCTACGCCAGGCGCCGAATGTGACGGCCGACCGACTCATGGCCGTACTCGCGCAACTGGTGGCCTCCTTGGACGAGCAGTACGTGCCGGCGGCCAGCGTCAGCGGCGCCGCTCACTTCTGCCGGCTTGGTCTCACCGACGCCACCATCTTGGGGGCCATCGGCGACGAGTTGCCGCTTCTGACTACCGATGTGGCCCTCTACACAGAGGCCAGCCGCGTCTACCCAAACGCCGTCTTCAATTTCGACTACCTGCCACGTTTGTGATTGAATCGGGCCTCGCCGCCGCACCCGCTCAAGCCACTTGGCTGGCCCATTCCGCGCTGATGGCCAGGAACTCCTCGCACATGGCGTCGATGGCCTCCTTGCGATGCCCCGCGCCGGCCGGATCACCATACCATTTCGGGATGAAGCCGCCCTCCGGCCGGCCCAACAGCGCCACCATCTTGCGGCAGTAGGTGCGTATCTCATCCAGCGTGCCGTGCGCCATGGTCATCTGGATGTCCACCGGGCACCAGAACGTGATGCGCCCGCCGAAGCGCTCGCCGAGCAGCTCCAGGCCCATGTTCTCCTGCTGATCCATCTGGATCACGTCCAGGCCGGCCTCGATGAGGTCGTCGAGGATGTCGACGATGTGGCCGCAACTGTGCAGGAAGGTCGCCATGCCGGCCTCGTGGGCGGCGCCGTAGATGCGCGCATAGCACGGCTTCCAGAACTCGCGCCAGGCCTCGGGCCGGATCATGAGGCGGTTCTGCAGGCCCCAATCGTCGCAGAAAATGTAGCCGTCGGCGCCGGCGGCCCGATAGTGCTCGATGGCCACCAGGTTCATCTCCACCAGCACGTCGAGCAGCCCGCGCAGTTCGTCGGGGTGGGTGTAGAGGTCGGTCCAGGTGTTCTCCAGGCCGCGAATGAAGTGCACGCGCTCGTAGACCGAGATGCCGCCGGCCAGCAGGAAGCGATCCCCGGCCCGCTGGCGCGCGCCGGCCAGGTCCTGCCAGCGGCGCGGGTCGCGGATGTCGGGGATGGTCAACTGGGCGTATTGCGCCCAATCCTTGAGCGGAAAGTCCTTGACCTCGCCCAGGCTGGAGACGCCGATGTTCTCCCACACCGCGCCCCACTCGTCGACGCCGCAGCGGGGGCGGGCGTCGGGCGAGGGGTTCATGCCCATCCAGGCGAAATCACAGCCGTAGGGCTCGGGAAAGTCGCGGGCCAGGCGCGGCGGACGGTCAAAGGCGATGGTGCGCGCGACAACGTCGCGGGGCGATTCCATGGTCGTCTACTCCTTGGGCAGCCACAGCCAGTACTCGTTGTCGGAGCGGGTCAGCTCCACGCGCGCCGTCATGGACTCCACGGCCATGACGATGGCGGAGGTGTCGCGGCGGGCGTGATCGTCCATCTTGAAGTCCGCGGAGCCGTACCAGGCCATGTAGTCGCGGAAGATGCGGGCCTTCTCCTCGTGGTCCTCGACGATGCGCGCCGTGCCGTAGGCGATGAGGCTCTCCCACGGCCCGTGGCAGCTACAGCTCGCCTGCACTTCCCCCGGCTCGCCGTGGTACTTGCTGATGACGTACACCACGCTGGGATTCTGGTTGATGAGATCGATCTTGCGACCTCGGACGGCGCAGTGGAAGTAGAACTTGCCGTCCACCCAGGCGTGGTTGATGGGCACGGCGTAGGGGACGTTGTCGTGGCACATGACCAGCGTGCCGAAATGCGTGCCTTCGAGGATCTTCTCGCAGGCTTCGTTGTTATGAACCGGCTGAATCAGCGTATTCGCCATCGTGTACTCCGTTACCCCTCCGGCGCCTCGAACACCAAGTCACCCCATCCCGCGCCGTCCGGTGTCGTCAGGAAGAGGTGCGTCTCGCCCTCGCCGCGCCATTGCCAGCGCGCCGTGAGACTGTTCCAGCCCGGCGCCAGCACGCCTTCTCCGTAATGGTGGGCGGCATTGCAATGGTAGCTGGGCATGATGCGCTCGCTGCCGGGATTGTCCACCACCTTCGAGCCGTTGAGCCAGATGCACACCGGCGCGTTGGACGGCGCGCAGATCCGCACCGGCCGCGGCCGCGCCGAGGGGTTGAGCACGCGCGTGACGCCCACCCACGTGCCGGCGCCCGGGAGCGGCACGCTGTTCCCGCCCACCGCCAGCAACTCGCCTCCGGTTACCTGCGGCTCGCCCTCGCCGTCCGGCCGCGCCTGGATGCGCCACGTCATGGGCCGCACGAACGAGACCGGGAAGGTGAAGGGCGCCGTGCCCTCGGCCTGCACGCCGATCACCGCCTCGACGTGGGCGCACGGCGCGTCGGCGGGTTCGAGCGCAGCTTCGAGCGTCAGCCGCGCCGTCTCGCCCGGCGCCAGGTCGAGGCGCCGCGGGCGGAGCGCCACCTTCAGGCCGGCGCTCAAACTGGCCGCGGAAATCGGGCCTTCCAGGGTCCGCTCGGTGGTGTTGGTGATGGCCACGCGAACTTCATTGCGCGCGCCGGGCGCCAGCAGCGGGCCGGCGGGATAGGTGAGGCGCACGCGGCCGTGATGCCAGGCGCGCTCCACCTCGTCTTTGGCGTTGTGCCACAGACCGGCGGCCTGCATCTGGGCACGCAGCTCCTCGGGCGTGGGCAGTTCGAGTTCGATGCTCTTGCCAGGGCCGAAGGCGTAGCCCTGGCCGGCCAGGGAGCCGATGGCCACGGCGGCGGTGCGGTCCGTCAGCTCGCCGAGGGTGCGCGGCACGTCGGTGAGGCGGGTGCGTTCGGCGATGATGGCGATGGACTCGCCGAGCGGCTCCATCCAGCGTTTGGGCAGGCGCGCCGCGCCCCACGCGATGCCCAGGATGGAGCCCAGCGTGGCGCCCGTGCAATCGGTGTCGAAGCCGCAGTTGACGGCGTCACAGATGGCTTGGCCGAAGTCGTCGGGCGCGCTATACCAGCCCAGCAGGGTGAAGGCGATGTTCTGCGGCGCGTCGGTGAAGTCTTCCCACACGCCCACGGCGTCCAGCACCGCCTTACGCGCCGCGGCCCAGTCGCCGGAGGCGTGCCAGGAGTCGATCATGGCGCGCACGGCGCGCGCCGTGCGGCATTCGTCGGGAATGGCGGCCAGGCCGAGGGCCACGAGGCGGTCGCGGTCCGGCTCCAGGAAGGCGGCGCTTTCGATCACCGCGAACAGCATCTCGGCGTAGGCCGACTCGTCGGTGTGGTCGACGACGGCGTCCTCGCGCGCCAGCTTGGCCGCCAGCAGCGGCAGGCCCGGCGCCACGCAGGCCCAGATCTCGGAGCGGATGGGACAGCCCATGCTCTCGGAAAACCAGTTGTTGAAGGCCCCCGAGAGCGGCGGCAGGAGGCCTTTGCGCACATTGGTCTTGCCGAAACCGTATTCGCACCAGTTGGGCAGGTAATGATCGAGCCACTCCGCCGACAGATCGGCGGCCGTGAGGTGCAAGCCGCGCGTCTCGAGGGCGTGCAGCCAGACGAGCTGCACCTCCAGATCGTCGTTGGGAATGCCGCCCTCCTGGACCTGCGGGTACCAGTCCAGCGACAGCGCCTCCTGACACCCTTCGACCGGCCCGCCCAGCGTGCCGCCGGCGTTCTTGCCCATCCAGCAGCCCAGCGTCCGGTCGTAGTAGCGGTTCCAATCCAAGGTCGCCATGGGTCCATCCTCGGGCCGACTCGCGGCCGCCGGTCGATCCTCTGCGATGGCCCGCGCCGCGTCAAGCTCAAAGTCGTATCGCGCCGGTATTGACCGCCCTCTTGAAACTAACCTATACTACTAGCGAGGCATGCCAGCCGAGGGCGGAGCTGGCCGGGGACGCTGTTCCTGCGTTTCGGGTCGACTCTCCCGATCGGCGTGGCAGAGGACAAGAGGAAACCATGCGAGTTCACAATCCGCGACGAGCGTTCACGCTCATCGAACTGCTGGTGGTGATCGCCATCATCGCCATTCTGGCTGCGATTCTGTTCCCCGTGTTCGCCAAGGCGCGCGAAAAGGCCCGCACGGCCTCCTGCGCCAGCAACGAGAAGCAGATCCTCCTGGGCATCATCCAGTACACCCAGGACTACGACGAGACCTTCCCGTGCTGCCGCATGTGCAACGGACCGAACCAGTTCCTGGGCAACCAGGTCACCATGCTGGACTGGCGCTACATCATCCAGCCCTATGAGAAGAACACCCAGATTCTGCACTGCCCGTCCAACACCAACAGCATCGACATGAACGTCGACGGCAACGAATCGGGCGGCATCAACCAGGACTACCGCATGGCCACCACCAACGGCAACCTGCAAGGTACCGACGGCTTCAGCTACGGCACGCCAGGTGTCTGCGCCCTGGCCGCGCTCCAGCAGCCGGCGCAGTCGCTGATCGTGGTCGAGCAGGGCAACGCCGGTTACGGCCCCGACATGGCGGCCTGGAACGCGCCGGGCAACTGCGGCTATGCCCACAACGGCGACGGCAACTTCGGGTTCGTGGACGGGCACGTCAAGATCCTGACGTGGCGCTCCACGTTTTCGCCCGTGGTGCTCTGGGAATGGGACGGCCTCCTCTCCTCGGAAGGCCAGTACGGCCAACAAGGCCCGACGTGGGGCGCCACCGGCTGGCCCGTCGGCTGCAACTAGCACTCGTCGACCTTCACGCAACACCGGCCGCGGCAACGCGGCCGGTGTTGTCGTTTCTTGACGCCGCTCGCCGCAAGGTCTATAACCGGCCCGTCCGGGGTCGCTCCATGCCCGCTTCCCTCTCGCGCCGTGACTTTCTCGCCTCATCCGCCGCCGCCGCGCTCGCCCTGCGCGCCGGCCGCGCCGCGCCCAGCGAGCGGCTGACGCTGGCCTTCATCGGCGCCGGCGGCATCGCCGGGAGCCACCTGGGCCCGCTGCTCAACCAGAGCGACACGCAGCTCGTGGCCATCTGCGACCCTAACCGCCAGCGCGCCGAGAGCATGGCGGCGGCCGTCGACAAGCACTACGGCACGCGCGGCGGCCGCGGTCACGATTGCCGCGTCTATCGCGACTTTCGAGAGGTGATGGCGCGCAGCGACGTGGACGCGGTGCTGGTGGCCACGCCGGATCATTGGCACGCCCTGGTGACCATCGCCGCGGCGCGCGCCGGCAAGCACGTGTACTCGGAAAAGCCCTTCAGCCGCACCATCACCGAGGGCCGCGCCATGGTCCAGGCCATCGCCAGGCACGGCGTGGTCTTTCAGCACGGCACGCAGCAGCGCTCCGACGGCCTGTTCCGCCGAGCCTGCGAACTGGTGCGCAACGGGCGCATCGGCAAGATCCACAGCGTCCACGTGGCGGCGCCCGGCGGCCGGCAGAGCGGCCCGGCCGTGCCTCAGCCGGTGCCCGACTGGCTGGACTGGGACCTGTGGCTGGGACCGGCGCCGTGGCAGCCGTACAGCCCGCAGCGCCTCGACAACGGCTTCGGCTGGTATTTCTGCGAGGACTATTCGGCCGGCGGGTTCATCAGCGGCTGGGGCATCCACCACGTCGACATCGCGCAATGGGGGCTGGGCACGGAGTTGACGGGCCCCAGCGAGATCGAGGGCAGCGCCGTCTTCCCCACCGGCGGCCTGTGCGACACGCCCATCACGTGGAAAGTGCGGTATCGCTTCGGCGACGGGCCGCCCATCCGCTTCACGTCCGACGACGAGGGGCCCGACGGCGTGACGTGGGAGGGCGAGGGCGGCAGCGTGTGGGTGACGCGCGGCGCGTGGCGCACCACGCCCGACAGCCTGGCCCACGAGCCGCCGGCGCCCGACGAGATCCATCTCTACAACAGTCGCGACCATCATCGCAACTGGCTGGACTGCATCCGCAGCGGCGCGCGCACCATCGCCCCGCCGGAGGTCGGCCACCGCTCGCAGAGCATCTGCACCCTCAGCGACATCGCCGTGCGCCTCGGCCGCAAGTTGCGCTGGGACCCCGCCGCCGAGCGGGTCATCGACGACGAGACCGCCAACCGCCTGTTGTCGCGCGCCATGCGCGAGCCTTGGAGCCTGTGATGAACGCTCGAATCCTGGGCGGGTTGTTGCTCCTGGCCGGTGTGACGCGTGCCGCGGAATCCAGCCGTGCCGAGCAGGAAGCGGCCCTCCTGGCCCAACTGCGCGGCGATCCTCCCGCCGCGGCGCGCCAAGCGATCATCGAGCCGCTGTCGTTGGTGGCCTCCAACGCCGCCATCCCTGTCCTCGCGCCGTGGCTGGGCGATCCGCAACGCAGCCATGCCGCGCGTTATGTTCTCTATCGCCTCGGCACGCCGGAGGCCGTCGCCGCTCTTCGTGCCGCGCTGCCGAAGGTCGACGGGAAGCTCAAGGCCGGTTTGATCGGCACGTTGGCCGACCTGCACGACGCGGCATCGGTGGCGCCCATCGCCGAGGCGCTGAACGACGCCGACACCGAGGTGTCCGGCGCGGCGTGTCGCGCCTTGGGACGTCTCGGCGGGCCGCTGGCGGCGGCGCGACTGCGCGCCGCGCACGTGCCCGAAGCGCTCGCCGCCTTGCGGGACGATGCCCTGGCGGCCTGCGCCGAGCAGTTCATCGCCGCCGGCGCCAAGGGCGAGGCGGAAGCCATCGGCCTCGATCTGGCGGGCGCCGCCCGCCCGGCCGCCAGTCGCGTTCTCGGTCTGCGCGTCCTGGTAGCGGCCGGCTCGGGGCAGGCGTCGGCGCTCCTCGAAGCGGCGCTGCGCGATCCGGATCGTACCTTGGCGGTGAACGCGGCGCGGCTGCTGGCGGGTGTGCCGGGCGCCGACGTCGTGGCGCGCCTGAGCGGGCTGTGGGACGCGCTGGCGCCGCCGTTGCAGGCCGTCGTGATGGCGGCGTTGGGCGAGCGCGGCGATGTCGCGGCCGGGCCGTTGGCGCTCCGCGCCCTGGCCTCGCCCGACGCAACGGTGCGCGGCGCGGCGTTGCACGCCTTGGGCGCCGTGGGCGACGCCGCGGCCGTGGCGCCGCTGGCCGACATCGCCACCTCTGGCCGCGCCGATGAACGCGGCGCGGCACGCGAAGCCTTGGCGCGGCTGCGCGGCGCGGGTGTGGACGAGGCGCTGGGCAAGCTGATCCCGGGGCCAAGCGCCGCCGCCGCGGCCGCCGCGCTGGGAGATCGGCGCTATGCCGCTGCCGCCACGCTGCTGCTGGCCGCCGCCGCCGGAACGGACACCAAAGCGGCTGCCGAAGCCTGCCGCGCCTTGGCCAAATTGGCCGGTCCGGACGCGGTGACGCCGCTCGTCAAGGTGCTGTGCGCCGCGGCCGACGAGGACGTGCGCGAAGCGGCGCGCGCCGCCGTGACGGCCTTGATCAAACCCCAAGCGGATCCAGCCGCGGCGCTGGCGCCGGTGTTGGCGGCGTTGCCCACGTCCGCCGGCGAAGCGCGCCGCGCTCTGCTGGGCGTGCTCGCCGAGCTGGGCGGCGACGTGGCGCTGGCCGAGCTGACCAAGGCCGTCACGGCGCCCGAGCCGGAGGTGCGCCGTTTCGCCGTGCAGGCCCTGGCCGAAACCCTCGACGACCCGCGCGCCCTGCCCACGCTGCTGACGATCGCGCGCGGACCGGAGGCGGCCCTGCAGCCCGCGGCGCGGCAAGGCTGGCTGCGCCTCCTCGGCCACCAGGCCGCCGCCCGGCCCGCCGAAACGGTGGCGGCCTTGGCCGACGGCCGCGACCTGTGGACCGGCACCGCCGAACGCCGCCTCGTGCTCAGCGTGCTGCGCCAATGCCGCGTGCCGCAGGCGGTGCAATGGGCCGGCGAGCTGGTCTCCCACGTCGACGTGCAGGCCGAAGCCGAGGCCACCGTGCGGTATCTGACCGGCCCGCAGCGCGACGGCAACCAGACGCTGCCCGCCGTGACCGGCCCCGAGGCCGACGCCGCTTTGGAGGCGGTGCAGGCGGCGCGCGGCATCCACCTGCCGGCCGGCTGGCGCCTCCTCGACCTAGGCGAGACGAATCCCAAGGGCCTGGCGCGCGGCGCGGACGGCGCCTTCGACCTGGAATGCTCCGGCGCCGACCTGTGGGGCACGGCCGACAGCGGCCTGCTGGTGGCGCGCCCCGCCAAGGGCGACGTGACGGTCACGGCGCGCGTGGCGAGCATCAAGGAGACCGATCCGTGGGCCAAGGCGGGCGTCGTGATCCGCGCCGACGCCACACCGGGCGCGGCCTGCGCCTTCAGCGGCTGCTCGGCGCACAACGGGGCGCTGATGCAGTGGCGCGCGACAGCCAGCGGCGAGACGCAATACCAGCCGGCGCCGGGCGATGCGCCGCAATGGGTGCGCCTGACGCGCCACGGCGATCAGTTCGTCGCGGAGCTTTCCGCGGACGGCAAGGCGTGGATCAAGATCGGCGAGCAGACGGTGAAGCTGCCGGCGGAGGTGCTGGTGGGGCTGGCGGCCAGCGCGCACAACGTGGGGGCGGTGACGCGGGCGGTGTTTGAGAGTGTGGTGGTGGCTGCCGAGTGAGGTTCACAGCATGGGGCCGATGCGCTATAGTGGCATATATGCCACCATCGCAGAGGCGGTGGTGTCTTAGATGGGCGCTGGACGCCGGTTGTTCGAGCGATGGCGGGACCGTGGTGTGCCGACGGAGGCGAGCGTCGGGGACGTCGAGCTTGTCCTCGACGAGTTCTTCCGAGGCTGCTGCAAGCCGGGCGCCGGGAGCCATGTTCGCGTCGTGCGACACTCCTGGTTGGCCGGCCTGCCGCGGCTGCCGTTGGGCATGGTGCGTATCTACCGCCGCCACGGCAAGGTGCCGGAAGAGGCGTTGAAGGACCTTGTGTTTGCCGTCCGCTGCGTGGAATGGCTGCGCGAGACGAAGAGGTACCGCGAAGATGAGCCCATCCCCCCTGAACTCGGACAAGCCCTTGAGCGCGAGTTTGGTTGAGAGTTGGCTGGCGAGGGGTTATACGCGCCAGATTTCGTTCGTGCCGGACGAAACCGGCGGCTACTGGCTGGCCTGGGTGCCGCAGTTCGGGCGGCACAGTTTGGCCGCCGCCGGCGACACGCCTGAGGAGGCGCTGGCGGATCTCAAAGACGCGCTTGAAACCGGCTTCACCATGCTGGCGGAGGCCGGCGAGGTGCCCGATCCGCCCGTCGAGGAGCTGGTCGGTCGCGACGCCGCCAGTGGCAAGCTCACCCTCCGTCTGCCACCGAATCTCCATGCCCGATTGCAGGTCGAAGCCGAGGTCGCCGGCCTGTCGCTCAACGCCTATCTCGTCTCGCGCCTCGAACAGGTGGCTTCCGAGGAACGGCTGCGCCGCATCGTGCGCGAGGAACTGGCGGCCGCTCTCGCCGCCGCGGAAACGCCGGCGCCGACCCTGAAGACTGCCTGACCAGCCGGCCGTCGCGCCGCGAAGGACATCAGACCCGCCCGGCGTATCCCGCTCCAGACCCGGGGAGTGCACCATGCGCCAGTCCGCCCTCGCCGCCCTCATCGCCGCCCTGCTCCTGTCCGCCTGCCACCCCGCGCCGCCCCAGGCCCCCGCACCACCCATTCCTAAAGCGAGTGAGAAGCCGGTAGATGCGGCGTCAAAGAAGTACCGGCTCGCCGGCGTCGTCTTCCAGGAGGACATGTTCTTCCAGCTCGTCCTCCTCGGCATGCGCGACGCCGCCAAGGCCGGTGGGGCCGAGATCAAGACCGCCAGTTGCTCCAACAAGCTCGAGAAGGAATCCGAGCTGATCAACACCTACGTGGCCGACAAGGTGGATGCCATCATCATCTCGGCCGACAATCCCACCGGCTCCGTGGCGGCGCTCAAGGCCGCCAGCGACCAGGGCATCAAGATCATCACCTGCAACACGTCTCTCGACGCCGATTTCCCGGCCACCTTCATCGAGTGCAGCCCCAAGGATCTCGGCACCAAGACCGGGAAGGCGGCCCACGAATACATCGAGAAGAAGCTCGGTGGGAAGGCCAACATCGCCATCGTGCAGTTCAAGAGCCAGCTCGCCGAGCAGAGCCTGGCGCGCGTGGGCGGCTTCAAGGAGGCCTTGGCCGACATGCCGGGCGTGACGTTCGTGGCCGATCAGGATGCCTGGCTGGCGGATCAGGCCACCACCAAGGTCACCGACATGCTGGCCCAGCACCCCGAATTGAACGTCATCTACGCCGCCAACGAGGGCGGCACGGTGGGCGCCACGCTGGCCGTCAAGAACGCCGGCAAGATGGGCAAGGTGGTGGTGTTCGGCACCGATTCCAGCCAGCAGTTGCTCGACTTCCTGCAATCGCCCGACGACATCCTGCAAGCCATGACCAGCCAGCAGCCCGTCGACATCGGCCGCTTGTCGGTGGAGGCGGCCCTCAAGGCCCTCAAGGGCGAGCCGGTGGACAAGAAGACCACCCAGGAGGGCATTCTCCTCACGCGCACCGATCCCGAGGGGCTGAAGGCCTTCGCCGGCAAGTACGGGCAGTGGGTGGCGGGCACCATCGACGCCGCCGGCGGCGGTTTCGGCGCGATGGCCGACAAGCGAAAGCCCGATCAGCCGGTCGAGAGCCCGGCCGAGCGGCCTGCGCCGAAGGGCCCGTAGGCGTGGCGCGCTGGCGTGGCCGGCTCCGCCAATCGGTGATGCCGCTGGTGCTGTTCGCCCTGTGCGCCTACCTGGCGGTAGCCACGAAGCGTTTCCTGACGCCCGAGAATCTGCTCGGCGTGCTGCGCCGGGTGTCCATCCCCGGCATCATCGCGTTGGGCATGACGCCCGTCATCATCACCGGCGAGATCGATCTCAGCGTGGGTTCGGCGGTGGCCTTCGCCGGCTGCTTCGCGGCCTGGGTGACGGGCGCGCTGACGCCCTCGCTGGGCGGCTGGCCGGCGGCGATGGTCGGCGTGGCGGCGGCGCTGGCGGTGTGCGTGGGGTGCGGCGTGTCGGCCGGCGTGCTGCGTGTGCGGCGGCGCGTGCCGACCTTCATCAGCACCCTGGCCTTCATGACGGTGCTGCGCGGCGCGGCGCAACTGCTCAACGGCGGCTTCACGCTCACCACCTTCCCCCACGGCTTCGACTGGCTCGGAGCGGGCCGCGTGGGTCGTGTGCCGGTGCCGGCGTTCTTCCTGCTCACCGTGTTCGTGCTCATTCACCTGCTGATGACGCGCACCACGCTGGGCCGCGCCATCTACGCCGTGGGCGGCAACGTGGAGGCGGCGCGGCTGAGCGGCGTGCGCGTAGCGGCCGTAAAGATCGGCGTCATGGCGCTGGTGTCGCTGCTGGCGGCGCTGGCCGGCATCCTGCAGGCGGGTCTGCTCAACAGTGGCAATCCCTCCACGGCGGTGGGCCTGGAGCTGGAGGTCATTTCGGCCGTCATCATCGGCGGCACGAGCCTCATGGGCGGCCGCGGCAGCGTCAAGGGCACGCTCATGGGCGTCGTCTTCCTGGGGGTGCTGGGCAACGGCATGACGCTGCTGGATTACAGTGAATACTGGCAGAACGTGGTGCGCGGGGCGCTGATCCTGTTCGCCGTGCTGCTCAACATGAGCCAGAGCGAGGCGTGAGGCAGGGCCGCGGGCGCGGGCCGTAATCATCGCGCGCGCCGCGCGCACTGATTCCGTAGGAGACGTACCCATGTCGTCCTTCGCCTCGACGGAGCGGTTCACCAACCGCGCCGACGTCTACGCACGCTATCGCCCCGGCTATCCGGACGGTGTCATCGACGTGCTGCGCGATCGGGCCGGCCTGCAGCCGCACCACGTCATCGCCGACGTAGGCGCCGGCACGGGGCTGTTCAGCGCCTTGTTCGTGCGCCACGGCTACCGCACCCTGGCGGTCGAGCCCAATGCCGCCATGCGCGCCTACGCCGAGGACCAGCTCGGGCAGCGGCCCAACTTCGAGAGCATCGTCGGCACGGCGGAGGCGACCGGACTCGGGGACGCCAGTGTTGATTTCATCACCGTCGGCTCGGCCTTCCACTGGTTCGACGCGGCGCGTACGCGGCCGGAGTTCGTGCGCATCCTGCGGCCGGGCGGGCTGCTGGTGCTGGGCAGCCATCAGCGGCGCGTCGAGCTGGGCGGGGTGGGCGCGGCGTTGGAGGAGTTCCTTCAGCGCCATCGCCGCGGGCCGCATCCGTTGCGCGGCGAGGAGCGTCGCGCCGCGGTGGCGGCGTTCTACGGCGGCGAGATGCGCGAGGCCGACGTGGAGCACTCTCAACGCCTCGACGTCGAGGGGTTGCGCGGCCTGGCGCTGTCCTATTCCTCGCTGCCCATGCCCGGCGAAGAGGGCCACGAGGCGCTCATGGCCGATCTCGAGGCCGCCTTCGCCCAGCATCAGCACGACGGCTTCGTCGACATCGCCTATCGCGCCCATCTTACCTTCGGCCCCCTTGCATTGCGCCAGGCGGAAGGCTAGACTCGAAGCATGAACCAGCGCATGGATCTCCTCATCAACGGCGCCCGGCACACCGTCGAGACGGACCCGGAACGGCCGCTGCTCTCCGTGCTGCGCTACGATCTGGACCTCACCGGCACCAAGTACGGCTGCGGCGAGGGCCAGTGCGGCGCGTGCACCGTGCTGCTCGACGGGCGCGCCGTGCGCTCCTGCCTGACGCCCGTGAGCGCGGCCGTCGGCAAGGCCGTCACGACCATCGAGGGTCTCGCCGACGGCGAGAAGCTGCACGCCGTGCAGCAGGCCTTCCTCGATGAGGACGCCATGCAATGCGGCTACTGCACGCCGGGCATGATTCTGGCCGCCGTGGCGCTGCTGCGCGAGCATCCGCAGCCCACCGAGGCCCAGATCATCGCCGCCATGGACGGCAACATCTGCCGCTGCGGGACCTACCCGCGCATCCGTGCCGCCGTGCGGCGTGCCGCCGGAGTCGCCCAATGAACGACCAACACGACGAGTTCTGGGACGAGCTCCACACGCCGACGCTCTATCCGCCGCCGTTCGACCGGCGCGATTTCCTGCAGGCCGCCGGCGGACTCATCGTGCTGGCCACCATGGCAGGCTGCGCGCTGGGCCAAGGCGGCGAGGGCGGCGCCGGACGTCCGAACCGGCCCGGCCGGCCCGGCGGCGGCGGGCGAGGCGCGCCCAACG
>Ga0181528_10001619_pt1 | contig 13945 bp, 10 predicted proteins | sample PEATcosm2014_Bin_47_FD_119742 | JGI IMG/M metagenome (GOLD analysis project Ga0181528, IMG submission 119742) | Peatland microbial communities from MTU Mesocosm Facility, Houghton, MI, USA - PEATcosm2014_Bin10_10_metaG | ecosystem: Environmental > Terrestrial > Soil > Wetlands > Peat | place...
CCACCGTCTCGAACCCACACGTTGCAATGTGAATGGCGACGGGTTTCGAGTTACTGATTCTTCTGAAATGTTTGAATCTTCGTGTCGTCGCCCAGTGGGCGCGACAGTTGGGATACAAGAGTTCGTAGAGTTTGACTACTTTGGTGCGCCGGCCGGGACTTGAACCCGGAACCTGTTGATTAAGAGTCAAATGCTCTGCCAATTGAGCTACCGGCGCGAGACGAGTCTATACCGACGCGCACCGGCGACTCGACTGGTTAGTTGTGCTGTATGGCCTTTACTTCGAGGAACTCTTCGAAGCCGTGCTGTCCGAGTTCACGTCCGATACCCGACTGCTTGTATCCACCGAACGGGGCGATGACGTTGAAACTTCCTCCGTTGATCTCCACTTGACCCGTACGAATCTTTCGTGCCACTTCGAAAGCCTTCTCATCGGTCGCGGCCCAGACGCCTCCCGCGAGTCCGTAGTTGGAGTCATTCGCGATGGCGATCGACTCTTCTTCGGTGTCGTAGGGAATGATCGAAAGCACCGGACCAAAGATCTCTTCTTGGGCGATGGTCATGTCGTTGGTGACGTCAGAGAAGATCGTCGGTTCGATGTAGTAGCCCATTTCGAGTCCCTCGGGGGGGTTCACGCCGCCACAGATGATGCGCGCTCCTTCGTCGATTCCCTTGTTGATGTAGTCGCGCACGCGCTGTTGCTGGGTGGCGCTGACGAGGGGGCCGAGCAGGCTTGAACCGGTAATCGGGTCCGCAGGTGCGAACGACGATGCGGTGGCCACGGCAATGTCCTCGATCTCGGCGAGCATTGATCGCGGCACCACCATGCGAGTGAGTGCTGAGCAGGTTTGTCCCGAATTGAGATAGCACTTGAACACGCCGTCGGCGACCGCCTTGGGAATGTCGGCGCCCTCAAGGATGATGTTCGCGGACTTGCCGCCGAGCTCGAGTGAGACGCGCTTTACCATCTCGGCGGCGATTTGCATGACGCGCTTGCCGGCACGGGTCGAACCGGTGAAGGAGACCATGTCGGTCTTGGGGTGGGCCACGATGGCTTCGCCGACCACCGGTCCCAAACCAGTCACCATATTGAATACGCCCTTGGGCAAGCCCACTTCGTGAATTATGTCGGCCAGGATGAAGGCGTTGATGGGCGCGACTTCGCTGGGCTTGACCACGATCGTGCAGCCGGCCGCCAGTGACGCCGCGACCTTGTTGGCGATCTGGTGTAGCGGGTAGTTCCAGGGCGTGATCGCCGCCACGACGCCGACGGGCTCGCGCACGAGCGTCGAATTGCCGACCTCTTCTTCCCAGGTGAATTCCGCCGCTCGCTTGGCATTGTCCGCGAAGGTCATGGTGGGGATGCCTGCTTGGATGCCCTTGGCGAGCATGAGCGGCATGCCGACCTCGTGGGCGATGTCGAGGGCGATCTCGTCAGATCGTTCTGCCAACTTCTCTGAGATCCGAACGAGAAACTCGCCGCGCTCCTTGGGACTTGTGTTCGACCACGCGGTAAACGCTGCGGCGGCGGCTTCGACTGCCGTATTCGCCTCCTCGACCGTTCCCGCGGGAATGGACGCGTAGTGCTCGCCGGTACCCGAGGACGTTACCTCGAGGGTCTCGCCGGACGTGGACTTGACCCACTCGCCATTGATGTAAAAAGAGTCGCGAACTATTGCCATTGTTTCCCCCTTCGAACTCCCGTGGAGTTACCTGAGCGAAATCTACTCGCCAAATCTAAAGTCACGTCGCGAGGCCCAGAGTGGCATTTGGGTGCGTTACTCGACGACGTTGGGGTGAGCGACGGGGGTCGAACCCGCGACCTCCAGGACCACAACCTGGCGCTCTAACCAACTGAGCTACGCCCACCAAGACTTCTAAGTATTGCACAAGGTTTGGTGGTGATCTCGTCGCCGACCGCGCGGTTAGTACCATTGTTGCGAGCCCCTGTAGCTCAACTGGATAGAGCAGACGGTTTCTACCCGTCAGGCTGCGGGTTCGACTCCTGCCGGGGGCGCCAGTGGCCGAACGTTGGGGTGCTCGTGCACGGCGCAATTTTCAACGTCGAACCTGTGCTTTTTCATCTCAATTTCATCAGTTGCCGTTGGATTTGTTCGACCCGAAGGGCTAGGTTTCCATTCAAAGTTTAAGGGGATGGGGAACCGTGGCACTGATCGTTGAACCTGCCAACCGAGCGCAGGAAAAGGGTCTCAAGACCGGCGCGCTCGGTTTGATATCAAGTACCGTCATCGGCATCGCTTCGACCGCGCCGGCGTACAGCCTGGCGGCGACACTCGGCTTCGTGGTCGTGGCAATTGGTGTGCAAGCACCCATCGTGACGATCCTGGCGTTCGTGCCAATGTTCTTCGTCTCGCTCGCATTCCAGCAGATGAACAAGGCTGATCCGGACTGCGGCGCGTCCTTCACCTGGGGCACGCGTGCGTTCACGCCCCGCGTGGGCTGGATGGGTGGCTGGGGAGTGCTCATGGCGGACATCATCGTCATGGCGAGCCTCGCGCAGATCGCCGGTCAGTACGTCTTTGACTTGTTCAACGCGAAGGGCATCGGTGGCGACGCTTCCAGTCCATGGGTGTTGCTCGTCGGTATCGCGTGGATCGTCTTTATGACGTGGATTTGTTACGTCGGTATTGAAGTGTCCGCCAACTTCCAAAAGGCGCTCTTGGGTATCGAACTCACGATGTTAACGGTGCTGTCGGTCTGGGCTCTGGTCAGGGTCGGCAACGGTACTGCTCCGGTTGGACACATCACACCCGCACTCAGCTGGTTCAATCCATTCAAGGTAAAGCACTTCAATGACTTCGTCGTTGGTCTGGCGGACATGCTCTTCATCTATTGGGGATGGGACACCGCGCTCAACCTCAACGAGGAGACCGAGGACGCCGAAACTGTGCCGGGCAAGGCTGGTGTCATCTCGACGTTCGTGCTGCTCGGTATCTACGCGCTCGTGATCCTCGCGGTGCAGTCCTTCGCTGGGATTGGTACCTCGGGGATAGGCCTCGGAAACTCCGCTCACACCAATGACGTCCTCTCGATCCTTGGTCCGGCGATCTTCGGGACTTCGACGTTCGCGTCTGTCCTTACGCACTTGTTGTTGCTGATGGTGCTGTCGTCGGCCGCCGCGTCGACCCAGACGACGATTCTTCCGACTGCTCGTACGGTGCTCTCAATGGCGGTGCACAAAGCGATTCCTTCGGTCTTCGCGAAGATGCACAAGCGGTTTCTCACGCCGACGGTGGCCACTGTTGCATTTGGATTCGTGTCGATAGTGCTCTACATCATCATGAACTTCCTGTCGGCCGGTCACGTAATTTCCGACTCGGTCGACGCGCTGGGTGTGATGATCGCCTTCTACTACGGGCTCACCGGGTTCGCGTGCTTCTGGTACTACCGTCACAACTTGACCTCGAGTGTGAAGAACTTCTTCGTCCAAGGCGTCATGCCCCTGGTGGGCGGCCTCATCTTGTACTTCATCCTCGGTTGGTCGTTCTGGTACTACTGGAATCCTGACAACAGCACCACGCACTTAGACGTTTTCGGACGCCAGATTGGTGGCACGTTCACCCTGGACGTTGGAGGATTGCTCCTAGGTATCATCCTGATGTTCACCACGCAGGCCTTCATGCCGGCCTTCTTCCGTGGTGAAGTATTAAATCGCAACACGCCAACCCTCGTGACCGAGCCGCACGGTGGTACTCATGTCTAAGCGAACCAGTTTGAGAAGGCTTCGCGTTCCTGTAAGCATTTCCGACCAAGGAGTTGGTATTCAATGACCGACGTTCGCTCTGCTCCACTCATCGTCGTCGGCGTCGACGGCTCGTCACTGGCCGAGACCGCTCTCGAGTACGCCATCGAAGAGGCGCGTCTTCGCAAGGCTCACCTGCACGTGACGTATGCCTACCCGGTCCTCGCGTCCGGACTGACGGGGTCCACCGGCAACGACTACTACCATCAGGTGGAAGAGTCGGCGAAGACGTTCTTGCAGGAGGTCGTCGCGAAAGCACCGTCGACCGAGGGTCTTAACATCGAATGGTTGGCCGTCCCGGGCAACCCATCCGAAGTACTCATCGAAGCGAGTCGCGAGGCCACGTTGTTGGTCGTTGGCTCAAGGGGTGTTGGAGGATTCATGGGACTCTTGATGGGTTCGACCTCAACCCAGTGTGTCCACTACTCGCACTGTCCCGTGCTGGTGGTGCGCGAAGAGCACTGAGGGTTCGTCGACCTAGTTTCACTCACGTCGCAGATGGCTTCGCCGCTCGTTCGGCGTGACCTTATTTCGTCCGTCGACGAAGGGTGGCCGCGCCCACGCCGAGTCCGCCGAGAATGAAGCCGACCAGAATTGCGAACTGGCCCGCGTAGTACGTCGTTGATTGGGAATTCGAGATTGCGTGGATCGCCGCGGTCATTGGTAGGACGTCGGCGACGAGCCGCAGGGCGACGGGCAGTTGGCCTACCGGCACGAAGAGACCACACAGCAACAATTGGGGCAGGATGAACGCGGGCATGAACTGTACGGCTTGAAACTCCGTGTGCGCGACAGCGCTGAGCGCGAGTCCGAAGGTAGTGCCGAGCAATCCCGCGCACAGGGCCACGAGACTGATTCGCCACGGCACACCCTGGTGGACGAGGCCGTACCAAGAGTACGAAAGCGTGGCGACGAGAATGCTCTGGAGAATGGCGAGCAGGGCGAATGCGAGGGCGTAGCCCGTGATGAATTCCCCTTTGGTGAGAGGCAGCGTGAAGAGGCGTTCGAGGGTGCCAACCGTGCGTTCGCGCAACGTGATTACCGACGTGACCAGGAACATCACGATGAGGGGAAACACGCCCAATAATGGGGGCCCAATGGTTTGAAAGGCGCCCGGGCGCCCGGACAGCGTCCACGCCAAGAGGCCCGTAAGGGCCGAGGGCACGAGCAATAGCAGGCCAATCGTGCGCGGATCGTGGCGCAATTGCTGGAGGATTCGTTGCGTCGTGAACAAGATCCGTCGGAGATTCACGATTGGCTCTCAATGAGTCGCTCGAAGGCTTCGTCGTACGAGGACGACTTCGCAGCGGCGAGAAGTTTCGCGGGTGAGTCGTCAAAGAGGAGCCGACCGTCGCGAAGTAAGAGCAGGCGCGCGCAGTGCGCCGCTTCATCCATGACGTGACTTGATACCAGTACCGTCGTGCCCGACTTGGCCAGTTCGTCGAAGGTTCGCCAGAGGTCGCGTCGAAGGATCGGGTCGAGTCCGACCGTGGGTTCGTCGAGCACGAGTATCGGTGGCGATCCGAGCAGAGCGGTGGCGAGTGAAACGCGCGTACGCTCGCCACCCGACAGTGACGAGACCACGCGACCGGCCAAGGTCGTTAGTGACACCACGCTAAGAACCCGTCCCACTTCTGAGCGGGATACGTGCAGGATACCGGCGAAGTAACGCAGGTTTTCTTCGACGGTGAGATCGAGGTACACCGAAGAGCTCTGCGCCACGTAGCCGAGTGCGCCACGCAATGATGCTGAGCCCGCCGGTCGCTCCAGTAGCTGCAGTGTGCCGCCGCTCAACATTTGCACGCCGAGCAAAGAGCGCATGAGCGTACTCTTTCCACTGCCACTCGGTCCCAGCAATCCGATCAGCTCACCGGCACCGGCGCGAAATGAAAGTTCGTGAAGGATCTCGTTGCCCTGGCGGATGACGCGAAGGTCCTTCACGTCGATCGTCGTTACAGGTGTCCGCACTCGCGAAGCCTACAGAAGAGGGTGTTCGTGATGAGTTGGCACCATCGGGTATCCTTCGTCGTCGACGCCTTATGCCTTTAAAGGTGTCGACCGAAGAATCGAAGCCACTCTCAGCCCTCTCGAGTCGGCAGCGCGACTTCTAACGGAGAGGCCTTCCACGCTGGCAGATGGTTTGTCAAGTCTGTGTTGCTGAAGGAAATTGAGACGTCCGCCCGTTCGCCTCGCCCATCTGTTGCTCGAGTCGCAGTCCGGGTCGCTTCAAGCATTGTTCAGCCAGAACCGAAGGATCGAGATAAAATCAAGTAATCCGAGTGGATTTATCAGAAATCATTCTCACAACCTAAGTTGGTCGACTATGGCGGACAAATTTCAGGGAAGAATAGGCAGGACCTTTGCGGAGTCACAAAGTTGGTGGCCACCCCTGAAGAGCGCTCCCGACAACGCACCCAACGTCGTCGTGGTCCTCCTGGACGACGTGGGCTACGCCCAATTCGGTGCGTACGGTTCGGACATCGCCACGCCGACCTTTGATCGTTTGGCCTCGCGTGGACTGCGCTACGCGAACTATCACACGACGGCGCTGTGCTCGCCGACCCGGGCGTGTCTGCTCACCGGTCGCAATCATCACTCGAACGGTATGGCTCGTGTCGTGGAACTCGCGTCTGGCTTTCCTGGCTACAACGCGACGATTCCCAAAGAGAACGGATTCCTTTCTGAGATCCTGCGAGAGGCTGGTTACGCCACGTTCGCCGTGGGCAAGTGGCACGTGACGCCCGCGACCGAGATGTCAGCGGGTAGTCCGCGTGACAAGTGGCCACTCGGTCGAGGATTCGACCGTTATTACGGTTTCATGGGCGGCGAGACCGATCAGTACCACCCCGAACTTGTGCGAGACAATTCTCCGATAGACCCCCCTCGATCACCCGAAGAGGGCTACCACCTGACCGAGGATCTCGCCGAAAACGCCATTCGTTTCATCTCAGATCTTCGAGGGACGTCGCCTTCGACGCCGTTCTTGTTGTGGTTTGCCCCAGGGGCGTGCCACGCCCCGCATCAAGCACCCGACTCGTTCATCGAACAGTACCGGGGCCGGTTCGATCAGGGTTGGGACCAATGGCGCGCCGACGTCTTCGATCGCCAACTTGCCTCGGGCCTCTTGAAACCCGGAACCGAGCTTTCCGAACGTCCGTCGTGGGTGCCTGAATGGTCAACGCTGAGCGCCGATGAGCAACGACTTGCGGCGCGTTTGATGGAGGTCTTCGCGGGATTCCTTACTCACACCGACGCCCAAGTTTCCCGCGTCCTTGACTTCATCGACCAGCTGGACGAGACCGACAACACGATCGTCGTGGTGATGAGCGACAACGGCGCGTCGGCCGAAGGAGGCGTGAAGGGTTCGTTCAACGAACAGTACTTCTTCAATTTCATACCCGAAAGTCTCGAGGAGAACCTGGCCAGAATCGATGACCTGGGCACGCCACGGGCCAACAACCACTACCCGTGGGGGTGGGCGTGGGCAGGCAACACGCCGCTCAAGCGCTTCAAGCGTGACACGCACGAAGGTGGGGTCGCCGACCCTCTGATCATTCACTGGCCTAATCGCATCGGCACGCAGGGAGCCACCCGTCATCAGTACGTGCACGCCATCGACATCCTGCCCACGCTGCTCGACGTGATCGGCATCGAACCGCCCCAGAGCATCAAGGGCGTCGAACAGTCGCCCATAGAAGGCACGAGCTTTGCGTCGACCCTCCAGGATCCTCACGCCGGCGAAACGCACCCGACGCAGTATTACGAGATGCTCGGTTCGCGCGCCCTCTATCACGATGGCTGGAAGGCGGTGGTATTCCACACTCCACGGCTCATTGCCTACGACGGCTCTGACACCACCAGGCCGTTCGACGAGGACGTCTGGGAGCTGTACCACGTCGCCGAGGATTTCTCGGAAGTCCATGACCTCGCCTCAGCGAGGCCTGAGAAAATGGAGGAGCTGAAGACCCTTTGGTGGAGCGAGGCGGAGAAGTTCCAAGTCCTCCCGCTCAATAATCAACCAGGCTTCTTCGGTGATCCGCGCTACGTACGCGATCGCCAGGAGTTCCTCGGTCACGTGGGTCCGATTCCCGAGGCGCTCGCACCCAATCTCAAAAATCGTTCCTTCGTCATTACCGCAGAAATCTTCCCCGGGACCAAGACGATCACGAACAGCGTGATCGTGGCTCACGGTGGTCACGCGGGTGGGTACGCCGTCTTCATCGATGACGATCGGTTGCACTTCACCTATAACTACGTGGCCACTGACATCACGACGGTCGTCGCCGAAGTTCGTTTGCCCGATGAACCAGTCGTCGTCAAGGTCTCGTTCACTCGAACGGGTCCAGGAGGCGACGTCGAATTATCGTACGGCGACGTTCCCGTTGGTCGAGGATCAATCGCGCGAACGACACCTCTCACCTACGGCACCCCGGGTTTCGCCGTGGGCTTTCAGCCGGCGGGCCCTATCGACGGTCGCCTTCACGGCCGAGCAGAATTCGCTCCCGAGTTGCTGGGCCGAGTCATCGTCGAAGGCACGGGGAAAAACCCGGTTCGCGACCTGCTTTTGAATTCACGCGTCGATCTGGCCACCCAGTGACCATCACGACTGCTCAGGTGCTCGCGCATCGACACGATGCACTCTTCGATCGAAGCCACGGCGGTCGGGAAGGCGGGATTCGAACCCGCGGCCTCCTGGTCCCAAACCAGGCGCGCTAACCAAGCTGCGCTACTTCCCGTCGTTACATCGTTACACATATCGCCTCGTGTCACTATTGACTCAGCCGCGTTCGTAGGCTGCGGCCGGGTCGTGAGAGGGGGACTATGGCGTACGAATGGATTACTGACGCACTGGACGAGACGTGGACGGCGATTGATCGTCTGCTGCGAGATCAGCCCGCGTCGGCCTACGAAGCACCCACCCCATGTCCAGGGTGGAGCGTGCGCGACGTGCTGAGCCACCTGCTCGGATTCGAACTGATGCTGCACGGCACACCGGTTCCGTCCTTTGAAGGACCATGGCCGAGTCACGTGCACAACCCGATCGGCGAGATCAATGAGGCCTTCGTCCAATCCCATCGCCACGAACCGGGTATTCATGTACTCGATGAGTTTCGCGACGCCGCACGGCGGTCACTCGCCGCTCTTCGCACGTTGAGCGAAGAGGAGTGGGACAAGATCGGCTGGAGCCCCGAGGGTGATCGCCCGTATCACCGATTCCAGGAAACGCGGGTGCTCGACAGTTGGATCCACTTACAGGACATCCGCGACGCGTTGCTGCAGCCCGAAGACGACCACGGGCCCGGCGAGGAGATAGTCGTCAATCGATTTGAGTCCGCGTTGCCCTACGTCGTCGCTAAGAAGATGCGCAGCCCGGACGGTACCTCCTTGCAGGTGAACCTGATCGGTCGCCAGGCTCGGACCATCTTCCTGGAGGTCCGTGAAGGTCGCGCGAGTGCTCTGACCTCACTGTCGGGTTCCGCAACGCTCGAGGTCACGACTCCTGTGGCACTCTTTTGGCGTCGGTGCGCGGGCCGGATCAGTGCCGAGGCATTCCTAAGCGCCTCGGCGACTGACATTCGAGGGGATCGGGACCTGGCTGAATCATTCGCCGAGCACGTGAGGATCATGATTTAGGTGTCGCGCAACTACCGGTAGGCTGAATCTCCTTATGCGCGCCACACCGACAGTCCTTGAAAACAACCGAATCAAGCTCGTCGTCGAGGTAGACGAAGCCGAGATGGCCGAAGCCCTCGACGAGACTGCGGCGACGATGGCCAAGCAGGTCAGCATCAAGGGATTCCGCAAGGGCAAGGTCCCCAAGAACGTTCTGATCGCCCACCTCGGTGGGCTCGAGGCGCTTCGTTCCGAAGCCATCCGTGAGTCGATGCCCGACTTTTACGCCCGGGCCGTCGCCGATACGTTGAGTGATCCGATTGGACAGCCCGACATCAACATCGTGGCTGGTGAGAGCGAGGGACCGCTCACCTTCGAGGCCGAAGTAGAGATTCGTCCCGAGATCCAGATCGAGGGCCAGGGCGACCTGCGCGTGACGATTCCTTCGCCCAATGTGCTCGATAGTGAAGTGGACGCCCAGATCGACCGTTTCCGCGAAACCGACGCGACCTTGCGCGACGTTGAGCGTCCAATCCAAACGGGTGACCTCGTCACCATGGACCTGCACGTTCAACAGATCGCCACCGACGTCGAGCCGCTCGAGATGAGTGACTACATGTACACCGTCGGCTCGGGCACCATCACCGGTGGCGTCGACGAGTTGATCCTCGGACTGAAGGCCGGCGAGGAACTTAAGTTGAACGGCAGTCTCGGTGAAGGGGTCGTCGCGACGTACACCATGCAGCTCAAGCAGGTCAAAGAGCGGGTGCTACCCGAACTCACCGACGAGTGGGTGGAAGAGAACACGGAGTGGAAGGACGTCGAGGAGATGCGCGAAGCGATCCTCACTCAGATGCGTCGCCGAAAGATCGTTGAAGCGCAACTGTCCCAGCGTGACGCCATGTTGTTGGCGCTCGGTGACCTCGTAAGTGTTGACCTCGTACCCGACGTGCTCGTCGACTCCGAGACCAACGAGAGATTGCACGATCTAGGTCACCGACTCTCCGAACAGAAGATGAATCTCGAGATGTTCTTGCAAGTCACGAACCAGTCGCCCGACCAGTTGCTGGCCACGCTACGTGAGGACGCACTGCGAGCGGTGCGGATCGATCTGGCCATGCGAGCTCTAGTCAAGGCCGAACACCTGGATCCCAGCCAAGAAGAGATTGACGAGGAGCTGGAATCCACCGCGAAGGCAATGAACACCGAGGCGGAAGTGTTGCGAGAGAATCTTCGCAATACCGGCCGTGTCGTGTCCTTTAACGCAGAAGTGGCCAAGATGAAGGCGTCGCGATGGCTGAGTGAAAACGTGACCTTCATCGATCCCGACGGGGTCGAAATAGACCGGGAAATGTTGCGTGAGGATCAGTCTCACGATGACGAGGCCGAGAGCGCGGAAAATGTCGGCGAATCGGAGTCGACGGATCAGTCCGCGGGCGCCGACGCCTAGGCTGGGCCCGTGAACGAACACTTTCGAGCCCAGAACTACCTCGTACCGACGGTCGTCGAGTCGTCGAACCGCGGCGAACGCGCCTACGACCTCTACAGCCGACTGTTGCGCGAGAGGATCATCTTTCTCGGTACGCCCATCGACGATACGATCGCGAACTTGATTTGTGCCCAGATGCTCTTCCTTGAGTCCGAGGACCCCGACAAGGACATAAGTCTGTACATCAACTCGCCCGGCGGCGACATCACCGGGTTGCTGGCCGTCTACGACACTATGAAATACATCAAGCCCGACGTGTCGACGTTTTGCTTCGGACAAGCGGCTTCGGCGGCGGCGGTGTTGCTCGCCGCGGGAACCAAGGGCAAGCGCTTCGCGTTGCCCCACGCGCGCGTGCTCCTTCACCAGCCTTGGGGTGGCGTCGGGGGCCAGGCTTCGGACATTGAGATCCAAGCCCGTGAGATCCTTCGCATGAAGGACATGCTCAATTCCATGCTCGCCTCTGACACTGGTCAAACGGTTGAACGGATCACGAAGGACACGGATCGTGACTACATCATCAGTGCACAAGAAGCCGTGGAATATGGCCTCATTGACGACGTCCTGTCCGCCCGACCCTAGGTACCGTTTTTTGCTCGTCGCGCCTCCTAGGATGGTCCAGCGGAGGTCGTGTCGGAGGTTAGCGGTGTCAAAGTTGGATGAATTAGCCGACCTAGTGCGGTGCAGTTTCTGCTCAAAGGATCAAGAGCACGTGAAGACAATTGTCGCGGGTCCCGATGTCTACATTTGCGACGAGTGCGTCTCGCTGAGCGCTCGGATCATCGCGGAGCAACATCGTGGCTAAATTCGGCGAGAACAACGACCTCATCAAGTGCAGTTTCTGCGCCAAGGGACAAAAGCAGGTGAAGAAACTCATCGCCGGCCCGAGTGTGTACATCTGCGACGAATGCATCGACCTCTGTAACGACATCATTGCTGACGAATTCGGGGATCGTCCGGAGTTCGTCCTCGAGGACCTTCCGACACCGCGTGAAATCTCATCGTTCCTCGACGATTTCGTCATCGGACAAATCGACCCGAAAAAGATCTTGTCGGTGGCGGTCTACAACCACTACAAGCGGATACAGACCGGACCCCTGCACGACGACGACGTCGAGGTCGCCAAGTCCAACGTCTTGCTGCTCGGACCTACCGGTTGCGGCAAGACGTTCCTGGCCCAGACGCTCGCTCGGTTGCTCAACGTTCCTTTCGCCATCGCTGACGCGACCGCGCTCACCGAGGCTGGTTACGTGGGCGAGGACGTCGAGAACATTCTCTTGAAACTTCTGTCGGCGGCCGATTTCGACGTGAAGCGCGCCGAGCGCGGGATCATCTATATCGACGAGATTGACAAGATTGCTCGCAAGGCGGAGAACCCTTCGATCACCCGCGACGTCTCGGGTGAAGGTGTTCAACAAGCCTTGCTGAAGATTCTCGAAGGCACCGTAGCCAGCGTGCCGCCCCAGGGTGGTCGCAAGCATCCGCACCAGGAGTTCATCACGATCGACACGTCGAACATCTTGTTCATTTGTGGTGGTGCCTTCGCGGGCCTCGAAGAGATCATCGAACGCCGACTCGGAAAGAAGTCGATGGGCTTCAATCAGCCCGTCGAGTCCAAGCGCAAGGGTGACGTCGAATTATTTCGCCACGCCTTGCCCGAGGACCTGGTCAAGTTCGGTCTTATTCCCGAGTTCATCGGTCGGCTTCCCATTGTGGGCGCCGTCCAGCAGCTCGACTTGCACATGTTGATAAGTGTGCTCACCGAACCGAAGAACTCGCTCGTCAAACAGTTCCAACAGGTCCTTGCCATGGACGGTGTCGAGCTGGTGATCGAACCAGAAGCGCTCGAAGCGATCGCCGAACTGGCGCTTGAGCGCCAGACCGGGGCGAGGGGGCTGCGCTCGATTCTCGAAAGTGTGCTCCTCGAGCCGATGTACGACGTGCCGGGGCGTTCTGACGTGCATCGCTGCATCGTCACCGCCGAGAGCGTACGAGAAAAGACCGCGCCTACCTACGAAATGCGAAAGGCGACGCGAACTCGTCGCGCAAGCTAACCCGTGCGCTTTCGGACGTACGTCGAAGCGCTGACCTGGCTGGAAACCCACGTCGACTTCGAACGTCTCGCCCCGAACCGACAGCCCGTACCCACGCTCCAGCCCATCAAGGACACGCTGGCCCTGCTCGCCGATCCTCAGTTCGACTACCCGACTGTTCACGTCACCGGCACCAACGGCAAGGGCACGACGACGACGCTCACCAGTGCCCTCCTCTCGGCGACGGGATTGCGCGTGGGCACCTTCACGAGTCCCGACTTGCACGCCATAAACGAGAGGATCGCGGTCAACGGCGAACCAGTTGACGACGAAAGCCTCATCGCCCTGCTTTCTCGTCTCGCCGACGTCGAATCAGTGAGCGGCGTCGCGCTGACGAGGTTCGAGCTGCTCACGGTCGCGGCACTGTTGCACTTCTCGGACGAGGGCGTGGATGTGGCCGTCATCGAGGTCGGTATGGGTGGCACGTGGGACTCGACCAACGTCATTGACTCTAAGGTTGCCGTACTCACCAACGTCGACTTGGATCACACGGCAGTACTTGGCCCCACCATCAGCGCGATCGCCAACGACAAAGTTGGCATCTTCCGTCGCGCTTCGATAGCGATCGTCGCCACGACCAACGCAATCGTCGTTGAGATCGCCCAACGCAAGGCGAATGAACTCGACACCGAACTCTGGCTGCTCGATGACTCGTTCGTACTCGTACGCAACGAACTCGCACTGGGTGGAAGGGCCATCACGGTGCGCACTCCGTTCGAGCTCTACGAGGAAGTGCTCGTGTCCTTGCACGGGATCCACCAAGGTATGAACGCTGCTACCGCGATCGTCGCCGCTGAGGCATTTCTCGGCCGCGCACTTGGCGCCGACGTCGTACATTCGACGTTGCGGGTCGCACGAATGCCCGGTCGCATGGAATTGATTGCCCGAAAGCCCATGATCGTCGTGGATGGTGCACATAATCCCGCAGGCGTTCGTGCCTTATGTGCGACTCTCGACGGGGCTTTCTTCGTCCAGGGCGCGCGGCGCTGC
>Ga0181528_10001621_pt1 | contig 13935 bp, 14 predicted proteins | sample PEATcosm2014_Bin_47_FD_119742 | JGI IMG/M metagenome (GOLD analysis project Ga0181528, IMG submission 119742) | Peatland microbial communities from MTU Mesocosm Facility, Houghton, MI, USA - PEATcosm2014_Bin10_10_metaG | ecosystem: Environmental > Terrestrial > Soil > Wetlands > Peat | place...
GAGATCCACTCGCTCCAGTAGACGCGGTGAAAGAACCAGTTCGTGACGAGCAGCAGGACGGCGATCGCGATCAGGCCCGTGATCGCCTGCAGCTGCAGCCCCCCGCCGCTGAGCGCTTTGAGGATGATCTGGGCGATCACCCAGGTGATCGCGGTAGCTCCCAGGCCGGCGATCGCACCGAGCAGGACGGGACGGCGCAGGTGTCGCTTGGCGCCGACGAACGAGGCGGTGATCGCGGCCAGGATCAGGATCGCCTCGAGCCCCTCGCGGAACACGATGATCGCGGCGTTGGCCACGATCGTCGCATGGCTGATCTTGACTTCGCCGAGCGCCTGTTCGGCGACGGGCAGCTGCGAGCGCACCCGGCGGACGGCCTGTTCGATTGCCGCCGCAGGCGCACCCGCGTCCGCCATTTCAGAGAGTGCCGGAGCGGATCGGCTGCCGAGCGCAAGCTGCTCGCTCAGCGCTCTGTCGAGCGCGGGGTCGAGCCCCTGCAGTCGCCGGCCCGGGCCATCGGCATAGAGGGCGTAGGCGCGCAGAGCGGCGAAGCCGGCCGGCCCGCGCTGTCCGGCCGCGGCGAGAGCGACGAGTTCCTGCAGCGCCCCGTCGATCTCGCGGTAGGGGCGGGCCGGCACCGCAAGCGGCGTCGTGATCGCGTCGAGTGCCGTCGTGATCGCGCCGGTCAGCTGTTTGACCTGCAGTGAGAGCGGCCACGGCTGAAAACGGAAGCCGGTGTTGCCCAGGCCGGTCACCAGTTCGTGTGTATCGCCCAGGATCGTCGCGGCCCTGGAGCGATCGGCGGCCTCGAGGGCCGGGGCGAGCGCCGAGAGACGTTCGGAGACGTCTGCCGCCAGCCTCCGTGCGACGGCTGCCTTGAGCACTTCGTGGCCGGGATCGGCGGCGGCGTAATCGAATGAGACGAGGGCCAGCAGCTGGCCGAGTCCCTGCGTGTCGCGCGCGGTGAGCTGCAGGTCCGTCCCCGACGGCGTGCTCGAGGCCTGCGCGCGACCGGCCGGGAGCGCCGCGAGGCAGAGCGCAGCCAGGCAGGCGAGGAGCATCGGATGGCGTATGGGGTTCGGGTAGCCTGACGCGGATCTTCTCATCCGCTAACCCAACGTTCCCGAGGCGGGTCTCCTTGCGTTCTCTCCCGGTGGGCACCCGGCGCCGGGCGATGATCTTCGCGGCGCCCCTGGTGGCGGCAGGGCTCCTCTGCGGGTGTGGCTCGGGCGCCGCGAGCGGCGGGGCGCTCAGCACACACGGCGGGGTTGCGACGCTCAAGTACACGCTGACCGAACAGGGCTGCCTGCCGGTTCAGGCGACGGTCCCCGCCGGTGCCGTGACGGTGATCGCGACCAACGGCGGCAGCTCGAACGTGACGGAGCTCGAGCTGCAGAACTCGAACGAAATCATCGTCGCCGAGCGGGAGAACCTGACCGCGGGCCTGTCGGGCTCGTTCTCGCTCGATCTCGGCCCAGGTACCTACCTGATCCATTGTCCCGGCGGAGCGGTCCCGGACGGCCATCTGCAGGTGACCGGGCAGGCCAAGCCCTCCGATGCGCTCTCCAAGCCGCTGGTTCAGACCGCTGTCCTGCAGTACCGGACCTACGTCGAGGGGGAGACCCTCGCGCTGGCCGAACACACGCGACAGTTCGTCGACGCGATCGAGCAGGGCCGGCTCTCCGAAGCGATGACGCTGTTCGGGCCGACGAGGATCCACTACGAGGCCATCGAGCCGGTCGCCGAGAGCTTCCCGGGGCTCGACTCCGCGATCGACGCGCGGATCGACAGCCCGACCGTCCTCGGGGACTACAGCAAGTGGACCGGCTTTCACCGGCTCGAGCAGCTGATGTGGGTCAAGCACACCCTCAGAGGAGCGGCCCCGTTCGCGGCGCTGCTGCTGAAGGACGTCGAAACGCTCAATGCGAAGGTCCCCAGCCTGCCACTCTCCGCCGAACAGCTCATCAACGGCTCGGTCGGGCTGCTCAACGAGATCGTCAATGCCAAGATCACCGGCGAAGAGGATCGTTACTCCCACACCGACCTGTCGGACTTCCAGGGGAACCTGCTCGGTTCCCGCAAGGCCTTCGAATATGTCCGCCCGGCACTCGAAGCGGGGGGTGACGCCGGCCTGGCGGACACGATCGCCCGGAAGTTCCAGGAAGTCCAGGCCGAGCTCAACGTCTATCGCCGCAACACGCCGCTGGGGTTCGCGCTCTATGGCGCCCTGACGAGAGCGGACAAGGTGAAGCTCGCCCGGCAGGTGGGAGAAGCAGCCGAAGCCCTCTCGGCGGTTGCTCAGAAGATCGCCAGCTGAGCGGCGCGGGCGCTCAGGCAGAAGGGCGTGCGTCCAGGCAGCGCTGCTGGGCCTCCCGGTAGGCGCCTTCGTAGGCGTCCCTGTCCATCGAGCCGGACTGCTTGAGCAGCCGCTTGCACTCCCGCAGGGCGATCTGGGAGAAGCCGGCGACCCGCTCGCCCAGCAGGCGCGCCTCGTGCTCGAGCCGGCGAGCCTCGACGACGCGGTCGACGAGGCCGATCCGCAGCGCCTCCCCTGCGTCGACGTACTCGCCGAACAGGCACAGCCGCCGGGCGGCCGCCGAGCCGACGATCGCCGGCAGCAGCTCGGGGGCGGACCCCGGCAGGATCCCGTGGCGGAGGGCCCCCAGCCCGATCGTCAGGTCATCGGCGGCCAGCCGGTAGTCGGCGTAGAGGGTGAGCATCGTCCCCCCGCCCAGGCAGTGGCCGTGGAGCGCCACGATCAGCGGCATCTCGAGCTCGCCCAGCGCTCCGGCCATCCGGTGCCAGGCGGTGAAGCTCTCGGCTGAGACCTCGCCCCGGGCGAGCTCCTTGACGTCGACGCCGGTCGAGAAGGACGGACCGTTGCCGCATAGGATCACGGCGCTGGTCGTGGCGTCGCCGGCCACCTGCTCGAGCGAGCCGGCCATCGCCGCGGTCATCTCGGCGTCGAAGGCGTTGTGCGCCTCGGGACGGTTCAGCCGCAGCCAGGCGATGGGACCTTCACGCTCGAGCAGGACCCGGGGCACGGGGGGAGACTACTCCCGTGTCGGAGACCGCCCGGCGGCGTCGGCCGAGCTCTCAGCCGTCGGCTCCTCGCTCAGCGGCCACGGGCTGGGGACCGGCTCCCAGGGCTCGCTGTACCAGTCCGCGTAAGCCTCCTCGGGCTCATCGGTCTCGACGGCGACGGAGGCGTCGTAGATGGCAGCGACCTCGTTCACGGGGTAGTTGCACTGATCGACACGACGCGAGCCGATCATCAGGACCGCACAGGGTCCATCGCCGGCACCCACGAACACATGCGCGACGCCTGCGGGGCAGTGGAAGAAGTCCCACTGCCTGAGGGTCTGCTCCTGCCCTTCGATGATCGCGATGCATTCGCCCTTCAGCACCAGGAAGTCCTCCTGCACGGCCTCCGAGTGATACCGGCAGTTGGGCTGCCCGGGCTGCATGACCTGGACGTTGACGCCGGTGTCGGGCCAGGGTGCGTCCTCGGGCTCCCAGTCGATCTGCGTGGCCCTGCGGGGGTGGCTGCGCGCGGGCGCGTCAGCCAGGTTGACGATCAGCGTTCTGTCCACCCGAGCTCAGGCCGCCCCCGACTGCTCGATCAGCTCGATCCGGTAGCCGTCCGGGTCTTTGACGAAGCACAGCCGCGAGCCGCCCTCGCGGACCGAGTAGGGGGGCTTCTCGGGCTCGATCCCCTGCTCGGCGAGCCGGGCGAGCGTGCCGTCGAGATCCTCGGCGGTGATTGCGATGTGGCCGTAGGCGGTGCCGAGCTCGTAGGAGTCGACGCCGTGGTTGTAGGTCAGCTCCAGGCGGGGCATGTCGCCGTCGCCGGGCTGGTTCATGAAGACGTTGACAGCCTCGTCGCGGATCGGCAGGCGCCCGACCTCCTGGAAGCCCAGAGCCTCGTAGAAGGCAACCGAGCGGTCGATGTCGGTGATCCTGTAACAGGTGTGGATTAGTGCCATGGGGGCAGTCTACGCCGGGCCGGGGGGGCCTGCGGACAGGTGCGCTCAGGCGCCGCCGAGTGCGAAGACGCGGGTCGCGTTGCCCGTCAGGAACAGCTCGCGGGTCTCCTCGTCGAGGCCGAGGCCGTCGAGCTCCGCGAGGGCGTGGCTAGGGTCGATCATCGGGTAGTTGGTGCCGAACAGGACCTTGTGCCGGCCGGAGCGGCTGCGCATGTAGGCGACGAGCTCCGGCGGGTAACGCCGGACCGTGTAGGCGGAGGTGTCGATGAAGACGTTCGGGTGCTTGCGGGCGACGGCGACCATCTCCTCGGTCCAGGGGTAGCCGATGTGCCCGCAGACGATGAGCAGCTCGGGAAAGTCCAGGGCGATCTGGTCGATGTAGGGGATCGGGCGGCCGGTCTCCGACGGGCGCAACGGGCCGGTGTGGCCGACCTGGGTGCAGAACGGGACTCCCAGTTCGACGCAGGCGGCATAGAGCGGGTAGTAGCGCCTGTCGGTCGGCGGCGCCTCCCACAGCCAGGGCACGACGCGCAGCCCCTTGAAGCCCTGCTCGGTGACGGCGCGGCGCAGCTCGCGGACAGCGTCCATCGGGCGCGCCAGGTCGACGGAGGCGATCCCGGCGAAACGCCGGGGTGCCGCCGCCACCCAGCCGGCGACCTCCTCGTTTGAGATCAGCTCGCCACGGGGGCCCCACCAGGCACTGAGCAGGCCGAGCTCCACGCCGGCGCGGTCCATCGCGTCGAGCGTCACCTGCAACGCCGGCTCCTCGCGAGGGAGCTCATCGCCGACCCAGCGGCGCAGCGAATCGAGCATCTCCTCGCCCAGGAAGCGAAGGGTGGGGTGCTGCATCCATACGTCGACGGTCACGACGCGCCACCCGGTGCTCTGCGCCGCAGCCGCCAGATCTGCTCCATCGGCCAGCGCCGGGCCCATTCCCGGTCCTCCTCGCTGCGGTAGCTGCTGGCGGCGTCGGGCGCGGGGCGCAGCTCGATCAGGTCCTCGACGGCGAAGCCCTCCTGGCCGAACAGCTTGATCCACTCGCCGTAGGGGAGCTGGAAGTTGATCGGCTCACCCTCGGGCTCGATCCGGCGCAGTCCCTCCCAGTAGTCGCGGATCAGGCGATCACCCGGATGCTCGGCATCGGATGGCCAGACCAGCTCGAGGATCGGGGTGGTGGTGGAGAAGGCGAACAGCCCGCCGGGGCGCAGCAGCCGGGCCGCCTCGGGAACGGTCAGGCGGGGGTCGGCGAAGGTCATCGCGCCGAAGTCGCAGAAGACGACGTCGAAGGACGCATCTCCCAGGCCGCTCGCCTCGGCGCTGGCGTGGACGAGCGGGAACTCGACGCCCGCCGTCTCCATCAGCCGGCGGGCGTGCTCGAGCTGGCGGGCGGAGTTGTCAAGGCCCGTCATCCGGGCGCCCCGGCGGGCGAGGGCGATCGACCACTGGGCGGCGCCGCAGCCGAACTCGAGGATGTCCAGACCGGATACCTCACCGAGCACCCCGAGCTCGGACTCGGGGATCTGCCAGACCCCCCAGGCGGTCCCGCCGGAGGCCGCGAGCTGATCGGCGTGGCGGCTCTGGTAATCGTCAGAGAGCGCATCCCAGCGCTCGCGATTGACGCCGGCGTGGGGCGTCAGGCCTTCCTCCGCGGACACCGCCTGGAGTCTAGACTGGCCGCGTGCGAACGCTGATCGTGGGCCATGGGGGGCGGGAGAGCGCGCTGGCGGCGCGGATGTCCGAGCACTCCGAGCTGTATGCCTTCGTCGGCCACGAGAACCCCTCGATCGTCCGTGCCGCCGCCGGGTCGGGCGGCGGGCATGCCGTCGGGGACGTCTGCGATCCGCTCGCCGTGGCCGCCTTCGCACGGGCGAAGGAGATCGACCTGGCGATGGTCAGCGCCGACGAACCGCTCCAGGCGGGTGTCGTCGACGCGCTGCTGGCCCAGGGGACGCGCTCGGTCGGCCCGACCGCGGCAGGGGCGGAGATCGAGTGGAACAAGGCCTTCGCCCGCTCCGTCCTGGCCGAGGTGGCACCCGAGGCCTGCCCGCAGCTGCGGGTCCTCACGAGCGCCGCCGAGCTGGACGAGGCGATGAGCGCCTTCGGCGAGCGTCCCGTCGCGGTGAAGCCCTCGGGGCTGACGGGTGGCAAGGGGGTCAAGGTGATGGGCCCTCACCTGGCCGATCATGCGGCCGCCAGGGGCTATGCGCTGGAGCTGCTCGAGCGCTGTGGCGAGGGCGAGTGCGTCCTGATCGAGGAGAAGATCGAGGCGCCCGAGTTCACGATCCAGGCGATCAGCGACGGCAGGACGGTCGTCTTCCCCAACTCGACCTATGACTATCCCTATCGCTTCGACGGCGACCGGGGGCCGGGGACTGGAGGGATGGGTTCCCTGTCACTCGCGCAGCCGACGCTCCCGTTCATGACCCGCGAGCACTACGAGCAGGCCTGCTCGATCATCCAGCGCGTCATCGAGCGTCTCGGCGAGCTCGGCCGGCGCTTCACGGGGGTCATGAACTCGGGCTTCTTCGCCACCGCCGAGGGGGTCAGCGTGATCGAGTTCAATGCCCGCTTCGGCGACCCCGAGTGCATGAACATCATGAGCCTCTTCAGCGGCAGCTGGACCGAGACGATGGCCTCGATCTGCGCCGGGACGCTGAGCGCCGCCGACGTGCCGCTGCGCGATGAGGCCTCGCTGGTCCTCTACCTCGTCTCTCCCGACTATGCCCTGCGCAAGGGCCCGGCCTATGACTTCGAGCTCGACGTGGCCGCGATCGAGGCGCAGGGGGCGAGTGTCTTCTTCTCCTCCGCCGTGAGCCTCGGCGGGGACTCCTACCGCACGGTCGGGACCTCCCGGGCGGTGGCCCTGGCCGCCACGGCTCCGGAGCTCGAGCAGGCCCGCCGGACGCTGAGCGCATGCGCCGAGCGCATCCCCGTCCTCGAGTGGCGTCGGGAGGTCGGCGACGGCGCCTACCTGGAGAGCCTCGGCCGGCTCATCAGCGGCTCGGGCGCGGGTGCCCCGTCGATCGCCGGTGCGCCATGAGTGTTCGTGCAAGGATGGCCCGGTGATCCTCGAGCGCTCGCTGCATCCGCAGTTCGTCTCCAACACGTTCCTGATCGCCGACGGGCATGGCGGCCCGGCCGTCTTCATCGACGCCGGCGGACCGGTGGCCCCGCTGATCGAGGCAGCCGAGCGGGATGGCCTTCAGCCGACCCATGTGCTGCTGACCCACCACCATTACGACCACGTCTGCGAGCTCGGTGAGCTGCTGGAGCGCTGGCCCCAGCTGAAGGTCCTGATCAGCTCCCGCGAGCGCGAGCTGCTCTCCGCGGCCACGCCGGAGGGCGGCGAGGACCCGACCGCCGCGATGGGCACCGTCGAGGCCGGCCAGACGCTCGAGTTCGGGGAGCTGCGGATCCGGGCCCTGCACACACCCGGCCACACCGCGGGGATGCTCTCCTTCCTGGTCCACGACAGCGACTCCCCGAAGGGCGCCGTGTTCACCGGGGACACGCTCTTCAGGGGCTCGGTGGGGGGCGTCAAAGCGCCGGGCCACAGCACCTACGCCGACCTGCGCGACTCGATCATGGGAACGCTCATGGAACTGCCCAAGGACACCGTCATCCACCCCGGGCACACCGACGACACAACCGTCGGGCGGGAGTGGGAGGAGAACGCCTTCATCCGTGTCTGGCGGGGCCTTGACCCCGAGGGCTCGGAGCCCTGCCGGGCGCTGGGCGAGCCGGCGACGCTGATCCTGCTGGGCGCCGACTACGACGGCGGCACCAAGGCCTGGGTCCGCTGGCCCGGTGGCGCCGATGACATCGTCCCCGGCTCGAAGATCGAGCGGGGCGGCTGAGCTACGCCGCTCGCCCCGGACCCCGGGGCCCTAGCATGGGGGCGATGGCACGCGAGAACGAGAAGATCCCCACCTCGCGGGTCCGCCGGACCGCGACCGTCGCATCGCTGGCCGCCTCGGAGGCCGTCAAGCAGTTCGGTACCCGTGCCGCCAACGTGACGCGCGGCGAGGAGGCCTCGGAGGAGGCGATGTCCCGCCGCCAGCTCGAGACGGCCAAGCAGATCGTCGCCGTCCTCGGAACGATGAAGGGGGCGGCCATGAAGCTCGGCCAGGTGATGTCCTTCCTGGACGTCGGCCTCGTTCCCGAGGAGCACCGCGAGGAGTTCCAGCAGGAGCTCGCCAAGCTCCGCGACGCGGCGCCGACCGTCTCCTTCAAACAGATGCGGCGGGTCGTCGAAGAGGATCTCGAAGCGCCGATCGCGGAGATCTTCTCGGAGTTCGACGAGGAGCCGATCGCGGCCGCATCGATCGGGCAGGTCTACCGGGCCCGCCTGGCCGAGGACGGGCGCGAGGTGGCCGTCAAGGTCCAGTACCCGGGCGTCGCCGGTGCCGTGCGGGCCGACATGCAGAACCTGGGCATGATCATGGGCCTGCTCAAGCGGATGACGCCGGGGCTGAACGTCAAGGCCGTCACGGCCGAGATCCGCGAGCGGATCGAGGAGGAGCTGGACTACGAGCTCGAGGCCCAGAACCAGCGCTCGCTGTCACGGATCTTCGCCGGCCATCCCTTCATCTTCGTCCCCCAGGTCGTGGCGGAGCTCTCCCGCGAGCGCGTCCTGGTCAGCGAGTTCGTCACGGGGACGGGCTTCGAGCAGCTCAAGACCCGCTCCCAGGCCGAGCGCGACCGGATCGGGGAGATCGTCTTCCGCTTCTTCCTTGGCTGCCTGTACCGTCACCGCCAGTTCTCCGGCGACCCCCACCCGGGGAACTTCGTGCTGCTCGACGACGGGCGGGTCGCCTTCCTGGACTTCGGTCTGTTCAAGCGGATGGACCATGCCGCCGTCGAGATGGAGCTGGCCTGCCAGCGGGCCGTGATCGAGGGGGACGGCGCCGAGCTGCACCGGATCCTGGCCGAGTCGGGCTTCCTGCCCGAGCCCGAGCGGGTCAACCCGGAGAGCCTGCTGTCCTTCGTCAAGGATGCGATCTGGTGGTACACGACGGCCGACGAAGTCGTCGAGCTGACCCCCGAGATCGCGACCGAGGTCCTGATCGAGAGCTCCGACCCGCGCTCGAGCCACTTCCGCGAGATGCGCCATCAGGACATGCGCCCCGAGCACCTCTTCGGGCGGCGGATGGAGATGCTGACGCTGGCCGTCCTGGCCCAGCTGCGGGCACGGGCGAACTGGCACCGGATCGCCCGCGAGTGGATCTACGGCGAGGCGCCCGTGACCGAGCTGGGCGAGCTTGAGGCGGGCTTCTACGGCCACGCCCGGCTGCCCGCCGGCTGAGCGCCGGGGGCGCCCGCCGGCCTCGGCGTCACGCCGCTGAAGTACCTTCTCCGGGTGGCCGCGGGAACCCGTCTGGAGCTCGAGCTCGAGCGCGACGTCAGCGCCCCGGCGCGCGCCCGCTCGGCCGTCTCCGAGCGCCTGGGCGAGCTCGGTCTCGAGGGCCCCGACGGGCAGCTGCTGGTGCTGCTCGTCTCCGAGGTCGTGACCAATGCCGTGCGCCACTCCTCGGGCCCGCCCGACGCGACGATCAGGCTGCTCGCCACCGCCGACGGGCAGCGGATCAGGGTTGCCGTGACGGACCCCGGCGAGGGCTTCACCCCGCGCCGGCGCGACCCCGAGCGCCTCGAGGACGGCTATGGCCTCTATCTGCTCGAGAAAGCCGCCGCCAGCTGGGGGGTCGAGACCGAGGAGGGCACGACCGTCTGGTTCGAGCTGGCCCGCACGGCGGGCGGGAAGGACTAGAGGACCTGGATCTGGACCAGGCTGGTCGTGCCGGGGCGCCCCGAGGGCAGGCCCGCGGTGATCCCCACCCGCTGCCCCGGTGAGCACCAGCCCAGCTCCACGACACGCCGGGCCGAGTCGGCGATCAGCGCCTCGGTCGTCTCGTGGCGGGGCATCGAGGCCGCCTGGACGCCCCACATCAGCCCGCAGCGGCGGACCGTCTCGCGGCCGGGGGAGAGGGCGTAGATCGGCACCGTCGGACGGTGGGCCGAGACGATCCGCGCCGAGCGGCCGGAGAGCGTCGGGATCACCAGCGCGTCCAGGCGCAGCTCGCGCGCGGCATCGCAGAGGTTGTGGGCGATCGTGTAGGCCGGGTCGGAGTGGGTCCGCCGCACGCGGGTCTCGTTCCAGCGCTCATAGGGGGCGATCGACTCGGCCTGTTCGGCCACGGCCGCCATCATCGCGACGGCCTCGACCGGGTAGGCCCCGACCGCCGTCTCCTGGGAGAGCATCACGGCGTCCGTCCCGTCAAGGATCGCGTTGGCCACATCTGCCACCTCGGCGCGGGTGGGCCTTGAGGAGGAGACCATCGAGTCGAGCATCTGGGTTGCCGTGATCGACGGGCGGGCCGCCAGGCCGGCCAGCTCCAGCAGCTGCTTCTGGACGATCGGCACCCTGGCGATCGGCAGCTCGATCCCGAGGTCGCCGCGGGCGACCATCACGCAGTCGGCCGCCCGGATGATCGCATCGGCCCGCTCGACCGCCTGGGGCTTCTCGATCTTCGCGATCAGCGGCAGCCTCGTGTGCTCGCGGACAGTTTCGATGTCCTGGGTCGAGCGGACGAACGACAGGGCCACCATGTCGACGCCGATCGACTCGCCGTGGGCCAGCAGCTGCAGGTCCTCCTCCGGAACGGCCGGCAGCTCGTCGATCGGGCCGGGGATGTTCAGGCCCTGGCGCGAGGCGACCGCGCCCCCGACCTCGATCTCGGTGTCGATCTCACAATCCGCCGCGCGCACGGCCGTCACCCGCAGGCGCACCGAGCCGTCGGCCAGATAGAGGATCGACTCGGGCTCCACCGCATCCGCCAGGCCGGCCCAGGAGATCGTCATCCGCCCGGCGTCGCCCGGCGTCTCGTCATCGCCGCAGCTGAACGTCAGCGCCTCGCCGGCGCGCAGCTCGACGACGCCCTCGCGCAGGGGGCCGATCCGCAGCTTCGGGCCGGGCAGGTCCTGGAGGATCGCGACGGGACGCCCGGCCCGGTTGGCGGCGTCGCGGACCCGGCGGACGGTCTGGGCGTGCTCGTCGAGCGTCCCATGGGAGTAGTTCAGCCGGGCGACGTCCATCCCCGCCTCGACCAGGCGCACGAGCGTCTCGGGCTCGCGCGAGGCGGGACCGATGGTCGCGACGATCTTGGTGCGGCGCATCCCATGACCGTAGCGAGCCCGACGACGGCCCGTGTTACGGGGCTAGCATCGTGGCGTGCTCAAACCCACGCGACCGTTTCCGCGAGTCGGCTCGCGGGCCCGGATCCTGCACTTCGGCGGCCAGTACGAGCCGGCGGTCGTCACCGCCGTCCACGAGGAGGGCCGGCGGCTGCTCGTCCACGCCCAGGGCGGCGAGGAGCTCGAGTTCCTGCTCAACGGGGCCACGGCCCGCTTCATCCTCGCGGGCAGCGCCCAGGGAGCCCGGCTGGAGCTGCTCGACCCGGCCGAGGGCTGAGCGCCCGGGGGGGCGCCCGGCGGGGATCTCGGCGCTCAGAGGATCGTGAACGACAGCGAGGCGGCCTTGGAGCTGCCGCTCGCATTGCTCGCGAGAACGCTCACCGTGTAGCGGCCGGGCTTCAGGCGCCTGCTCGCCGAGAGCCTGCCGAAGAAGGCCAGCCGCTCGGAGCCGGCCGGGACGCTGAGCGTCAGGGCCCCTGCGTTCAACCTCCGCGTGCAGGCTCGCGCCCGGCGGTTGCGGGGCGTGGGCGCAACGCAGCCGCGGGCCGAGCGGCGTCCGCTGGAGAGCCGCCGGAAGGTGAACGTCACGCTCGCAGGCGTGTTCAGCGAGAACGAGAACGTCGTTCCCAGCGGCGCCCGCCTGGCGCTCGCCGCGGCGAGGGCGGGGAGCCGTGCGCCCGCCCGCCAGCGGGTGTGGCTCTGCGTCAGCGCCAGCAACGCCGGCACCGGCGGTTTCGCCGGGGGGCCCTGCTTGGGCGGTTCTTCTTTCTTGACCGCCGGCGGCTGGTACTCGTAGGCGCCGATGTCCGTCGCCGCCCCGAGGACCCGCGGCAGGCCGGCCAGGTCGAGGCTGCCGCTCGCCGGGTCGAGCGTCCCGGCGTCGATCGTCGGCGAGCCCGCCGCCTCTTCGTAGCCGCCCGCGGCGAATACCGGTTCGCCGTGCGTCGGGTGGTCGGTGTCGGTGATCGACTCTGCCCCTGAGCCTTTGATGAGCTTCTCGTAGGCGGTCCGGGCGTCGGAGTAGTGAAGGACGATCGACGCCGTGCCGGTAACGCCGTAGGCTTCGGCATCGGCCTTTTCGCCGCGCAGGATCGTGTTCGTGGCGGTGAACGCCACAGTGCCCCCGAATCCGTTGACGTCCGAAAGGCCGACGCCTTCGGCGCCTTTGCCGATCGCGGTCACGTTGTTCAGGGTCGGGGCGCCGTCCTCGACGTCGTAGACGGCTGCGCCGGCCCCGGCGACGATCAGCGTGTCGTCTATTTCAGCGGTCCCCTCGATGTACATGCCGTCGGCGACTCCCCTGAGGATGTCCCGTTCGGCGACCGCCCCCCCTCCCAGCGCGATTGCGCCCGCGGCGTGTCCGGCGGTGCCCGCCGCCTGTTCGACCTCGAGGCCGCGGATGACGCTTTTTCCGCTGACTTCGATCACGGCGCAGTTGCAGGTCGCGAACGCGACGGTCTGTCTGATGAGCGGGCGAGTCGTGGCAGCAGGTGAGGGTTCGAGGTTGACTCCGCTCGTGCTGAGGCTCTTTGACGGGTTGGTGTAGGTGTATTCGCCCGAGTTGAAGGCGACGGTGTCGCCCACGGCCGCCTTGCTGACGGCCCAGGTCCATTCGCAGGGCGTCGCCGCGGTGCACGGTTCGAGCTGGCGAGAGGACCCGGGGGCAACGGTCAGCGTGCTCGCGGCCTGCGCCGTGGCGGCGCCGGCCAGCAGCAGGGCGACGGTCACAACCGCGACTCGTGGAAGCGATCGGTGCAAGGCGGACAAAGATAGACGCCCGCTCGGGCGGATCTCATGCCACCTGGACGTCGGGGAAGTGCTCGGCACAGTGGCGGCGCAGTGTGTCGCGCACCCACTCGCGCTCGGCTCGGGAGGCCAGCCGCAGCCGGCCGAGGAGCTCCTGCTGTGATTCGATCGGCACCCCCGCGAGCACCCAGCGGACGGCCAGGCGCTCGAACAGCAGCTCGAAGGCGCGCTGGCGGGCGTCCTCGAGCGAGAGCAGGTTGCCCGCGAGCGCCTCGGCGTAGGCGCGCCTGGAGCCGAGCGTCAGCGACCCGCGCAACGTCAGGACGTTGCCCTCGGCGTCGGCGTAGTCCTGCTCGGGGGCCTCGGGCAGCGCCGCGAGCTTCGCCTGGCGGCGCGAGCGCCGGCCCACCGCTAGCTCGCGTCGGCGGCCCGTTCGAGCTGGCCGCGGACGTCCCCCGTCACCGGGTTGGCGTGTCCCGGCCAGGCCGCCGCGGGTTCCAGCGCCGCCAGCTTGCGGATGCTCGCCCGGGCCTGCTCGGTGTCGTAGTTGTAGATCGCCATCGGCAGGCGCGGGGCGCTGTCGCGGCCCCACATGTCGAGCGTGTAGAAGCAGTCGCTGGAGAGGGCCAGGCGGTCCGATGCGCGCCACAGGCCGATCTGGCCGGGCGCGTGGCCGGGCAGCTCGATCACCTCGAAGCCCGCCACCTCGTCGCCCTCGGCGACGGTCCCGGAGATCTTCACCGGGCCCCCGTCCCAGGCGAAGCGGTGCAGCAGCAGGTGCAGCGGGCGCATCGCGAGGGGCAGCCCCTTCAGTCCGGCGGGCCAGTAGCGAAAGCCGCCCGTGCCTTCGGCGTCCTCGACTTCGGCGGGGTGGCAGTAGACCGGCACGCCCAGCGCCGGAGCGGTTCCCCGGTGATCGGTGTGACCGTGTCCCAGGACGACCCGGCGGATCCCCCCGAGCTTGGCGCCGGCCGTCGCAACTGCCCGGGTCATCGTCCTGGCGCCGGCGTCGAAC
>Ga0181528_10001622_pt1 | contig 13929 bp, 16 predicted proteins | sample PEATcosm2014_Bin_47_FD_119742 | JGI IMG/M metagenome (GOLD analysis project Ga0181528, IMG submission 119742) | Peatland microbial communities from MTU Mesocosm Facility, Houghton, MI, USA - PEATcosm2014_Bin10_10_metaG | ecosystem: Environmental > Terrestrial > Soil > Wetlands > Peat | place...
GCACAAAATAACGCGCCATCACCAGCACGTCGTGGCCCAGCTTGTGCAGTGCGTGAACCAGCCTCCGGTGGCCCAACTGCCCGCCCGCGTCCGGTTCGATCTTCTCCAACTGCGCTCCCGCCAGCAGAAGTGGCTCCAACTCCTCAGGCACCTGCCGCGCCAGGATGTCTACGCTCTCGTACCCGGCGATGGCCGCAGCGGCGCGGTTCCAGAAGACCACCTGGCCCTCCAGACTCAGCAGCGCGACGCCATCGGGAACTATTTCCAGCGCCGCTTCGAGCATCTCCGTGCGATCGGCCATTCGTGCCTCTCCATCCAATTCATCGGCACTTCGCCAACCAACTTCACCGCATTGTGGTGCGGAGAAAAGGTCGTTGAATGGGATTGAACTCCGCGCACACCGGGCTGATGGCCAATACAGACGCCTATGCGACGTTCGCCATCCTGATCACGACCCTCATCAGTAAACAGAATCCAGCGCCGCTGCTCGCGAATTCTCGTGACCGCTTGTATTCAAGGAATGTAATCTCATTCGTAGGGAAACTGCCCCGGGATGGAAGGATATTCATTTATTTAACAGGCAACGAAAGAGAGGTGTCCGGCATCAAATTTTGTTGCAGATTGAAGCAGTTCATGGGATTTGCGGGAATCTGCCGATAGTCTCCCAAAGAGAAAAGACTGTCTCCTGGGTATGCCCCGCTGTTTTCGGCAAGGGCGAGATCAAAGGTAGCAGGGCTTTCAATGAACTTCGGGGTTAGTCAGCAGTGAGGCGCACATTATGAACAAGATCATATTGGCCGATTCGCAGGCAATTTTTCGGGCTGGCACCGCCAAGGTGCTGGCTTTGGACGAAGATATGCGAATCATTGCTCAATGCTCCGACCTTGACCGTTTGCATCACGCGATCACAACATTTCCAGGCTCCATCGTTCTTATTGCCGCCTCGCTGCGGCCCGACCTGGCGCGCTTGCGCATGTTACTGGAGACCGTCGGCAGCCTCGGCATCGTGATCGCCGAAAACAACGACAATGGCAGCATATTCCTGCAATATGGCTTTCGCGGCGTGGTCTTTCGCAACGTCACCGGGCCGGCCTTGACCGAGTGTGTGCGCGCGGTGGCCAACGGAGAAACCTGGATGCCTCCAGAATTAATGACGGCTGACTCGCCCGAGGAAGACATGGTGGGCACACGGGTCCGCGACCGGCTTACGCCCAAGGAGATGCGCATCGTCGCACTCATCGTCCAGGGCTGTAAAAACCGCGAAATCGCCTTGCGGTTGAAGACCACCGAGCAGGTGATCAAAAACTACCTGCGCTCGGTCTACGACAAAACCGGCGTTAGTGACCGGCTCGAACTGGCTCTGTTTACCATCCATCACCGCGTGCTGGCCGCCGCCGCCACCGATATGGGCAACAAGCTGGAAGCCGAGGAGGCCGCCACGCCTCAAGCCATGGCCTAGGAGGCCAGCTTCATCCCCAATCGCCGCGCCTTGCCGAGAGTCCGCGCTGAGAGCGGCGGATGCGGCTCCTGCGCGGCCAGCCCTATCCACAGGCTGCCTACCGCGCGAGCGCCCAGCATTCTGGCCGCCAACCGCAACGCCCTCGGCGCTCCGGTGGCAAGGGGAATCAAAAACCCAGGCATTCCCGCCGAAGAGACAAGCACGGCCTTACGCGGCTGCTGCTTGCTGCGAAAGCTGGGACCCTTCTGCCCCCACGGCCAATAGGCACAGCCCAGAAGCCGCTCAAGAAATCGGCGAAAGAGGGCTGTCACGTTGTAATAGTTCACTGGCGACGCCAGCACCAGCGCGTCAGCTGCTTCGATCTCCTCGAGCATCGGCCCCAGATCGTCATCGATGGCGCACTTTCCTCGCTCGCCGCCTGCCTGCTGGACGCATTGCCGGCAATTGGCGCAAAACTCGATCCGCCGCTCGGCCAGATAGATCGTGTACGTCTCCGCACCCTTCTCCCGCGCACCCGCCAGAACCGCTTCCACCGCGCGATCCGTAACGCCACCCCTGCGATAGCTGCCGGCAATCGCCACAACTCTTTTGCTCATGCGGCTCCCTCCATGCAACCCATGAAATTCCCATCGATTTTATAATGAGATGTTTGGTATCTCAAGTTCCCATCCTGACAATGCCGTCATTCAGAGTGAAAAAAGCTGTCATCCTGACCGGCTGTGAAACATTTTTGCCCCATGTGCCGTTCAATAGATACGCATTTCCATCGTAATTAAATTCAACAGAGGTACGGTTCACCACATGGATATGAACTCGCCATTCCAGAGCGATACATTTTTCTTCTAAGATATTGCGGATCATTGGACCCGGCAGACGCACAATGAAACCATGTTCATCAGCCGCAATCCCTGATCCTTGTTCCTGTGAACGGAGTGAGCTTCCGGCCACCCCGCAGGTGTTCTCTCTCTGGGCAAATTTGTCAGAGATGTGGCCGGTCCGTACCGGAAAAATACCCCTATCCCCCTATTTACCGTGAAACTGTGAAGACTTGGATGAGGTAGATGTTCGCTCAATATTCTCCCCCTTAATTCTATCTATATGAGCTATGACCCGTTCCGCAGACGCTCGCAAAATATTTCGCCAATCGGCGCAAAGTGTGGCAAAAATGCCACAGGACAGAGATGCGTCCCCGGGGCTAATCTAACTTTGTACTTGATTTTTTACCGTCGGAGTTAAAGTTTTTGTCCATTTCAGCGCACCTGAGTCCAGCGCATCTGGAGCAGACGATTGCCGCATCCATGGAGTTCACTGGTGTCGGGCTGCACTCCGGCGCGCCGGTCACCATGCGCCTGCTGCCCGCGCCGGCCGGTTCGGGCATCGTCTTCCGGCGCACCGACCTGGACAACTTCGAGATCGCCGCCATCGGACGCAACGTCGCCAAAGTCAGCTACGCCACCAGCCTTATGCGTCAGGGCGTACTCATTTCGACCACCGAGCATCTGCTCTCGGCGCTGATCGGCATGGGCGTGGACAACGTGATTGCCGAGCTGGACAACCTGGAGCTGCCCATCCTGGACGGCAGCGCGCTGCCTTACGTGCAGGCCTTCCAAAGCGTGGGCATCCGCACCCAGCGACGCCGCCGCGAGACGGTTCGCGTGCTGCGCCCGGTCGAAGTGCGCGAGGGCAATAAATTCATCGGCGTCTACCCCGGCTCTGGCTACAAAATCCTCTACACTATCGACTTTCCCGCGCCCATCGGCCGGCAGTGCGCCAGCGTTGACCTGGCCGCGGAGACCTACGGACAGGCCATCGCTCCGGCGCGCACCTTTGGCTACAAGGCCGACGAAAAAAAGCTGCGCGACATGGGCCTGATTCGCGGCGCAGGGCCGGAGAGCATCATCATTCTGGGCGCCAACGGACCGGAGAACGGCCCGCTGCGCTTTGCCGATGAGTATGTGCGCCACAAGGTGCTGGACCTCATCGGCGACCTGGCGCTGGCCGGCCGGCGCATCGAGGGTCATGTAGTGGCCGAGCGCGCGGGCCACGCCATGCACGCCGCGCTGGTTTCGCGGCTCATCAAGGATCGCTCCGCCTGGGAGTTGGCGCACGTGCCGGTGACCGCCGAACCGGTCGAAGAGAACCTGGAAGCCGGTACTCCAGCGCTGGTGAGCGCTTGAGACATAGGGAGCAAGGAAGAAACGGAATACATTATTTGGGCCGGTCAGCTTCCTGATCCCGATTCCCTCTACCCTGTTTTTTTACGCAAACAGAATCCGCATCGGAGCTGTCGCCGGAAAGCTCTTTCCCTCATTGGCCAGCGCGCCTGAAAGCGGATTGCGCGCGAAGACGCTGATCGAATTCGAGTCCTGGTTGGCCACCAGCATCCAGCGCTCGGTCGGGTCAAGCGTAAAGTTGCGCGGCGTTTTGCCGCCGCAGGCTGTGCGTCCAATCGGCGTCAGTTTTCCTGTCGCAAACTCCGCGCGGAAGCTATATAAAAAATCCTTGTCGCGATTGGCAAAGTAAACAAACTTTCCATCGCGAGTGATAACCGTGTCGCAGGCCCGCGTGGGACCGTGATAGCCCTCGGGCAGAAGTTCAATCCGCGTCACCAGAGTCAAGCTGCCGTCAGCCTTCGACCACTCCAGCACATCCACCGTCGAATCCAGCTCGTTCACCGAGTAAGCGGTGTGGCCGTTGGGATGAAAATGCAGCGTGCGCGGGCCGGCGCCGGGTTTGGCGTGGTAGCTGCCCGCCGCAATCAACTGCGCCGTTGCTGTGTTTACGTGATAGATGTGGATCACGTCCCCACCCAGGTCGTTGATGTAGGCGAAGCGGTTGTCGGGCGAGAAGGAAGCGAAGTGCGCGTGGGCGCTCTCCTGGCGTTCGGCGTTGGGCCCGTGGACGGTGTAGTGTTCGGTCCAGACGGCGGGGCTGAGCTTGCCCTCGCGCACCAGAAAACTTGCCGCGCATCCGCCGCTGTAATCGGCTGCAAGCAGCACGCGGTCCGTGTGGTCCAGAGCCACGTAGCAGGTGCCCGCGCCAGCCGAGTTCTGCTCCGAAAGCGGTTGCAGTTCTCCGTTTACCACGCGGAAGCTGGCCGCCACGCCGGAGTGCTTGCCCATGAAGCTCTTTCCGTCAGCGGCGGCAAAGAGAAACTCATGGTTCCGTGAGTAGGTGATCCACGAGACGCTGTTCAGCGGGGCGGCTACTCCTGCAGGAGCGAGTTCGCCGTTGGCTGGATCCCAATCGTAAGCCAGAATGCCTTCCCTGGCGCCGGAGGCAACAAAGACCCGTTGGCGGCGGTGGGCCGCAACCAGGGGCGCGGCGGCTGAAGTCGATGCCGCGGCGGCAAGCGTGGCGGCGGAAGCAGTCAACAGAAATTCACGGCGAGAAAGTTTTTTCATGACGGAAGATATTGTCGCCGATGGGGCCTAAGCTGCGCCAGCGTTTTCGTCCAGCAAAGCGCAGGGCGGCAGGCTCGAATCTCACTCGTGCGCGCTCTTCAGCAAATGCGCGGCAACTGCTCGCCAATTTGAATCGGAATCACGCGATTGGCGCCCATTGCGGTACGCGCGACTAACATTCGTTTGTGCTCGGCAGTAACCCGGCCAATGTGCGCGGCGTTGCGCCCCAGCGGATGGGCGCGCAGGACGGTGAGAAGCTGCTCAGCGGCCTCTGGCGCGACAAAGAAAACCGCCTTGCCCTCGTTGGCCACGTAAACCGGGTCGAGGCCCAGCAGTTCGCAGGCCGACTGCACCTCAGGACGCACCGGCAGGCTTGGCTCGTCGATCTCGATGCCCACGCCGGAGGCCTGGGCAATCTCGTTGAGCGTGGAGGCAAGGCCGCCGCGCGTGGGGTCACGCATGGTGTGAATCGCCGCGCCCGCCGCCCCCAGCGCCTCGGCAATCAGCCCGTTCAGCGCGGCGCAATCGGAGCGAATCTGGCTCTCGAACTCCAACCCCTCGCGCACACTCATGATCGCCATGCCGTGGTCGCCGATAAAGCCGGAGACAAGAATCGCATCGCCGGGCATTGCGCGACTTGGACCGACTTGAACCCCCGCCCGCAGCAACCCCACGCCCGCCGTGTTGATGTAGCAGCCGTCGCCGTGGCCGCGCTCCACAACTTTGGTATCTCCAGTCACAATCTTCACGCCCGCCGTGGCCGCGGCCCGCGCCATATCGTCCACAATCGCCGCCAATGCGGCCAGCGGAAATCCCTCTTCCAGAATGAAGCTGGCCGACAGGAACTTCGGCTCCGCGCCACTGACGGCCAGGTCGTTCACCGTGCCGTTCACCGCCAGTTCGCCAATCGAGCCGCCGGGAAAAAACAGCGGCTGCACGACGAAGGAATCGGTGCTCATGGCCAGCTTGCCGCCGCCGAGGTCGAGAACCGCCGCGTCGCCCAGGTTCTCCAGCTCCGCGTTGCGAAAGGCGGGCAGAAACAAGTGCTCCACCAGCTCGTTGCCCATCTTGCCGCCGCCGCCGTGGCCCATCACGATGGTGGGGTAATCGGCCAGAGGCAGCGGGCAACTCCAATTCGCAAAATCCGGTTTTTCCTTCTCAGTCATTTACAGCCTCAATCAAAGAGTTTTACAAAGGCACGGCTGTGCCGCAAATGCTGGCAGCTAGACGCTAGTAGCTGCCTTTCCGGCGCCGGCCAGTTCCTCGGCCGAGATAAACCGCCCGTAGTTGTAGTAAGCCGCGCAGGCGCCTTCGCTCGAAACCATGGTCGCGCCCAGCGGATGGCGCGGTGTGCATTCCTTGCCGAAGGCCGAGCACTCGGAGGGCTTGATGACCCCGCGCAGCACATCTCCCGATCTACAGAGCGGCGACTCGACGGTATGAATGCCGGCGATCTGGAATCTTTTTTCCGCGTCGAATTCTTTATACGGCTCGCTCAACCGCCAGCCGCTCTTCGGAATGACGCCGATCCCGCGCCACGCACGGTCAGTGACCTCAAAAACTTCAGCCAGCAGCTTTTGCGCAGCCTGGTTTCCCTCAAAGGTGACAATGCGCTCGTAGGCGTTTTCGACCTCGTGGCGGCCAGCCTCAAGCTGAATCACGCAGCGGCGAATGCCGTCAAGCAGGTCGAGCGGCTCAAAGCCGGTGACGATCATCGGGACCTTGTACATGGCCGCGAGCGGCGGATACTCCCAGTAGCCCATCACGCTGCAAACGTGCCCGGCAAGCAGAAATCCCTGCACCGTGTTTCCCGGCGACTCCAAAATGGCCGAGATCGCCGGCGGCACCAGCACGTGCGAAACCAGCAGCGAATAATTCTTCAGCCCGCGCCGCTTGGCCAGATGCACGCTCATCGCGTTGGCGGGAGCGGTGGTCTCAAAGCCCACGCCGAAAAAAACAACCTGCTTGTCGGGGTTTTTAACGGCCAGCTCCACCGCGTCCAGCGGCGAGTAGACCACGCGCACGTCGCCGCCCGCGCCCTTCACCTGGAAGAGATCGCCCTCGCTGCCGGGAACGCGCAGCATATCGCCGAAGGAGCAGAAGATCACGCCCGGCTGCGCGGCGATGGCCAGCGCCTTGTCGATCAGTTCAAGCGGCGTAACGCAGACCGGGCAGCCGGGGCCGTGAATCATCTCGATGCCGGCGGGAAGCATCTGGTCGATTCCATTTTTGATGATGGAGTGCGTCTGCCCGCCGCAGACCTCCATAATCTTCCAGGGGCGCGTAGCGACAGCAGCTAGCTCGCGCCCCATTCGCTGCGCAATTTCGCCGTTGCGAAATTCGGTAAGATACTTCATTGGCTGGCTTTATTCCGTGTCAGCGTCATCTCACCCGGAGGAAAGTCGCCCTGATCGGACTTGGATGTCAGCTTGATGGTGTCTCCGCTGAGGACGCCTTCATGCTTGATTGTCATGCCGTTGAAGCTCACGTTGAAGAAGAGCTTGTCTCCATCAACCTTGCCGTCGCTGATTTCCATCGGATCGCCTTGCGGCCCGGCAACCGTGCCGGTCAGCTTGGCGCCGTCCTGCTTGAAGGTGAACGTGATCTGGAAGCTGTTTCCATCCGGCGTAACCATATTGCCGGTCCAGGTGCCGGTAAAGTCGGCGGCGAATGCGGTTGCGGCGCTGAAAGACATCATCAAGGCCGCGCATAGACACAAAAGCTGTTTCATCGGTAAAACCTCGCGGTGAATTTGTACGGTCGCGTCGGAACAGAATGCAGACAGCCGCACAGTACGACTTGACGGGAGCGATAGCTGAAAAGTTTCCCTGCCCCAAAAAGCTCCTCGCACCCTGCGCCGCGCTCGCACAATCTTGCGAACTCGGCCCGGTACTTCATTCTTTTCTCCTCTGCCGCGCCTGGGCAAGAATTCTGAGATACTCGCGTGCGGTTTCGGTGACGGTCTCCGGAGTTCCGGCATCGACCTTGGCTAAATTGACCAGGTCGCTGCCCACGCCCAGCGCGCGCGCCCCGGCGCTGAAGAAGCTCGCGGCGGTGGCGAGCGTGACGCCGCCGGTGGGAATCAGCTTGAGAAAGGGAAACGGCCCCAGAAGCGACTTCAAATAGCTTGCGCCGCCCACCGCCGAACAAGGAAAAATCTTCACGTAATCCGCGCCCGCGTTCCATGCCGTAATCACTTCGGTGGGCGTGAGCGCACCGGGGATGGAGAGCTTCTTCCTGGCTTTGGTCGCTGCAATGACTTCAGGATGCAGACTGGGACTGACGACAAACTCCGCGCCCGCATCGATAGTGGCCTCGGCCTGCGCGGCGGTGGTCACGGTGCCGGAGCCGAGCAACAGCTTCGCTCCGTACTCTTTCTTGAACTCCTTCAACAGCTCCACCGCGCCGGGTACGGTCATGGTGACTTCAACAATCGTGACGCCGCCGGCGATCATCGCCTCGACAACAGCATGAGCCTGTGCGGCATTGCGCGCGCGCAGCACTGGGATCAGCCCCACGCGTTCGATGATTTCCTGTGTAGTCTCTGACATTCTCTTCCTCTTATCAGGCAATCCTTGCCAACCTGCCTTTTATCGGGCAATTCTTGCTGACCTGCCCTGGATGATGCGTTCCACTTCGGCCAGCGTCGCGGTGCTGGTGTCGCCGGGAGTGGTCATGGCCAGCGCGCCGTGAGCCACGCCGCAACGTACCGCCCACTCGATGGGCCTGCCCGCAAGCAGGCCGTAGATCAGGCCGGAGGCAAAGCTGTCTCCGCCGCCCACGCGGTCAAAGATGTCGATCTCGCGCTGGGGAACGTGGATGATCTTGTCTTCGTAAAGCGCGATGGCGCCCCACGCGTTGCGGCTGGCGGAGTGTGCGGTGCGCAGGGTGCTGGCCACCAGCTTCAGGTTGGGATAAGCCGCGGCCACTTCGCGCAGCATCTCTTCGTAGCCGGCGATGGGCAGCTCGGCAAACTCCTCGCCGACGCCTTTGATCTCGACGCCCAGCATGGCGGAAAAGTCTTCCTCGTTGCCCAGCAGCAGATCGACCTTGCGCACCAGTTCGCGATTCACCTTCTGGGCCTTTGCCTTGCCGCCGATGCTCTTCCACAGCGATTCACGGTAATTCAGATCGTAGGAGACCGGCGTTGCGTGACGGCGGGCGGCGTCCATGGCCTCAGCGGCTACCTCGGCGGTGGAGGCCGAGAGCGCGGCGAAGATGCCGCCTGTGTGCAACCAGCACGTCCCCGCCGCCGCGCCGAAGATTGCCTCCCAGTCGAAATCGCCGGTTTTGACCTGGCTGATGGCGGTGTGGCCGCGATCCGAGCAGCCCACCGCGGCGCGCACACCGAAGCCGCGCTCGGTAAAGTTGATGCCGTTGCGCGCCGTTCGGCCAACGCCGTCGTAAGGAAGCCAGCGGATCAGCGAAGTGTCAACGCCCCCTTGCAGGATCAGGTCTTCCACCAGGCGTCCGGCGGGGTTGTCGGCCAGCGCCGTGGCAATGGCTGTGCGCAGGCCGAAGCAGCGGCGCAGGCCGCGGGCCACGTTATATTCGCCGCCGCCCTCCCACACCTGAAACTGGCGCGTGGTGTGGATGCGGCTCTCGCCGGGATCGAGCCGGAGCATCACTTCGCCCAGGCTCAGGCAATCCCAGCGGCGGGCGGAATCGGGAATGAGTATTGGCTTCATGGATTGATTCAGCTTTCGTCTTGCCTAGAGCATTTTAGCTTTTGCTATAAACTTCCGTGCCCCATCCATTCCGCTTTTTTCTGCGGAATGGGTGGGATACCGACAAAATTCCGGTCTACACTATTTCCAAAAATCCTCTAAACTTCTTCCGCTGAACAGCTTCCATCGGGGCAGGGCGATTGCGGCGTGGCGGCAGCCCGCGCAAAGGCCTCTTCCTCGCTCTCCAACTCGGCCTCCAGCACACCCATCTGGCGGAAGTCATCGAGCGTCTGCAAGGCCGTCTCTTCGTCGATCTTGGAGAGCGCAAAGCCCACGTGGACAATGGTATAGTCGCCCACCACGAGTTCTGGAACGTAGTCCAGGCAGACGCGCTTAACCACCCCGCCAAAGTTCACCCGCCCCATGCGAAGATCGCCCTCGGTGAAAATTTCCTCAACTTTTCCCGGAATCGCTAAGCACATAGCTTCTATGGTATTCCGTCCAGGGGGCGGCGTATAGGGTGAGTTGGATCACAGATTCATCCCGCGCGTTTTGTTGTTTTCTTCCGATTAAAAAACCCATCAAATGCTGCCACGGCTTTGGGCTTAGCCAGCCAATACAGCACAATGACCGCAAGGAGAATAAGCCCCGGCAAGCCGCGAACGCCGTGGTCGGAGAGCCAATCTTGTAAAGCCCAGAGCTTAGGTCCAAATGCCCAATTGAGCAGCCCCAGTAGGCCGAAGGTGCCGAATACGATGCCAAAAGCAGTGAGCCAAAGTTTCAACCGGTCATGAGGCGGCCGAATGGTTTCCCCCTCTGGAGTAAAGGAACGATTGAGCATTATCGACAGGTAATTGTCGCCCTCACTCAGTTTTTCGACCGCATGGTCCCAAGTCCTCATTTCCTGTTCATCATCGGCATCGCGCACTTCGATATTGCGTATTAGTCCGGCTATCTTGCTCTCGTATTCGCTGCCGTTATAGTCTTTCTCGAACTCGGCGTTGATTTCGAGCATACCGGGAAGCGTCCAGTCGGTTTCGGAAAAGTAGAGCATCTTTCGCTCCACTTCTGTCAGAGGATTTCCCTCTCGCTTCGCTTCCGCCACAATCTTCCCGGCCAAATAGTCTTTTGCCTCGCGAACCGTTCCAACGCTTTGTACGTTCCTACCTCCGATCCTTTCGTATCTCCGCCAGATACGCCAGCCACTCCTCCATCCCCGCGCCGGTTTTGGCGGAGGTCTCAAAGATCCTGATCCCCGGCCGTATCTCATTGATGTTGTGGAGCGCCAGCTCGCGGTCAAAGCCGCACGGCTCACTGATGTCCATCTTGGTAATGACCGCGGCGTCAGCGGAGTTGAACATCGTGGGATATTTGAGCGGCTTGTCTTCGCCCTCGGTCACGCTCAGCAGGACCACGCGAATTCGCTCGCCCAGATCGTAGCTGGAGGGGCAAACCAGGTTGCCGACATTCTCGATGAAGAGATAATCGAGGCCTCTGAGCGTTACTTCCGGCCAGCCGTCTATGTGCTTGCCAATCATCTCCGCGTCCAGGTGGCAGATGCCATGGGTATTGATCTGGCGGACGGGAGCGCCGCTTGAGGCCAGCCGCCGGGCGTCGTTGTCGGTCTCCAGATCGCCAACCAGCGCTGCCACGCGCGAGCCGCGCGCACGCAGCTCGGTGAGCGTCCGCTCCAGAAAAGCGGTCTTGCCCGTCCCAGGGCTGGAAACCAGATTCACCACCAGTACGCCGGCCTCGGCATAGCTCAAGCGCAGGGCAGCCGCCAGTTCGTCGTTCTTCTTGAGAATTCCCCGCCGCAACTCGACAATTCTGGTCATGCTGTCCTCTCTTCTTCGTCAATCTCGATGGAATCAATCTCCAGTTCGCGGCCCTGGCGCAGTTCGCCGCACGGCTCGCCACAGCGCGGGCATCGGAAGCTCTGCACCCCCTCCAACTCCGCATCCTTGCCGCAACGCTCGCAATGGACGACCACCGGCAGCAGATCGATTATCAGCCGGGAGCCTTCCAGCGGTGTTCCTTCGCAGACAATCCCCCAGCAGAACTCGAGCGAATCGGGAACCACCGAGGCGAGCGCTCCAACGCGCAGCCGAACGGCGAGCACACGCGCTTTCTGATAGGCGTCCAGCGACTCGGTCACCGTCTCGACGATGCTCGTGACAAGTGAAAGCTCATGCATACTTATGAATTTTACTCTTTCGCTTGCAGCGTTGATTGGAATTGGACCCTTAGGATGGGCACGGCCGGTTGATAGCTTGGCTTATGCAAGAGGCACGGACCCGGCAGATGCTGGCCACAAGCGCCGGGTTTCCCAGGTCCCGTGTTTGGGAGCTGTGAAACCACGAACTGATCCCGCCGTATAACTCCCTTACGCCGTAGCCGCGTTCGCCACCGACTGCAACCCTCTCGCTTCGATCTCGAACTCGCGGATTTTGTACTTCTGGATTTTGCCGCTGAGGGTAATGGGAAACTCGGTGACAAAACGGACGTGCTCTGGGATTTTGTAGTAGGCGATCTGGCCCTGGCAGAATTCCTTGATCTCTTCTTCAGTGGCTTCGACGCCCGGCTTGAGGCGGACCCAGGCGGCGACGATCTCGCCGAGGCGGGCGTTGGGGATGCCGACGACCTGCGCCTCGCCGACCTTGGGATGGGTGTAAAGAAACTCCTCGACCTCGCGGGGATAGATGTTTTCTCCGCCGCGGATGATCACGTCTTTGGATCGGCCGGTAAGGTGGATGCAGCCGTCCTCGCGCATGATGCCCAGATCGCCGGTATAGAGCCAGCCGTCATCGTGGATCACCTGACGGGTGCCTTCCGGGTCGCCATCGTAGCCCTTCATCAGCGTAAAGCCGTGTACGCAGATTTCACCCTGCTCCCCGATAGGCAGGGTTTGGCCCGTCTCGCGAGAGATAATCCTGATCTCCGTCTGTGGCATGGCGCGGCCCACGGTATTGACGCGAACCTCAATAGAGTCGCTGGCGTCGCTCATCGTGCATACCGGCGAAGTTTCCGTCTGGCCGTAAGCGATGACCAGTTCCTTGCAGTGCATCTCGTTGAGGACGCGCCGCATCAGTTCGATCGGGCAGGGCGCACCGCTCATCATGCCGGTGCGCAGGCTGGTCAAGTCAAAGCTGGCGAAGTCGGGCAGGCCAAACTCGGCCACGTACATGGCCGGAACCCCGTAGACTGAAGTTCCCCGTTCATCCTGGACGGCCTTCAGCGTGCTCCGCGCCTCAAAGGTCCAGTTGGGCAGAATGAGGGCTGCGCCGGAGTTGAGGGCAGACATGGTGCCGATGACGCAGCCGTAGCAGTGGAAGAAGGGCATCGGCATCACGATCTTGTCCTGCTCGGTGTAGTGAAAGCCCTGAGCCAGGAACTGCCCGTCGTTCACAATGTTGTGGTGGGTCAACAGCACGCCCTTCGGGAGTCCAGTCGTCCCGCTGGTGTATTGGATGTTGGCAATGTCGTCCGAGGAGACGCGGTCGGGCAGGCGGCCCTCAGCGTCCAGCAGCGCGGGCCACTCCGGCGAGTCGAAGTAGATGGTGCGCTGGAGGGCAAGTTCGAGGCCGTGGCTCGCGCGGCCCAAAATCTCCTCGTAGTCGGCGTGCTTGTCCTTGTGCCAGAGAAAGAGAGCCTTCATGCGCGAGCGTTGCAGGGTGTATTGCAGCTCGTGGGAGCGGTAGGCGGGGTTGATGTTGACCAGCGCTGCTCCGGCGCGGGCTGCGCCCATGTGCATCATCACCCACTCAATACAATTAGTGGACCAGATGCCGACGCGGTCTCCGCGTCTTACGCCAAGAGCCCAAAGCCCGCGTGCAACGCGGTCGGCCTCGGCGGAAAGCTCGGACCATGTGAGACGCTTGCCCTGGTGGCAACTGGCAACGGCCAAGTGGCCGGGATAGCGGCTGGCGGTGCGGTCGAGCAGTTCGCCTATAGTCAGTTCTAGAAGCGGGCGGCTGGGACCGCGCGTGTGGCTCAGGGCGCAAAGATTATCTTCAGCTGGCATGGTTTTGTTATTTGAACGTAAAGGGCAGTGTACACCCGCGCACCCCATGGCAAAAAGTGCCACAAGCGCTGGTGCGGGTGCCCCCGGTCCCCAGCTTTTGGGGATCGGGGAACGCACGAACCTCGGAGCTACCGGCTGTTCTCTGATCCCTGTTCCCTGCTTCAAATTTGCCGGGTGCCACATCCATCGCGTTCTTTGCGATAAGTGGGAAACCACGAACCCCATGGCGCGCAAGCGCCGGCTGGCCCCACCGCAGGTGGCAGGCGCTTGCTTATAATTACTCTCCCTGGGCGCACAATGGTTTTGAGTTGGGAAAAAGAAGAGGGCGCAGGGGCAAAGGAAAAGCGATCAAAAGGGGAAGGGAACAGCGACACCCCC
>Ga0181528_10001624_pt1 | contig 13907 bp, 16 predicted proteins | sample PEATcosm2014_Bin_47_FD_119742 | JGI IMG/M metagenome (GOLD analysis project Ga0181528, IMG submission 119742) | Peatland microbial communities from MTU Mesocosm Facility, Houghton, MI, USA - PEATcosm2014_Bin10_10_metaG | ecosystem: Environmental > Terrestrial > Soil > Wetlands > Peat | place...
CTTCCACATCCGCGATTCGGTGGAAGTGGGTAAGGCCGAGCGCATTGGCCACGGAGTGGACGTGATGTACGAGGAGAATCCCCACGAGTTGCTGAATGAGATGGCGCGGCGCAACGTGATGGTAGAGATCTGTTTGACCTCGAACGACGGCATTCTGGGCGTACGCGGGCGGCAGCATCCGCTGGCCGCCTATCTGAAGGCCGGCGTGCCCGTAGCCCTGGCCACCGATGACGAGGGCGTGAGCCGCAGCGAGATGACCACGGAGTACGAACGCGCCGTGCTGGAGCAGAACCTGGATTACCTGACGCTGAAGAAGATGGCGCGCACAAGTTTAGAGCACAGTTTTTTGCCCGGCCAGAGCCTGTGGAGCGACCCGCACAAGTTCAACGCCGTGCACGAGTGCTCGGGCGAAAAGCCCCTGGCGATTCCCGGCAGCGCGTGCTCAAAGTTCTTGAGCAGCAGCGAGAAGGCGCGCGAAGAGTGGCGGCTGGAGCATCGCTTCGCGGAGTTCGAGAGCAAGTTCTAGTTTGCGGCAGTAAAAGGCCGCTCGCATTTGCGGGCGGCTTTTCTGTTTGCGATCAATCGAAAGCAAAGACTTTCAGCGCAGGCGGAAGCCTTCGGGCAGCAGATCGCGGGCTGCGAGTTCCGTCATCTGGCCGCTGTGCGCGCGGAAGATGACAGCGGCCTCGGGGCCGAACTCGAAGATCACCTGGCGGCAGGCCCCGCAGGGCGAGCAGATGGCGCCTTCATGGTTGACTACGGCAACGGCCTCCAACTCATGCTCTGCGCTCAGTTCGCCGGCCGCCACGGCAGAAAAGATGGCGGTGCGCTCGGCGCAGTTGGTGAGTCCATAGCTGGAGTTCTCCACGTTGCAGCCGGTGAAGACTTTGCCGGAACGCGTGAGGATGGCCGCACCGACGCGGAAGCCGCTGAAGGGCGCATAGGCCTTCTCCGCCGCCTGGTGTGCGGCGGCCAGTAACTCCTCCGCGCGGGCGTGGGATGGTTGACTCACCGCTGGCCACCCGCCGTGGCCTTGGGTGTCACGCACTGGCGCGGCTCGCGTTTTTCGCCATGCCAGGCTTCGGGATCTTCAGCGGAATCCACCCACGCGGTGTACCACATGTCGAGCAGCATCTGCGCTCCGGCGGCCAGCCGCTGGCGGATGAAGTCGCGCGACTCCGGCGTGCCGTGACCTTCGAATCCGCAATCGCGCTCAAGCTGGTAAGCATGCTCGATCTCGCCCTGCGAGGCGCGCAGGTAGCCCAGGTAATCCTCAAAGGGATGCGCGAGATGGCGCGGTGCGACCAGCAGGCCGTCAATTTTTGTAACCTCAGGGTTGGCGTTGACGAAGTGCGTCTCCATCTTGGAGTGCACGTCGTGCGCGGTGCTGTAGCCCTTCGGGTTCGGGCCGGTCCAACCGTTGTACTGAATGCTGGTGTGCATGGGGTTGGAGCCGTCGCCGACGTAGTGGCCCAGCCAGCCGGCGTAGAAGATGGCATCGGCTTCGGCGTCGGCCGTCGAACGGCCCTCGGCCTTGGCGTGGCGATACTCGCGGAAGGCGACCTTGAGGCGGTCAAAGACCTCAATGGTGATGTAGGGCTGGAAGCCGATGCGCTCTGGCTGCGGCAAGTTGGCCTCAGGATGCTTGGCGCGATATTCGTAGACGGCGGCGATGAAGCGATAGCGGTCCGCCGGCAGAGTCTTCATCCAATCCACGTACTCAAGATCAATGAAGTGATCGGGGGCCTGCGCGTCATTTAGAGGCTTCTCAAGGTTGGAGCGCCAGCGGTCGGGCTCCGGCCCGAGAAAGGTAATGTGGCTGTCGGCGGCCTTCAAAAACCCGGGCATGCTGGAGGGGATATTGGCGGCGGCGGCGTGGTTGACGGCGATGTGGCCGTTATCTCCCCAGGCAAAGGCAAGCGTGGACGGCATAACGACAAGGGCGGCGGCGAGCAGCAGAAAAGTAAGTTGACGCATAGCGAAATGACCTTCCGGAAGGAACTCTAGCACCGCGCGGGCGGCGGCTACAACCGCGCGGGCTGGAGGCAATGGCTACTTCTGCGCGCCGCGGCCGAGGGCGGCCGCCGTGGAGTCGCGCAGCTTCTGCAACTCGGCCAGATTGGGCTCAAAGCAGCGGCGGCAACGCGCCTCATACATTCCGGCGGCGCCCACCACGACGAGTTCGTTGCTCTCCACCAGACGCTGCGTGTGTTTGGCCGGATTGCCACACTGCATGCAGATGGCAAGGGTCTTCTGTATCTCATCGGCGATGGCAAGCAGCTCCGGCATGGGATGAAAGGGGCGGCCCAGGTAATCGGTATCCAGGCCGGCGATGATGACGCGCTTGCCCATGTCGGCCAGCCGCACCGAAAGGTCAATCATGCCCTCGCCGAGGAACTGCGCCTCGTCCACGCCAATGACCTCAGAGCGCGGATCAATGAGCGCCTCCATCTCGGCGGCGTCCTTGACGCTGCGGCTGCTGATCTTGAAATCGCTGTGGCTGATGATCTGCTCGTCGGAGTAGCGCTGGTCAATGCCGGGCTTGAATACCTGCACGCGCTGGCGGGCGATCTCCGCCCGGCGCAGGCGGCGAATCAGCTCCTCGCTCTTGCCGCTGAACATGGGGCCGCAGACGACCTCGATCCAGCCAATGTTGCCCTTGGTAAAGTTCATTTCTTCCCTTGCTCCAGGCGGGCGTACCGCCAGGCGTACGTAAATAACAGAGCCATCACCCAGGAAGCGACAACCGTCATCCGGCGCGCCCATCCCACGGCGGTTCCTTGTGCCAGTCCCAATGTACCGCTCAAGGCGGCAATCCACCACAGGGCAGAGACAAAGCCCAGGCGGCGGCGCACTTTCGCCGCTCGAACCGGGTCCATGGCAACGGATGTGTCCTGCGTGTTTTGCTCTTGGTCCTGCTCTGCGTTATTCATCAGAATTTATCGGGATTCATCGAGTGAATCGCTTTCTCAGACAAGTGTCGACGCCGCCGGCGCGAGCGTTTGGCGGCGCAGATACTCGCGCAGTTCATCAAAGTTTGCGAAGACCTGTTCAGCGCAACCCAGTATCCAGCCGCTGATCTGCTCCGGGGGGAGCTTGGTGACCAGGTAGACGGGAATGCCGCGGCGATGGGCTAGTGTCAGCTCACCCTGCGATCCCGCACCCTTGCCCGCGTGCTCGTCCCAGTAAGCGATGATGCAATCCGTGCGTTGCTCGATCCAGTCAAGATCGTAACGGATGATCTTGCGGATGGTGTGCTGAAAGCGCGCGAGATCGGTCTTCTTCCACCCGCGGAAGTGGAGAACCTCTTCGTCGGTGAGATTCTTCTTTTCATCGAGCGCGGGGTCGTAGACCTGGTGGCCCAGCTCAAGCAGAAAGCTGGTGACTTCGGCCCGCCAGGCCTTGCCGTGGTCGGGAGAGTACTCGATGGCTCCGCAAAGATAAATCTGCATGTGTGATGGAAGCCCGCAGCGGCGGGTGAACTTGATTTTCGTGCGCGGGGTGCTCAAGGTCAACCGGAAACTACGGTGCCACGCGCGAAAACGGTTGAAAACCCCTGGAAAGCAACACCATGCGACTACGAAGAGGAATTCACGCCAGTCGCGTTCAGGCGAGGTGAAAGAGTGTGGGCAGCACTTCCCCGGCTGTGCCTGCAAACACCTGGGTGAATGCGATTGCATTTGCCGGATGCTCCGGGCCGACGTAGAAGGTCCTCACCGGGCGGAGCTCCGTGTGGTGCTGGTTGGCCCAGTGCACAAAGCTGGCCGCGGGCTGTACTACTCCACTGGTGCCGATGACCAGCATCAGGGTGCAGCGGCTCAACTCGTCCAAGATGCGCTCCATGTGGAAGGGCACCTCGCCGAACCAGACAATATCAGGGCGAATCCTGCCACCACACTCGCAACGAACATGCGAGGCGGCATCGGGATAGAGGCGCGTGTCGTGAAAGGCCTCGCGCTCGCAACTGTCGCAGCGTGATCCGAAGAGTTCGCCGTGCATGTGCACCAGGTTGTGAGAACCGGCGCGCTCGTGCAGGTTGTCCACATTCTGCGTGCAGAGAAAGAATCGCTCGCCAAGCTGCTGCTCAAGCTGGGCCAGGGCAAGATGCGCGGCATTGGGCTGGGCCTCAACGGCCTTCTGGCGACGTTGGGAGTAAAAACGCCACACGCGTTCGGGATCGCGGTGCCATCCACGCGGCGTGGCAACATCCTCCACGCGCTCGCCCTCCCAAAGGCCGTCGGCGCCACGGAAGGTGGCCAACCCGCTCTCCGCACTGATGCCTGCGCCGGTGAGCACGAAGACGTGGTCGCGTTTACCGATGTTGATGTGGCGCGGAGGCGGCGAGGATGGCTTGCGATGTGTCATGGCCCTGTTTCTGTTCTATGCGCTGGCGGGCGCGGAGGTCAATGGCGCGGAACATCTTGTTGGCGCAGCGACGTTTCGTTTCCGCAAATGTTTCAGCGCGCGCCGATACCCTTCGCCACCACGGTGAGCGCAGCGGCGAAGTGATCCATTACAAACTGCCAGTCGTGGCCGCCGGGATAGATGTGCGCCTCATGAGAGACGCCGCGCGCGGTGAGCAGCTTGTCGAGCGCCGTGGTGCCCGCGGCAAAGCCATAACGGTCCTGCGCGCCGCAGTCGAAATAAATACTGAGTGTGCGCAGGCGCTCCGGCGGCGCGGTTCGCGCCAGGTGGAAGACGGAATTGCGTTCGAAGTACGCCTGGTCGGGTGGGTCTCCGAAGATGCGTCCCAGCAGCCGCCGCTGCCAGTCCTGAGTGAACTCGCGAGGCATCTGCTCCACCAGGGCGGGCATGTTGGCAGCAACGGCGGAGAAGCGCTCAGGATGTTCAAAGGAGTAGTGCAGGGCTCCGTAGCCGCCCATGCTGACGCCGAGCACGCCGCGCTGCGCACGCGTGGTGCCAATGCGAAATTTCTTCTCCATGGCGGGCAGAAACTCGCGGAAGAAGAAATCCTCGTAGCGCAGTTGGCCGTCGCGGGAGTTGATGTAAAAGGAGAAGAATCCGGCCGGAGCGATGACCACCATCTCGCCAATCTTCTTCTCGCGCATCAGCCGGTCGTAAATTGACCATCCGCCGAGGTTGATGAGCGATTGCTCGTTGTCTCCAAGGCCGTGCAGGTAATACGCCACGGGATAGCGCCGCTCGGCCTGCTGCGCATAGCTGGGCGGCAGCATGACGCAGTAGGGCACGGCACGCGCAAGAATCTTGCTGTCGAGCGTTGAGCACTCGGCGCGCGACGCCGGCTGCGCCGTGGCCATGGAGATTGCCGCCATCGCAAAGAGTACGAGCAGCAATGCGCGGCATAGTTGCCATGTGTGGAGCGTGATGCGTCGGCCCATGAGTTCCAATCTACCTTACTCGTAGCGCACTTACTCGTAGCGCAAGGCTTCCACCGGGTCGAGGCGCGCGGCACGGGCCGCCGGATAGATTCCAGCCACGACGCTGACCAGCACCGCAAACAGAACCGCCGCAGCGGCCAGCCACAGCGGCACCATCAGCAGTCCCTCTGGAGGCATCTTCAGGCGATGCAGGTAAAGATTGGCGCCAAGGTTGATGGCGCGCCCGATCAGCCATCCCAGCGCGACTCCGATGACGCCGCCGAAGAATCCCATGGTGGCGGCCTCGGCAAAGAAGATGCGCTTTACATCCGAGTCGCTGGCGCCGATGGCCTTCATGATTCCGATCTCGCGGCGGCGCTCCAGCACTGCCATCACCAGGGTGTTGACGATGGCCAGGGACGCCACGGCCAGCGCCAGGGAGCCAAAGATGCCGAGGAACATGTCCAGCACGGCGAAGAAGCGCCGCATGCTGCGCGTAGCGTCAAGATATGAGTAGGCAGAGAAGTGCATCTTCTTCACCGCATCCTCCACGGCCTCGGCCTGGGTGGCGGAGACCATGCGCACGGTCAGCATGGAATAGTTGCGCTCGGCAGGATCGGCGCGCACCAGTTGCTGCGTGTCGGCCGGCTGCATCAGTTCCATGGAAAGCGCCGTCTGTGTGGGAACAAAGACGCGGGCGCGGCTGATCATTCGCATGCCGCCATAAGGCTGCTCATCCAACAATCCGACGACCAAGAAACTCTTCTGCTGGCGCTCGATTTGAAAGCCCTCCGGGCCTCCGCCCTGGCGGCGCGCGTAGCGGACGACGATCGTCTTACCCAGCAGATTCTCAGGATTGGCGTCGAGCTTCTTTGCGAAGTCGCGCTGCAGGATCGCCTCTTCCGCCGTGGCGGAACTGAAGAAGTGGCCCTTCATCTTCTCCATCGAATCCTCATCGCGCGCCGACCATGGAAGTCCAGCCAGCATAGTGAAGTTCGAGTGGTCTCCGTATTCGACTTCGGCGGTGGCGCGTACCTCCGGAGCAACTTCCTCGACGCCGGGCAGGGCGGCAATCTTCGCGCGCGCCGCATCGTCCAGCGCGGGGGATTCCTCGGGCTTGGTCCCGGCATTGTTGTCGCGCTCTTCGTCCATGTTGCGCGGGTCCTGCCGGCTGGTGACAAAGACGGTCTGGAACATGCCACTCTTCATTAACTGCTGGTTGGCAAAGCGCTGCAGGCCGATACCCAGCGACATCATGGCCACCAGGGACGCTACGCCGACCGCGATTCCAATGGTGGTAAGCGCGTTGCGCAGCCGTGCGTTGCGCATATTGCGCGCGGCCAGTTCGAAAAGATCCTGGCGAGTCATTGGGTCACCTCCGCAGCAAGCAGGCGGCCATCGGCCATATGCAGCGAGCGCCGCGCGTAGCGTGCGGCCAGTGCCGGATCGTGCGTCACCATCAGCACGGTGACGCCCATCTGCGAGTTCAGCTCTTCCAGCAGGGCCATGACCTCCTGACCGTTACGGCTGTCCAGGTTGCCGGTTGGCTCATCGGCCAATAGCAGCCCCGGGCGGTTGGCCAGGGCGCGTGCAATGGCCGCTCGCTGCTGCTCTCCGCCGCTGAGCTGGCTGGGTTTGTGCTGGGCGCGAGCTTCCAGTCCGACGCCGGCCAGCAGTTCGCGCACGCGCTCTCGCCGCTCGCCCCTGGGGAACTCGGCAAAGCGCAGCGGCAACTCGACGTTATCGGCCAGGGTCATGTTGGGAACCAGGTTGAAACTCTGAAAGACCATGCCGACGCTCAGCCGGCGGTAGCGGGCCAGGGCCTCGGAGTCCATCTTTGCCAACTCTGCGCCCTGCACGCAGATGCTGCCCGCCGTCAGCCGGTCGAGCCCGGCCAGCAGGTTCAATAAGGTGCTTTTGCCGGAGCCCGAAGGGCCGAGCAGGGCGGCGAACTCTCCGCGCGCCAGCGTGAAGCTGACGTCGTCCACGGCGCGCACCGTGGCTTCGCCCATGCGGTAATAGCGGCTGGCAGAGACGGCCTCAATGGCCGAAATCGTGACTGGAGGCGCGGGTGCTTCGCTCATGGCCTTCCATTGTCTCCCATCTGGCTGGCGGGGATTGTCAAGTTGTGTAATGGACCCTGCAAACAGTGATACGGAGCCACCGTGGCACCTGGTTCCAGGGGCGGGCCGCGGCGCACAAATTTCCGGGTTGACCACAAGGGGAGCTTCTGGTTAGCATAAATAGGTAATGGCCCGCATCCTCCATCACCGCCATCATCACCATCACACGACAGTGGTGTCGGCGGAGGCGCGCGGATCTAAGTAACAGGCAATTATCCAAGCTTCTACCCGCTGGCATCCTACGGAAACCAGCGGGTTTTTCTTTTTGCCCGCAGGACCCGCGGGATCGAGGCGGCAAGGGCTGAAAAGAGGAACGCAGATGCAGATCGACTTCGACAAAATGGGAGGCCTCGCGCCGGCAATTGTGCAGGATGCCGCGAACGGCGAGGTCCTGATGGTGGGCTTCATGAACCAGGAGGCGCTGGATAAGACGCTGGCCACAGGCTACGTCACCTTCTACAGCCGCACCCGCAACAAGCTTTGGACCAAGGGCGAGACCAGCGGCAACCGCCTCAAGCTCACCTGGGCGGCCACCGATTGCGACACCGACACCGTGCTGTGCAAGGTGACGGTGGAAGGCGACGGGCTGGTGTGCCACGAGGGTACGCGCAGTTGCTTCACCAAGCCAATGCCCTTCAAGGAGTCCTCCAATGCCTAAGCTCCGCCTCGGAATCCCCAAGGGCTCGCTGCAGGATGCCACCATCGCACTGTTTGCCGCCGCCGGCTTCAAGATTTACGCCAACGGCCGCAGCTACTTCCCTTCCACCGACGATCCCGAACTGGAGTGCATGCTGATCCGCGCGCAGGAGATGGCGCGCTACGTGGAGCAGGGCGTGCTCGACGCCGGCCTGACGGGCTACGACTGGGTGGTGGAGAGCGGCCGCACGGTGGCCACCGTCTGCGACCTGATCTACGCCAAGCAGAGCCGCGGCAAGGTGCGCTGGGTGCTGGCCGTGCCGGAGGATGCGCCATTCCAGCGCGCCGAAGACCTGGAGGGCAAGACCATCGCCACCGAGCTGGTGGAGGTGACCAAGCGCTATTTCGCCGAGCGCAAGGTCAACGTGCAGGTGGACTTCAGCTGGGGCGCCACCGAAGTGAAGCCTCCCATGCTGGCCGACGCCATCGTCGAGGTCACCGAGACGGGCAGCTCATTGCGCGCCAACCGGTTGCGCATTATGGAGACCGTGCTTGAGTCGAACACCCAGGTCATCGCCAACACCAAGGCCTATGCCGACGACTGGAAGCACCGCAAGATTGACAACATTGCGATGATGCTGCAGGGCGCCATCGCCGCCCAGGGACGCGTGGGCCTGATGCTGAACGTGGAGAAGAAAAACCTTCCGGCCATCCTCGCCGTGTTGCCCGCGCTGAACTCTCCCACGGTGAGCCAGTTGAGCGACTTCGAGTGGGTGGCAGTTAGCACCATTCTGGAAGAAAGCGTTGTGCGCGACGTGATTCCCCGGCTGAAGGAAGCCGGCGGCACGGGCATCGTCGAGTATCCGCTGAACAAGGTGGTGATGTAATGCAGCTCCTGCGCGGCGCTGAGGCCGAGGCGGCGGTGGCCAGGCTGGCCAACCGCTATGCATCGTTTGACCCTGCGGTGGAAATATCCGTGGCGGGAATCGTGAGCGAGGTGCGCTCCCGCGGAGAGGAAGCGCTCGTCGAATACGCCCGGCGCTACGATGGCCTGGGCGACGCGCAACCCGTTCGCGTGAGCGAAGAGGAGCTGAAGGCCTCGGTGGGCAAGGTGAGCCGCGACTTCTGCCGCGCGATTGAGACGGCGGCCACCAACATCCGTAACTTTGCCGAATGGCAAATGCCGCGGCCATGGATGCGCACCATTCATCCCGGCATGCGGGTGGGGCAAGCCATCCGGCCGCTGGAATCCGTGGGCTGCTACGCGCCGGGAGGCCGCTATCCGCTGCCCTCCACCGTGCTGATGACGGCCATCCCCGCGCAGGTGGCAGGCGTCAAGCGCATCGCAGTGGCCTCGCCGCGGCCTGCGGTGGAGACCCTTGCGGCGGCAGCGCTCATCGGCGTCACCGAGTTTTATCGCGTGGGCGGCGCACAGGCCGTGGCCGCCTATGCCTACGGCACCGCCAGCATTCCGCGCGTAAATAAGATCGTCGGCCCGGGCAACACCTACGTCACGCTGGCAAAGAAGATGGTGGCATTTGATTGCGGCATTGACTTCCTGGCCGGCCCGACGGAGATCGTCTATTGCGCCAGCGAGGGCGATGCGGAGTTCATCGCCAGCGACCTGGTGGCCCAGGCCGAGCACGATCCCGAAGCCCTGGCCATCTTTGTCACCAGCAGCACCAGGCTGGCGCGGGCGGTGGTCAAGCAGGCGGAGCGACAGGCTGAGGCGAACCCAATCGCGAAGCAATCGCTGGCGGCGCGTGGCGTTGCCCTGGTCGCCAAGAGCCGCAAGCAGGCCATTGAGTGGACCAACGAGCTGGGCGGTGAGCATGTAACCGTCGCGCCTGAAGACATCTACGACATCAAGTGCGCCGGCTCCATCTTCCTGGGCGATTACACGCCGCAGTCTATTGGCGACTATGCCAGCGGCCCCAATCACACCCTGCCCACGGGCAACGTGGCGCGCTATCGCGGCGGCCTCAACGTGCTGGACTTCGTGCGCATCATCACCTACCAGGAGGCGAGCCGCAAAGGGCTGGAAAAGATCGCTCCGACGGTCACCCTGCTGGCCGAGGCCGAGGGCCTGAAGGGCCACGCCGAAAGCGTGCGCGTGAGGCTGAAGAAATGAGCCGCCTGCGTCCACGCCGCGTGGTTGAAACCTTGAAGGAGTATCACCCGCCGCTGGGTGGCCGAAATGGCCTGCGTTTGGACTTCAACGAGAACGTGGATGGCTGCTCGTCGAAAGTGCTGGAAGCGTTGCGCGACATTACGGCCGAGACCTTGAATAAGTATCCCGAGCGCGAGGCCGGCGAGGCCGCGGCCGCCGCTGTGCTTGGCGTCACCAAATCGCAACTGCTGCTGACCAACGGCGTGGACGAGGCCATCCACCTGCTGGCCGAGACCTACCTGGAGCCGGGCGACGAGGCCTTGATCGCCGTGCCCACCTTCAGCATGTATGAGATCTATGCGCTGGCCACCGGCGCCGCGGTTCGCACGGTACAGGCGGGTGCGGACTTTGCTTTTCCGGCCGACGCTTTGCTCGATGCCATCAGCCCGCGCACGCGGCTCATCTGCGTGGCCAACCCGAACAACCCCACCGGCACCACGGCTACACCGAGGCAGTTGCTTGCCTTGGCCGAGGCCGCGCCACAGGCAGCCGTGCTGATTGACGAAGCCTACATCCACTTTGGCGGAGAGAGCTTGCTGGCCAAGGTGGGCCGCGTTGAAAACCTCTTCGTCAGCCGAACCTTCTCCAAGGCATATGGGCTGGCCGGGCTGCGGCTGGGCGCGCTCATCGGCCCTGCGGAACAGCTGACGATGCTGCGGCGCGTGGCCTCACCTTATAACGTCAACGCCATCGCCCTTACGGGGCTGGCCGCCGCGCTCGACGACCCCGGCTACATCTCCGATTACGCTGCGCAGGTGAAAGAAGGGCGCGCGCAGCTCGAAGCCTTTTACGCCGAATGCCGGATTCCCTACTGGCCGTCGCAGGCGAACTTCGTGCTGGCTTACTTCGGTGAATATCGCCAGGCCCTGGTGGCTGAGATGCGCCGTCGTGGCATTCTCGTCCGCGACCGCCATGGCGACCCCGGCTGCGCGGGCTGCGTGCGCATCACCTTGGGCAATCGCCAGCAATCCACGCGCCTGCTCCGCGAGCTGCCCGAGGCACTGGCCGCCATTGGATTTACTCCGCAACCTTTGCCCGCACCTGCCCCACAGGAGGCACGATGACGAAAGCTGCCAAGGCTCTGCCGCGCGGCACCGAGCTGGAACGCATTACTACTGAGACGCAGATTGCGCTGGCCCTGAACGTGGACGGCGTGGGCCGATACAAAGTCGAGACCGGCATTCGCTTTCTCGACCACATGCTGGAGCTCTTTACGCGCCACGGCGGCTTTGACCTTGCCTTGGCCTGCCGCGGCGATCTCGACGTGGACCAGCACCACACGGTGGAGGACATCGGCATCGCACTGGGCGAGGCCTTTGACCGCGCTTTGGGTGACAAGAAGGGTATTCTTCGCGCCGGATATTTCCTGATGCCGATGGACGAGACGCTGGCCATCGCCGCCGTGGACCTTGGCGGCCGCGCGGCCTGCGTCGTGGACACCAAAGTTCGAGTTCGACTGGTGGGCGACCTGCAGAGCGAACTGGTCTTCGACTTCTTCGAGGGCTTTGCCCGCGGCGCGCGCGCCAACGTGCATCTTAAAACGATGTACGGGCGCAGCAATCATCACAAGATTGAGGCCATCTTCAAGGCCTTTGCCCGCGCCCTGCGCGTGGCTTGCAGCAAGGACCAGCGCCTGGCCGAGATGCTGCCCTCCACCAAGGGGTTACTGTGATGACGAGGCTGCTCTGATGACCATCACGCTGATTGATTACCGTGCGGGCAACCTGGCCAGCGTGCGCAAGGCCTTCGCCTTCCTGGGCCGGCAGACGGTGACCACCGAAGATCCCGATCAGGTACGGCGCGCGACGGCGCTTGTCCTGCCCGGCGTGGGACACTTCTCCACCACCAAGCGGCTGGCCACGAGCGGCGTGCGCGCGGCGGTGGAAGAGGCGATTGCCAACGGCGTGCCATTTCTGGGCATCTGCGTGGGCATGCAGTGGCAGTTCGGCGGTTCCACTGAAGCGCCAAACACTCCGGGGCTCGCGCTCTTCGAGGGAAGCTGCGAGCGCTTCCAGACCGACCTCAAGGTCCCGCACGTGGGATGGAATCGCATTACGCGCACCGCAGAGGGCGCCGAATCGCGGCTGTTACGCGGCGTTGAGGATGGCAGCTTCGTCTACTTCACGCACTCCTACCGCGCACCGGTGGTGCCGGGGGTGGCGGCCGTGACGAGCTATGGCGAGACTTTTGCCGCCGTCGTCGAGCGCGCGAACGTCTTCGGTACACAGTTCCACCCGGAAAAGTCCGGCGACCACGGTCTGCGCATGTTGCGCAACTTTTGTGAAGTGGCCGAGGAAAGGAGCTCGCGATGAGCAACGGCAGCACGCGGCGCATCATCGCCTGCCTGGACGTAACGCACGGCCGCGTAGTGAAGGGCGTGCAATTTGTGGACCTGATTGACGCCGGCGACCCGGCCGAGCTGGCGCATCGCCACGCCGAGAGCGGCGCCGACGAGATTGTTCTACTGGACATCACGGCCACCAGCGACGCGCGCCCCATCCTCTTGGATGCGGTGCGCCGTGCCGCTGCGCGTCTGTTTGTGCCCTTCACGGTCGGCGGCGGCGTGCGCTCGCTCAGTGATGCGGCGGCGCTGTTTGACGCCGGGGCGGACAAGATCAGCATCAACTCGGCGGCCATCAAGAATCCCTCGATCATCACCGAGATCGCCGAGCGTTTTGGTTCGCAGGCCGTGGTGGTGGCCATTGACGCCAAGCGGCAGCCCGCTGCTTTTGGTTCTGATGGCGGCGGCGCTGTCACTGCCGCACTTGGCGGACAAAACCTTGGAGAAACTTCTTCCATAGAATCGAATCTCTCTGCCGAGGTTTACCTGGCCGGGGGACGCGTTGCCACCGGGCGCGATGCCGTGGAGTGGGCGCGTGAGGCCGAGTCGCGCGGCGCGGGCGAGATCCTTTTGACCTCAATGGACTGCGACGGGACGCGCACGGGCTTTGACTGCCTACTGACCGCGGCCGTCGCCCAGGCCGTCAGCATCCCGGTCATCGCCAGCGGCGGCGCCGGGACGCCCCAGCACTTCGTGGAGGTCTTTGACACCGGTGCGGCCGATGCGGCGCTCGCCGCCAGCATCTTCCACTTCGGCATCCACGATGTGCGCGAGCTGAAGGCCACTCTGCAACGGGCGGGAATTCCCGTGCGGCTGCCATGCTAGAAAAACAGGTTTCAAAGTTTCCAGGTTTCAAAGTTTCAAGTTTGAAGCAGCTTCGCAAGGACGGACGATGTTTATTCCCTCGATTGATCTGATGGGCGGCAAGGTAGTGCAGCTCGTGCAGGGCGAGAAAAAAGCCCTGGAGTTTGACGACCTGCAGTACTGGATGGACCGCTTCCTTGCCTACCCTATGGTGCAGCTGATTGACCTGGATGCCGCCATGGGCAAGGGCGAAAACACGGCGCTGATTCACCGCATCTGCCAGCACTTGCCCGCGCAGGTTGGCGGCGGCATCCGCACGGTGGAGGCGGCGCAGCGCATGTTGCAGGCCGGGGCCAAGAAGGTCATCATTGGCTCGGCCCTGCTTAAAGCGGGCGGCGTGGACCTGGAAATGGCTGCGGCCCTGGCGCACTATGCCGCACCGGCGCGGCTCATCTTTGCCGTGGACTCCCGTGGCGGCAAGGTGTCCATTAAAG
>Ga0181528_10001625_pt1 | contig 13906 bp, 11 predicted proteins | sample PEATcosm2014_Bin_47_FD_119742 | JGI IMG/M metagenome (GOLD analysis project Ga0181528, IMG submission 119742) | Peatland microbial communities from MTU Mesocosm Facility, Houghton, MI, USA - PEATcosm2014_Bin10_10_metaG | ecosystem: Environmental > Terrestrial > Soil > Wetlands > Peat | place...
CACCTGCGCTTCACCCATAGCGCCATATCCTGACCGCGCCTTCGTTCAATCCGGCTTATATGAGGTCGCCATTCAGGAAGCGGCAGCATGCACGCCGGCGACCTCACATAACCCTCCAGATTCAAGGCAAGAACATATAGCGAACACGACGGCAATGCAATACAATCGCTCGCTACGTTGGGAGACGCCGGACTGTGCCGTCGCTGTTTCCCTCTGGCGAGCGGATTATCGTGGAGCACAAACGGAACCCCGGAATGCCGAACCCGACATTGCCAGACACCGGTGATCGGTTAAGTCGCCCAGCCCTATCGACCCCGGGGGTCGCGCGCGGGCCGGAAACGCGCGATCTTCCCTTCGGCATGATCCCTGCGCCGGGGCAATCGATCCAGGAAGTGCTCGCAGGCCTTGTGGAGCGAGTGACTTTCCACAATCCCGAGAACGGCTTCTGCGTCCTCAGGGCGAAGGCGCGCGGGCATCGCGATCTGGTGACTGTGGTCGGACACGCTGCCACCATTTCTGCCGGCGAGTGGATCACCGCTTCAGGCGACTGGACCAACGATCGCACACACGGCCAGCAGTTCAGGGCGCGGTTTCTCAAGACGTCGGAGCCGAGTTCGATCGAGGGCATCGAAAAGTATCTCGGCTCGGGAATGATACGCGGCATCGGGCCGGTCTACGCGAAGAAGATGGTCAAGGCGTTCGGAGAGAAGGTATTCGACGTCATTGAGGCCGAACCCGATCGACTTCGCGAAGTGACGGGCATCGGAACGGTTCGCGCGAAAAGGATCACGGACGCCTGGGCCGAGCAGAAAATCGTTCGAGAGATCATGGTCTTTCTGCACAGCAACGGGGTCGGTACCGCGCGGGCGGTTCGCATTTTCAGGACCTACGGCGCGGACGCCGTCCAGATCATGAGCGAGAACCCCTACCGGCTGGCCCGGGACATCCGCGGCATCGGGTTCAAGACCGCGGACGCGATCGCCATGAAGCTCGGCATCGAAAAGACGGCGATGATTCGGTTGCGCGCCGGAATTTCCTACGCGCTGACCGAAGCGATGGACGAGGGTCACTGCGGACTGCCGACGGACAAATTGATCCCGCTCGCCGAGGAATTGCTGGAAGCGCCGAAGGAATTGATTCTCGCCGCGCTCGAACTCGAACGGTCCGAGGGCAACGTGATCGCCGACACCGTGGGCGACACCGGGTGCACGTTCCTTGCGGGCCTATATAAGGCCGAGCAGGCGATCGCCGACCGGCTCCTGCAAATCCTGAATGGCCGGCTGCCCTGGGCGTGGATCGATCCGGAAAAGGCGATCCCATGGGTCGAAGCGCGAACCGGGATGAAACTGGCCGAAAGTCAGGCAGCGGCGATCCGGCTGGCTTTGAAAGCGAAGGCGCTCGTCATCACCGGCGGCCCGGGCGTCGGCAAAACGACCATCGTCAATTCGATCCTGCGGATTCTCGGGGCCAAGGGCGTAAAGCTCCTTCTCTGTGCTCCGACCGGGCGCGCCGCCAAGCGCATGACCGAGGCTACCGGCGTCGAGGCCAAGACGATCCATCGGCTTTTGGAAGTCGACCCCAAAGGCGGAGGGTTCAAGCGCAACGCCGACCATCCGCTCGATTGCGATCTGCTTGTGGTCGATGAAGCCTCCATGGTCGACGTCACGCTGATGCAGGCGTTGACAAAAGCGATCCCCGACAGCTCGGCGCTGCTTATCGTCGGGGATATCGACCAACTGCCTTCCGTCGGGCCGGGCCAGGTCCTGGCCGACGTGATCGACTCCGGAGCCTTGCCGGTCGTACGGCTGACCGAAGTGTTTCGGCAAGCCGCGCAAAGTCGGATCATCGTGAACGCTCACCGCCTGAACCAGGGCCAGATGCCGGACCTCGCCAAGGCCAGCGCGGACAGCGACTTCTATTTCGTCCCCGCGGACGACCCCGAGACTGCCGTTCAGCGTATCCGGGAGTTGGTGCAGACCCGCATTCCCAGGCGTTTTGGATTGAACGCCATCCGCGACATTCAGGTGTTGTGTCCCATGAATCGCGGCAGCGTCGGCGCGCGGTCGCTCAATATCGAACTTCAGGCCGCGCTCAATCCCGCCGGCGAACGCAAGATCGAGCGATTCGGCTGGACGTTCGCGCCTGGCGACAAGGTCATGCAGATCGAGAACGACTATGACAAGGAAGTCTACAATGGCGATATCGGCTATGTCGAAAATGTCGATATCGACGCGGGCGAGTTGGTCGCCGCCTTTGACGGGCGCGCCGTGACGTACGGCTTCGGCGAACTCGACACTTTGGTTCCTGCCTATGCCGTCACCATCCACAAGAGCCAAGGCTCGGAATATTCCGCCGTAATCATCCCGGTTCTGACGCAGCACTACACGATGCTCCAACGAAATCTTCTCTACACCGGCATCACACGCGGCGAGCGGCTTGTCATTCTGGTCGGCCAGAAGAAGGCGATCGCCATTGCCGTCCGCAACGTGTCGGGCCGACGACGCTGGTCGAAGCTTGACGAGTGGCTCCGGTTAAAGGCTTCCAGAATAGTGTCTTTCGCACCGTTGGCGAACTGACCGATGGTCACCCCCGGCTTCCTTCAAAGCCCCAATGTGATTCGCTGGTTTGGCTCCATCGAGCCCGCCTGGACTTTGCTCACGGTTGAGAGTTTCAACGCCCTGCGGCATGAGCCATCGAAAGAGAGGCGCGCGCTAGTGCTTGCGAGCGATCTGACCGATACGGAGATCTCGCTTTCCCCGATCGCGCGCAACATGCTCCTGTTCCTGCAACGCGCGTCCGTGGGTGAGGGGTTGAAACTGACGGGAGCCGGCAATTTGTCCCGCGCGGTCGTCGCCGAAATGGTCGACCTCTTTGAATGGCCAGAGTTCGATCGGGCCGAGGCCCACCGCTACCACAAGTTGCTCAACGAACCTGACTTTCTTCCGCTTTATTTCGTCAGACACATTGCCACCCAGGCGAAACTCGTTCGCCCTTACCGTGGCTTCCTCAGGCCGACTCAACTCGGGCGAGATCTGCCGAGCGAAGCCCGGCGCCGCGCCCTGCAATCGATCCTTTTCCACGTTACCTTTTGGCATGCCGATTTGAGCTATTTCGGACGAAGCATGTTTGGAACCTGGCCGCAGTCCGACGCCGGCGTTTTGTTCTGGTCCCTGTCAGTCTCCGCCTCGAACTGGCAAATGCCGGAGACGCTAAGCCGCCTTTGCTCGATCCCGATCATTGGCGTCCTCGAATCCACTTGGGACACCGGGTCGATGCTGGTCGAGGCGCGCATATTGAGGCCGCTGCTTTGGTTCGGTCTCCTGGAACACCGCTCGGAGGCGATACAGGGAAACCTGCTAGGCCAACGTCACTTCTATAGAAAGTCTAAACTGTTTGACCGCTTCTTCGCGTTCAACGTGGAGTTCGAGCGAACGTCCTCCACTGGACAACATTGATTTTTGTCTCGGGTTGCCGGCAATCGCTAGCGCGACAAAGTGGTCAGGCGTGCCATTCGCTGCGCCGACTTACCGACGCCTCTCGAAATAGTTGCTGTGATTCAGATCTTTGCTTGACACTTTCAACACCGCAGATTCCAATCGCTTCGTAGCGTCTTTTCCGTTCTCGGCGCGAACAGCTGACCCCACTCGCGTCAGCAAACCAACAGGTTCTGCGCCAATGAGCATCGCGACCCCAAGCCACCTTGCATCAGGGACTGCACAATGAAACGAACCCCAGAGCAGACAGCCGAACTCGTCGAGTTGGCCCATCGCTGCAACTTTCGTTCGCCGCCGGAAGACCTAGTTCCGTCTCGGGGACCGGGCGAGGACCCGCGGGCTTGGGACAAACTCTGGGATTACTTTGACGAGCACTGCGCCAACGCAAATGACGCGATCTTGGTGTTCTTTGCCAACCGAGTCGGCTGCTCGATCGGCGAAGCTTACGTCTACACGGACGGTTGGGCGAAGCGCAGGAACGCCACCGATGAAGATGGGAAATATTGGAGCTACAATTGATTGCAGGTTTCGAACAGAGACCGTCGTTGTCTGAATCGGAAACGCCGTCGTGGCGACTATTGATCGCCGTCGCCTTTCGGCGCTATGCGCCTGCCAGTTCTCGTCAGGATCCCGCGACAAGCGCATGGTCCGCATCCTGTCGTCGCGCATCGTCGACCAGGACGACACGCGGCTGACGGAATTCCAGAGCCAGGAACTGGAGCGCTTGGCGTGGAAATACCGGAGGCAGATGCCCGCCACTCTGGTTCCCGAGACGAGGCCGGATGGAGCCAGGGCGTGATCATTGGAGCCATTGCTGTCGCCGTCGGACTGGCGATCGTCGTCTTCGCCTTCTCGACCGTCGTCGTCGGCCACAGCCAGGCCGACGACGCGTTGCGTCGGCGCAATGACTCTAAACCCACCGCTTCCGACCGTTGACGAGAGCCAATTCATGCACCTGAGCCCATTTAGAATGGACCCGAGTGCATGAATGGCATTGTCCTAAGAACGCACGTTTTCTAGGACAACTTCGTCGTCGGCGGCGCCATCGCCGCCAGGACTTCATCCAGGTCCAGGTATCGTCTCCTGCGAAGCGCCTCCGCGACGCGCAGGATGTCGTCGCGGTTCGAGTCGACCAGCTTCGCGGCGCGAAGGTCCATTGTTTCCAATATGTCGCGCACGTCATTCTTGACCTCGCGGTCAAGCGCGGCCTCCGTGTCACCGTAGGCGTAGACCGACGCGCCCATTCCCCACCTGGCAACGAGGTTGCGCGCCATAGCCGTAGCCGCGGCGAGGTCGGAGTCCGCGGCAGCCGTAACGCCGTCGCCGATCATGGCGTCGGCTCTCCTGGCCGCCAGCGTCATGACAACGTGGGCCTCGATATAGTCGCGCGTCGCCGCGACGGTGGAGAAGCCTATAGCGCAGTGCGGCGGGTCGTCCATCTGCGCGGACTTGAGGTCCAGGCCGAGCACGACAGCCGCCACGGCGTGCGCCGCCTCATGGATGGAGACGGTCCGGTCCACGGCGTCGTCACGCGGCGGCAGGGCGTCCCACGCGGCGTTTTGCACGTCCCGCGCCGTGACCTGGCGTCCGTCCTTGCGGGCGGCGCGCCGGGCGTAGCGACACAGTTGCGCGATCGCCGCTGGCGACTGACCACGGCACGCCATCGCAGCCTCGACCAGGGCGCCGGAATCGAGCGGGAGCCCGGTAATGTGATGGCGGATGACGCCGCCGATCTCCGAGACGCCCGGCATGGGAATCTCGACGATGCGGTCACCTAGCCGGCCCGCTCGCAGCAACGCGCGATCAACCCTGCCGGGGTTGTTGGTCGCTCCTATCGCCACGATGCCGTCGCGTGGCGTCGCTCCGTCCAACTCGGAAAGCAGGGCATTGATGATCGCCGCCCAATACGACTCGTTGTTCGAGTTGTTTCCGCGCGAGCCGAAGGAGTCGATTTCGTCGATGAAGACGATGCACGGCGTCTTCTTTCGGGCCGCGTCGAATTTCTTCTTGATCTCCTTGACCACGTAGGTGCTGCCGCCCTCCAGGTCGCTGTACGCCATCGGGATGAGCGGAACGTCGCACTCCGCGGCGAGCGCGCGCGCGAAATACGTCTTCCCGGTTCCGGGCGCGCCGGTAAGCAGGATACCGCGATCCACGTCTTGCCAGTCCAGGCGCCCGGCGCGATAGTCGGCAAGATCGGCGGCGAGTTGCAGGCCCCAGGTCTTCGCCTCGCCGTAGCCGGACAAGTCGCTTAGCTTCGTGACGACGGCCTTCGCGGCGTCGGGCGTGACGGCGATAGCGGCGAATTCCCTCTCCTGATCGGCCTCGGCGGCGTCACGCTCGGCTTGCTTCTTCGCTGCGTCGGCGATCATGCGCTGCACGATCGCCCGCATCCGGTCGACAGCCGCCTGGCCGGCGTCGCCGGGGCGGATCGCGGACAGGATCGTCTTGGCCGACAGGCGCACCGCCAGTCCAGAGCAGTCCACCTCGTCGCCGGTGACGAGCTTGACCACGGAAGCGATCACGCTGTCCGTCAGGTCGGACGTGACCGTATAGCGCCGCGTCGCGTGGATGTCCGAGTCAGTCGGCAGTTGCGACGCCGTGGCGACGACGATCACCGGCTTGCCGAGAGCGAGCGAGCGCTTCCACTGGTCGTCGTCGACCTTGCCGGACAGCAGAAAGAATTTCGGCTCAGCAGCCGGTGCAGACCATGCCGAGATGTCATCTCCCTCGCCGCCGAGCGCGAAATGATCGATGGCGCGCGTCACGTCCTCGACGACGGAATTCGAGCACGCGATCACCGTTACCCCCGCCTTGACGGCGTCCGGGTCCACGCCAGCGCGGTCCAGCATGACGACGGCCAGGGCGCGCGGCGACGGCGTGACGGCGTCAGCGGGGATGAGGGAAGCGAAGGTGGACATGGAAGCCTCCGAAAGCAGAGGCCGGGACACATAACCACAAAACCTTTCAGAACAGCTGAATCCTTCGCTGGGATCTGTGCGAATCATTGTCTGACTCGCCGAGTATACTGTTTCCGCGAAGACGGTATAACTCTGATCCCGGCGTTACAGGCAATCCGGCGACTTTACCTGTAACGCCTCGGCACAAGGCGGCTGTCTCGACAGGAATTCGGGATAAGTTGCACACAACGCAGAGCGTTTTTGGCTTGGCGTCGCAGAGCGGCTGCGGGTGGATCACCGGAGGTGGGTTCGCGACGGTAAGCTAAAAACGTGTTGGTACGTTGACGAGCACTGCGCCAACGCAAATGACGCAATCCTGGTGTTATTCGCCGACCGAGTTGGCTGCTCGATCGGCGAAGCTTACGTCCACACGGACGGATGGTCGAAGCGCCGGAACGCCATCGATGAAGATGGAAAATATTGGAGCTACAACTGATTGCCGGGGGTCGAACAAAGACCATGGTTGTCTGATTCGGGAGACACTCCGTCGTGGCGACTATTGATCGGCGTCGCCTTTCGGCGCTTTGTGCCAGCCAGTTCTGGTCAGGATCCCGCGACAAGCGCATGGTCTGCATTGGTCGTCGTCGGCCACCGCCAGGCCGACGGAGCGCTGCGCCGCCGCATTGGCTCCAAAGACACCCGTTAAGTGGTGGATTCAGAGCCAATGCCCGTGTCCGAAAAACGATCCGATTTTCGGACACGGGCCATGACGGCGTCTTCCCCGCAACGGCTCCGACGATCTCCGCGACCTCTGACGCGTCCAGGTACCTGCGCTTCCGCAGCGCCTCAGCGACGGCTTCGATTTCCTCGCGGTGCGCGTCGACGAGTTTGGCGGCGCGAAGGGGATGGCCTCCACGTCCCCGCGGATGTCGCGCGGCAGGCCGAGTTCGTCTGAGTCGTGCCAATTCAGCGCCGATGCCATGCGCCACTTGGTGACGATGGACCGAGCGAACTTCGTGGCGCCAGGTCGGTCGTGGAGCCGGCGGTCATCCCGTCTCCGAGCATGGCGTCGGCGCGGCGGGCCGCAAGCGTGCCGACGATGTGGCGCTCGACGTAATCGCGCGTCGCCGAAGGTCAGGATCTCGCGGTAACACTTGCAGCCGCACCTCAAGCGGACGTCTAGGCATCTGGAGGACTGCGTGGATCGCGCCGTCAAAACAAATAAGTCTTGACGACCTCACCTGATTCGTGGCCCCCATCAGTTGTCGGCCAGGGCGGGCGCGTTTCTCCGACGCTCGGGACCGAGCGAGTTCGTTGAGCCACTTCGGGTTCCCTGGTCGGCGACGGAGAGCAAGCCATGACAATCGTACCGATGGAATTCCCGGAGAACCCCAGAGGTAGGCGCGTCTTCGTCGACGGCTACAGCACAGACTTCACGATCGAAGACGGCATCGTTAACGGATGCCTGGTCGTATTAAGCACCAGCGACCCCAGCAAGTTCGCCTTCCGGACCATGGACGAAGCCACCTACTTCATCACCGGAAAGTTGGAGAAGCCTGACCCGGATACGGGAGAGGTCGACGCGGACCTGCGAGTCGCCTGGTCGCACGCGCATACGCTGGCTCCTATGGAAGCAACCAAGCCCGCCGCGCCATGCCCGGATTTCGGCCTGCACCTCTATGCCTACGACGACGAAGGCGACCTGATCGAGGGGAGTGCAGTCCTGTGACAAACGAAGTTGCTGCTAACCGCAAACATCCTGTCCAAGTTGCGTTTAACCGCAAACAGGCATTGACCGCAATCGTCGAGGACGGACGCCTTGTCGTCTCAATCGGCATCGACGCCCTTACCGAGTTCCTGTCGTCGCGAGGGCGAGACAGCAAGCGCATCGGAGCCGGCGACATCGCCGACTACTTGACGGCGACATGGCGCGACGGGATGCCGCCGACTCCCATCGAGGAGGCGATCGTCTCAGCATTCGACCGCGCGGCGCTTGACGACGAAGAGCTTCCCGAGCCGGAGCCGAGCACGGAGTTCTTCCGGTGACGCTCTCCTAGCTCCCGTTCTTAGTGTTCGGCGGCATCGCCGTCGTCTGCTTCGCATTCTCGGCGATCGTCGTCGGCCACGACCAGTCCGACGACGCTTTGCGGAATCGCGCTGGCTACAAGGACGACCGTTAAAGGACATCCAAGAAGCCAGCGCCGTCCGAAAAACAGACGGTTTTTCGGACAAGGTAAAATTTTAGGCGCAGTGCGCTTTCAGTGTGTCGACGATCACCTGGTCGACCTCCTGCGCGTCCAGATATCTCCGCTCGCGCAGCGCCTCCGCGACGCCAATGATGGCCTCCCGGTGCGAGTCGACCAGGCGCGCCGCGCGGATATCCAGCGTCTCCAGCAACTCCATCACGTCGCCGCGCACGTCCGGCAGCAACTCGGCCTCCCGATCGGAGTGAAAGTAGACGCCAAGGCCGAGTCCGAACTGCGCCACGGCGCGCCGAGCCAGCGCCGTGGCGTTGGCAAGATCGGAGACGGCGCCCGAATGGACGCCGGACCCTATCATGGCGTCCGCGCGCCTGGCGGCGAGCGTGCCAACGATGTGCGCCTCTATTTGCGCGCGCGTCAGCAGCGGCTCGACAGCGACGCAGCACTCGCCGGCGTCGGCGTCGACGTATTGGACGTTAAGCCCGACCGCCAGGTTGATGACCGCGTGCGCGGCCTCATGCAGGCAATAGGACCAGTCTAGGTCGCCATCCCGCCGCGGGCGGTCGGCGTTGGCCGCCTCTATGACGACCAGCGGCGTGACGCCCATGCCGCGCTTGCGCGCAAGGCGCCGGGCCTCCCGGCACAGCATCGCGATCTGTGCCGGCGTCCTGCCGCGGCAGGCGCGAGCCGCCATGGCGAGAAGCTCGGGATCGGACGGCGCCGCGAGTTGATGAGCGATGATTCCCTTCAAGTCCTCGATTCCCGGACGCGGTATCTCCACCACTTTCTCAAGGCGACCAGGACGCTTCAAGGCGTCGTCCACTTTGTCCGGGAAGTTGGTTGCTGCCACTACTATAATATTCGTGCGCGACTCTGCTCCATCTAGGAAAGCAAGCCACCCATTGATTATTGGACCATACCAATAATCGGCGCGATCGTATACCCCGCGTTTGCCGATGGAATCTATCTCGTCCCAAAACACGATTACGACTCCGCTGGCTGCTTTCTTACGCCACTCGGCGAACAGCCTGCCCAGGCTCTTGGCTACGGTGTCGCCGCTCGACGATCCGCCGTGCCAATCGCTGTACGTCGTCGGTATCAGAGTGACGCCGCACTCGGCGGCCAGGGCGCCGGCGAAATATGACTTTCCGCATCCCGGTGGCGAGGTCAGAATCACGCCCTTGTCGACGTCCGCCCACCCGATCCTTCCGGCGCGATAGTCGGCGATGTCGGACGCGAGTTGCAGGCCCCACGCTTTCGCGTCGCCGTAGCCGCTGAGGTCGCGCAGGCGCGTGACGACGGGCGCGCCGGCGTCGGCGACGGGTGCGACTTTGCTGGCCTCGCGATCGGCTGAGGCCTTCTCCTGAGCCTCCTTCTTCGCTGCGGCGTCGTCGGCGGCTTTCTTCTCCGCGAGCGCGCGCAGACGCTCGACGACGAGGCCGCCCGACAGGTTGCTGCGCGCCGTCCCTATCAGCGCGTTCATGCCGATTGCGTCCGCGAGCCCGGCGCAGTCCACCGCGTCCCGGGTGACCAGGCGCACGACATCGGCGATGACGTCGTCGGTCAGCGAGGACGTGACATCGTATCGTCGGTCGGCCTGGATGTCGGCCCCGTCGGGCAGCCGGCTCGGCCTGGCGACGACGACGACGGGCTTGCCGAATGCGATCGCCCTGACGAACTTGTCGTCGTGGACGTCGCCGGACAGGATATGCGACTGCGCCTCAGCGGACGGCGCCTCCCAGGTCGGCGTGTCGGATTGTCCGCCGAAAACGAGGTGGTCGACGGTGTCGGCCACGAAGTCCACGACGTCGCCGGAGCAACCGATCACTGTAACCCCTGACTTGATGGCGTCCGGGTCGACGCCAGCGCGATCGAGAAGGACGACGGCAAGCGCGCGAGGCGACGGCGTGACGGCGACGGCGGGGATGAGCGAAGAGAACGTGGACATGTGAAGCCTCCGAAACAGAGGCTGCGTCACCTAAACACAAAACGTTTCAGAACAGCTGAATCCGGTGCGCGGATCTTCGTGAATCTCTGTCCTGCCTCGCCGGTTATACTATTTCCGCGAAAACAGTATAGCGCGCCGACCTTGCGCATAAGACCGGCCAGGACGCCGGAAACTGTTATATCTTCCACATAAGGAGGCCTGGGACCGTTATATCCTCCACATACGGACGCGACGTGGCGTGAATACCAAGTCCGCGATGTTGCTACATGCGCCATGTCGCGACCCATTGGCCTAGGCCGCGATTCGGCTTCCTGATCCTTGCGGTCGCCGGTTACCCCTGCGGTCGCCGGTTCAAATCCGGTCTATTTTGTGCGGTCATCAGACGGCGAGATGAGTAGCTCAGAGGTAGAGCACAGGGTCCGGCGACCATCCACCGCCTTCGGGCGGGTCAGCCGCCGCCGACGCTTCCGGCGCCGACAACGGCAAGTCAACCACTCCGTCTGCCGGACGGATATAAACGGCGAGAGGGCGTCCTTCGGGACGCCTTTTTCGTTTACGCTATCTTCGTGGTTCCCCTCAAGAGTCGTCCAGAGTCGTCCAAACCCGCTCACGGGATCAACCAACTTTTGAGCTAAGTCCTGGTGCCGGTTGTCGGAATCGAACCAACGACCTACTGATTACAAACTAAAAGGAAATTGTTCGCCCGAGCTTCCTATATTCATCGAGGATAGCTTCAGACCACGCCTCAATGGCTTTCATTTTCATTGGAATATGTTGTGCGAGATTATAGTATGCATCTGTTGTTCTTGCCAACTTGGCTATTTGCGGGTCCGAGTCCCCCGGCAATGCATGCCCTAGGAATGCAGAAGCCGCACCATCAGGGACGTTAGCGTTTTCAACTAGGTACGTAGTTGCAGCCGATCGGAGTGAATGCAAAGAAAAATGGGGCAAATCGTCTAGATGATTGCGGTAGTTTGCTTTACGTTTACCTCTCATGTTTGCCAAATGAGTGTTAAGTGACGAAGGGGATAAGGCTACATCATTAGTTGTTGCTATCCTTCCGATCCGGCGATTTGAGGGGAAGAGCCATTTTGTTGTATGGGCAGCTCCGTGGCTCTTATTCACCGCCGCTCGCCAGTCACGTTGGAGAGCTTTCAGAATCTGAACGCCCAGAGGGGGGATCGGCAACCAGAGATCGCGCTTATGCTTCACAACGGTCGCGGGCCAGCATGCCATCATCCAACCGTCTGGCAGCTTCGGGTCCGACCACCGAACATCGGCCTGGGACAATTTGGTCGCTGCGCCACGGCGCACAACGGTCAAAGCTGCCCACCAAATTCCAAAACGCACAGCCGGCGTAATTCTACCCGAGCCAAGTCCACTACGGCAGAAATCTTCATGACGGACAAGCATCAATGCAACCTGTCTAGCACTGAAATTCTCAACTGCGGTTGGTCGCTGACGTGATTTGATAAGGGTTACTTGTTCTCCAGTTGGTTGCGGCGCTCGAATTGCCTGCCACCAGGGAACAACAGTTCCAAGACCCGAGGCCCGCGGATCGTTGGAGTACGCCCAAGTTAGGGCGGCTTTAATGTACGCCAACATTTTGCAAGCTTGTCGGTATGACACACTATTCATGATGCATTGTACGGCGTCAGATAACTCGATTGCCGTTAGTGAAAATAACTGCCTTTCATTCCATGAAGTAAGAGCAGACCTCGCAAACGATTGACGCATGTCTTGAATAGTGCTTTGAGAAGGTTCTCTAACGTTACCATGCTTTATTCTGGCGCCTGAGATGTGAGAAACGTATTTTTCAGCAAGATCTCCCCATGTCCATTTTAATTCTAAAGCGGGGGCGGGCATTTCAACGGGCTGCTGTTCCGATCTACGATTTTGCTCAGCTCTTGCCTGCTCAGCGAGTCGCCGCGCTTCGCGTATCCCAACCCTAGGCGGCGTCCCGAGCTTCTTCGTCTGATCGCGTGTCTTGAACAGCCAAGAAGCCGATTTTCCCCGAACGCGGAGCACAAGGCCCTGAATTCGAGTGTCTGCGAAGTCATGGATATCCGAAGGACCTTCTGACGCGAGTTTAAGGGCTCTCGAAAGTACGTCACTGTTGATCTCGCCTCGCGTTGTCGGCATGTCTGTACCACGGTCGTACCACGATAGCCTCGAAAATCGACCAGTTTTTGGGGGCCGTCAAGCGATTTAGGCGGTACTGGAGGTCAAAAATGGCTGGAAAAGTGGATAGAAGGGCTCCAATTGCGTAGACCTTCGGCATCATAATCCGGAGGTCGCCGGTTCGAATCCGGCCCCCGCTACCAAAATAAAGGCTTGCGCCTAAGTCCCGCGGTTCCGCGGCGTTGCTCGGATTTCTCTGCGCTCGCCAATTGGCGACGATCGCCAGCGGCGCCCGGGCCGCGGCCGAAACCCTAGCCCAACGCTCCGAATCCGAGACGTCGGCGACGGCTGCCTGCGATATCGCCGCGTGGCGATCGCGCGAAACGCAAGTTTCTTTACGCGCTGCCCGGCCCCGGCGCGCGGCATGCAATCCGCGACGGCGCCGCCTCGTCGGCGGCGTTTCGCGAGGACGCCCAAGCGCAGATGACGCCCTCGCGCCTCCCGAACGGTCGTGCGCGAATGTTTGCGGCCCTCGCGTTGCGAGGTCGTACGGCTCCGTATTATCGGGGTCAGGCGCTCTACCGGGTCTTTCTCATCGCTATGGGTCTTGCCTCCTACGCGGCCTTGGCGCTGTGGTTGCGCTTTTCAACCTCCGGCCTCTACGCGCGCGCGGTCAACCAGGACCCGTCGGTCGCGCGCATGATGGGCGTCGACGCCGACCGGCTCAGCCTGCTTCTCATCAGCCTTAGCGCAGCTTTCGCCGGCGTCGCAGGCGTGCTCGCGGGGCCTTATCTGTCGGTCGATCCCGGCATGGACGTGAGCATGATCGTCAATTGTCTCATCATCGTGGTGATCGACGGGACCCGCAGCATCGCTGGCGCGATCGTCGCGGCGCTGCTGTTCGGTTTCGTGCTGGTCGCGGGCTCAGTGTTGCTGCCCGACCTCGCCGCGCTCGCGCCCTATGTCTTGTTGTTCGCGTTGCTTCTGATCGCGCCGCGCCAATCCGCTCGCCTTCATGATGCTGACCCTCGCTGCCGGAGAGATGATCAGCAATGGCTTGGATAAAGCCTGCAATATGTGAGGGAGACGAGAGGGAGGGCGCGCCCTCCTGCTCGACGAGTCACGCCACCAGCGAGACCTTTCCGAACTGCGCGCCGGCGCCGAGCCGACCCAGCGCCGCCCGCACGTTGGCGAACGCGAATTGGCTGTCGATCTCCGGCTTCACCAGCCCGCGCGCGAACA